>Ga0208197_1002144_pt1 | contig 17987 bp, 28 predicted proteins | sample AD_JPNNA4_MetaG_FD_184444 | JGI IMG/M metagenome (GOLD analysis project Ga0208197, IMG submission 184444) | Active sludge microbial communities of municipal wastewater-treating anaerobic digesters from Japan - AD_JPNNA4_MetaG (SPAdes) (version 2) | ecosystem: Engineered > Bioreactor > Anaerobic...
GCCTCTGTAATCAACAAGCTCAATGTTTATGTGAAGGTTGAGGATGCCTCCGACCTATTCGTGTTTTGTAATCATTTACATACTCGTCTTAATGACCTTCTTTACACATTTGACAGGGAGGTATCTTGAAGATATTTCAAATCGAGCCTACAAACCATTGTAATGCAAAATGTAGTTACTGCCCACACAGTAAGATGACCCGTGAAAAAGGGTTTATGTCCATTGAAACATTCGATCAGTGTATGCAGGTGATCGAAAACAGTTATGTTGGGTTGCACCATTTTGGGGAACCGATGTTGCACCCTGCATTGTCGTTGATGATTGAACTTGCAGCGATTAAAAATATCAGAGTGGAGTTTTCTACAAATGGTGGGAATTGGACACATGTTGAACGAGTGATGAAGGCACAACCTTACATGATCAGATATGCGTATGATTACTTCAAGAATCCTCAATTTCTGAAGTACGTCACGGAACACAACATATCCACAATTATCAAAACTCATTCTGTGGAAGAAGGAACCAAACCAAGCACAAACTTCGCAGGAGCTGTAAACATCGAGAACAAGATCAAAGGTGAATGTTACTTCAAGAAGTACAAATATGTTTGTGTTCTTTGGGACGGCAGAGTTGTTCCATGTTGTTGTGATTATGATGGTCAGCATGTGATTGGTGATGTGTGGAGGGGGGTAAAACATCAGAAGACATATGAGTTGTGTAAAACATGTTCAGGGATGCAGTTTACTGAGGGGGGTTTATGGGAAAAAGAATAATCATGCTTCCATTGGAACGATTGGAGCAACGATACACTGTTGAATGGTACAGATGGTTTGACATGTACATGAAGCCATTTACAACGATAGATGGCACAATGATTACTGACAAGATTGAGGATGGGGCTTTTCTTGACATCTGTGGCACAAATTATTTCAAAGCCACACAAATTGCCGCAACGGTGAAATTTATCAAGGAACATAAAAATGACAAAGATAAGATGAAGGATTACATCTTCTTCACCACCGATGTATGGCACTGTGGCATTGAGTCCCTTGCTTATATTCGTGATGGATTGGGGCTGAAGTTCAAGATTGCCGGCTGCCTTCATGCTGGCACGTATGACAAGTTTGATTTCATCACTCATAAAGGGATGGGGTATTGGGGAAGAGATTATGAGAACAGTCTATTCCGAATTTTTGATCACGTCTTTGTAGCTACTGAGTGGCACAAGAGACAGTTGATTCATTCGAGAGATGTGGAACCGAACAAGATTTACGTTACAGGCTTCCCAATCTACCCTCGTGAACGTAACTGGTTGCATCCATGTGATCCAATCAAGAAGAACAGGGTGGTGCTGCCAAACAGACTCACGATTGATAAGAATCCACAGTTGTTTGAATTTGTGAGAGACAATCGTGCCTTCTGTGAAGATTTAGAAGGATGGGAATTTGTTACCACATTCTCGGAGAAAGGGTTTCTTAGCAAGGCTGATTATTGGGATATGTTAAATACCTCGAAGATCATGATCAGTTTTGCAGATCATGAGAACTGGGGCATCTCTGTTCAGGAAGCTTTGTTTGCGGGCTGTTTTGTAATTCTGCCAAACAAGCTCAGTTATGTAGAGCTTTACAATCCGATCATCCGTTACAATTGTGCGATGGACCTGTTCCAGATCATCCAGATTGTCGTTAAGGCGTGTTCTGATCGGAACCATCCTCTCCACAAATTGAGAGAGCGGGATCGAGATTATGCTGTGCGAAGGGGTGAGGAGGCCATCCCGAACATGATTAGGATCATGGAGGAATCATGAAATTGGTTCTGGATAGTGGAGCACATAGCCTCTACACCAAGGAGGTCATGAGAAAAAATGATGACTACTCATATTATGAGTCAGATGCTTTTTGGAAGTATGTTGATGATTATTGTGAGTTTTTGAAGGTGCATAAGGACAATTTTGCCTTCTATGTGAGTGTAGATGTTATCTTTAACCCTGAACTGAGTTGGAAGGTTCAAAAGTATATGGAGGATGTTCATAAACTCAATCCATTACCTGTCTACCATAGTGGGGAGGACTTCAAATGGCTTAAACTTTACATGGACAATTATGAATATATTGGCATGTCTGGATTGGGACAACGTGCCAAAAAGATGCAATGGATGTTGAATACTGGAGATACTGCTTGGGGAATGATTTGTGATGACAAGGGAATGCCAAGAAATAAGGTTCATGGCTTCGCAATGACATCACCTGATCTAATCATTGAATATCCCTATCATAGTGTTGACAGTACAAGTTGGATGCAGTTTGGCAAGTATGGGTTGATCATTATTCCGAAGAAGAAAAACGGCAAGTTCATTTATGATGAACCCCCACATATAATTTCTGTATCAACAAGAAAAAAACGGAAAACGGAATATGATCATTTCGAGCATCTACCAAAGATTGAACAGAAACATATCTTGGAATATTTGGAGATGAAGGGCATCCCTATGGGGAAATCTATTCTTGAGGAGGAGGAATTTGATAGAAGTAGACCTGAATTGCCCATCTCGAAGAAATCGGTATCCTCAATAGAGAGAGTCATTGAGGTTGGCGTCTGTAATAACAATGATTTGAGAGATCAGATCAACCTCGATTATTATCTTGATCTTGAGGCTGCGATTCCGCCATGGCCAAGACCGTGGAAGAAAAGAAAAAATATGGTAACGAGACTACCTTTATAAGGAGGAGGCATGAATAAGACATTTATCATTGTGAGAACGAGGTTTGATGGGTTTCATGCGTGGCCGGACGCCCCCATCGAAGTAGATTTCCTGAAGTATCATCACAGACATGTTTTCTACATTGAGGCAAAGTTGCCTGTCAGTCACGATGACAGACAGCTTGAGTTCTTTATGGTGAAGAAGTTCATCGATGATTTCATTCGTGACAAATACCCCGATGGTAAGCTGAAAGCGAAGTCATGTGAGATGTTAGCTGAAGAGATACTTTGTGCATTACAGAGCAATTATGGGCTTCGTAAAGGGGTATCTGTGTATGTGTTCGAAGATAACGAGAATGGAGGAGGCGTTGAGAGCTGATGATTCTCTACTTAGCTGGCAATTTCACCTTGTTGAACAATGTGAACAGGGAAAGGGAATTCAAGAAGTCGATTGAGAAGAGAGGAAAGGAATATCATCGACTTGTAACCTTCTTCTATCCGAAGAATGTAGACACCATATTGCAAATCGCAAAGGAGGATGAACTGTGTCGCAAGGAGTCATCGAAAAAGACTTCCTCAAAGCAAAAGAGATCACGGAAAGGGTAACTGCCTCGCTGTTGAAGAAATATCCCTGGATGAAGTCTTTTCGATTCATGGGAGACATCAGTTATCGTCCGAGTAGAAGGAAGGAATACATTAAGGCTGCTGTTGATAGAGGAGAGGAAGTGAGCTTTGGATTGAATATGGAGCTTACTTATCTTGATTTGAAAGGTAAAAAGCGGACTACTGAAGTGATAGTAAAATATAAGGATCATCCTTTCTATGACATCAATTTCAAAACCTACACAAACAACCCGACAACTGATGATTTGATCAGACAATTTAAGGATACTTGGATTATTCTTGCGTCTGGTGGAACCCCTGAGGAACCTACTGCTTTCTTGGTCACTAAACTTGGAGAATATCCTGTTCAGTGTTTTGTGGACGCTTCAAGTAAAGGGCACAGGAATAGATGGAAGATTGCATTCCATAAGTATTTGAAGTGGAAACCAGTCAAACAGGTAAGTCTGTTTGGAGAGACTATTGCTGCTGAATTTGATAAGATAAGGAGGAATGATGATAGTAGATAAGAACAAATTACTCGACACCATTATTGCTGTACGTCCTGGGTTGGCAAAGAAAGAATTTGTGGAGCAAGCTACCCATTTACTGTTTCTCGGAGATACTCTTGCCACATACAATGATCAGATATGTATCATTGCTCCTTTCGAGACTGACTTCAAATGTTCTGTTTCCGGAGATGAATTTTACAAAATTCTTGCCTCAATCAAGGAGGATCAGGTAGAGATCGTCGTTGATGAGAAACAGCTCGTCGTCAAGTCAAAAAAGACAAAGGCAGGAATGTCCACAATTGTTGGGGAAAATGCAAAAGTGGAATCTCTCGTCGAAAAAATCAAACAGGAGGTGTCTGCGAAGAGATTTTGGAAGCATTTACCTGATAATTTTGTTGAAGGGGTAAATCTTTGCACGTTCTCCGCAAGCCGTGACATGACTCAGAAGGATCGTTGTTGTGTCGCTGTTCGTGATGATAAAGTTGTATCAACGGATGGTATTCGTCTGAGCAGATTCCTCCTTGATGCTCCTGTGAAGGATGAAATGCTTATACCAATCAGAGAAGCTCTTGAACTTGTGAAATACCCTGTTGTTGAATATGGGAAGAGTCAGGGATGGCTACACTTTAGAACTGAGGAAGGAGTTGTTTTCAGTTGTCGTATGTTCCTTGGAACATATTTGTTTGATAAGATTCTCAGTTTCTTGAGGAAACCTGTCAATGAGTTTATTGTTCCAATGGAGATGCAGGAAGTCATGAGAGCTGCCGCCGTTGTTGCTGAGGGGGATGTTGACATTGCGAAGATTGTTGAAGTCACCATTGCCGATAATAAAATAATCTGTAGAAGTGAGGACAAGGGAAGGAAGTGGATGGAGAAAGTTGTCGATCTTGAAGGGTATGATCTTGCTCCAGTAACATTTTACATCAATCCTAATTTCTTCGCCCAAATTCTCGACAAAGCCACGACAATGTTTTTGATGCGTAGAGTTGACTTTCCTGACGAAGATTATCCTGATAAAGCGTTTTTCACAACAGACAATTTCCAACATATCATCTGTCTACCTGCATGAGAGGTGAATTGAATGAAGAGAACCTCAATTATTCTGAATGGTAAGCAGGAGGTCACTTGCTTTGGTATAATAAAGGAGGTAATTTCGTCTCTATTGTCGATACCGATGAGTCACACCTATTCGGGGGTAGAGACGATCAAAGACAATTTCATCACTTGCTGTGACCTCGTAATAGAGTTCTGTGAGATAATGCGGCCAGATAAAACTGATCCTGACAGTAAAAAAATAAAAACAGAACTGACCAGAACAATCACCAAAATGTCAAAATTGAAGGGATTGGTAACAAAATACGATGACAAAGAGCAAGTTGAGAAATTTATTTATGATGTCATCTTGTCATTTGAGGGTAATGGGCGATTGAGTGGATTTATGATGTCGTCGAAGCACAAAGATTTAATAAAGAAAAACCCAGAAATTCACTCTGTATCAGAGATTGCTCCGACGAATGATCGTTTCTTACAAAGGAAAATCTATGTCACCAAAAAAGAAACTGATTCTCAGACCGTTCTTTGAGAGTAATGAACATGGTGATGTGAAAATTTCCAATCAGGACGAACAGGATTGCAATAAATGTGGTCTGTATAAAACCTGCATATCACCAAAAATGCCTGTCACAGGAGAGGGGGAGCAAGGGATTCTTATAATTGCAGAGGCACCAGGCGCTCAGGAAGATGAAGAAAATCAACAACTTGTAGGAGAGGCTGGTCAATTCCTCCGCAAACTTTTAAAAAGAAGGGGGATGGATCTTGATCGAGATTTTTGGAAAACAAACGCCTTGATCTGTCGTCCTCCAAAGAACAGAAAACCAAAAAGAAATGAGTTGAAGCTCTGTCGTAGAAATTTACTGAAAGTAATTGAGGAGAAGAAACCTAAATTCATTTGGTTGTTTGGTAATGCAGCTATTGAATCTTTCTTTATGGAAAGATTCAAGGACGAGGACAGCAAATTCACTCCAACGAGATGGAGAGGATTGTGTATACCCGAACCATCGACAAATGCCTGGGTGATTCCAATGTTTCACCCAAGTTATGCAAAGCGATTTGAACACGATGATCTGATCGTTTCGCAGTTTGAGAGAGATTTAGACTTTGCGATTGACTGTTTAAATGAAGGTCCTGTTCCCCATTATGATCCTTTTCAATACGTAGAAATTCTGACGGACTATCACGATGTTTGTGATCTGCTTGAGGGATTGATCGATTCTCCTCCGGATCATATGACATTTGATTATGAAACGACTGGGTTAAAGCCCTTTAACAAAGGTCATAAAATTGCTTGCATGTCGATTTGTTGCAGGAATACAAAGGCATACGCCTTTCCAATTCAACACCCTCATTTTAAAACAGAACAGCAGAGGAAAATCGCTGATCTTGTTAGACGATTACTCGAAGGACCAAGTAAAAAGATCGCCCATAATCTGAAGTATGAGGATGTTTGGAGCAGATGGATATTGAAGGCAGAGACTATGAACTGGCATTGGTGTACGATGAATGCCGCTCATATTCTCGATAACAGAAGGTCGTTTACTGGACTGAAGTTTCAGGCATATTGGAGATGGGGGATTGAGGAGTATGATTCCTCAGTTAAACCATACTTGAAACCTAAGAAAGGTCATCAATTCAATGGAGCTATGGAAGCTCCTCTTGAGGATCTTCTGACCTACAATGCAATTGATGCTCTGTTGACAATGTGGTTATACGAAGCCCAGATCGAGGAAATGTCCAAAAAGGATAGAATGTGTAATGACTTCTTCCTTGATGGACTTCTCGCTCTGTCTGACATTCAAATTACAGGAATCAACACTGATCCACTTTATTATGAGGATATAGACAAGGAACTTGCGGTTCAGTTGACAGAAATCACGAGGAAATTAGAGGAATCTAAGGAAGCAAAGTTGTTTCAGAAGGAAGTAGGCAGACCTATCAAATTCAGTTCGGATAAAGATTTAAGAGAACTGTTTTTTGATATTATGAAATTGCCTGTAACAAAGAAAACAGATACAGACCTTCCTTCTGTAGATGCAGAAACATTGCTTTCCCTAGATAGTGACATCGCCCGTGATTTGATTAAGATGAGCAAGATTGACAAGATCAAGGGCACGTATATCGGACAATTTCTGAGAGAGATTGATGACGATAACAGATTACGTCCCTTCTTCAACCTCCATCTTGTCAATACATACAGATCGAGCAGTCAAGGACCTAATTTTCAAAATATACCTGTAAGAGATGAGACGGCAAAAAAGTATACCCGTTCAGGTATATTTCCAAGTAAAGGGAATCTTTTGCTCGACTGGGATTATGGAGCGTTGGAAGTTCGTATTATTGCCTGTGCGACACAAGACCCCATTCTTGTGAAGTATTGTACGGATCCGTCAACAGATATGCACCGTGATCTTGCCGCTGAGTTATTCAAACTCGACCATGACAACGTGAGCAAAAAGCTCAGATTTCATGCGAAGAATGGCTTCACATTCCCTGAATTTTACGGCTCGTATTACAAAAATTGTGCAAGAAATGTGTGGACAGCTTGTGAGAAGGAACAATTGAAAACTCAAGAAGGACAGGACATTTTTGAACATCTGTGTGATGCTCATGTCATCAAATCTGTTTATGATTATGACGGATTTGAGGAGCATGTTCAAGAAGTTGAGGAGGTGTTTTGGGAGAAGTATAGAGCGACACGCACTTGGCAGGAAAATCAGTATAAGTTTTACGAGAAGTACGGATACGTTGAGACGATGACTGGATTCAGATTTACTGGGTACATGACTCGCAACAAGCTCGTCAACTACCCAATTCAAGGTTCAGCTTTTCATTGTCTGCTTTACAGTCTTATCAATATCCATGATCATCTACTCGACCACAATATGAACAGCAAAATACTTGGTCAAATTCATGATTGTCTGCTGTTTGACGTACACCCCAAAGAGCGTGACCACATCGTTCGTATCTCGCAGAGGATCGCCTGTGAACAGATTCGAGAGGATTGGAGATGGATAATTGTTCCACTTGTTATTGAAGTGGAAGAAACTGAGATTGACGGTAGTTGGTATTCTAAAATTGAAACCCATGAAGATGATGGATTTTTTGATGTGGGGGAGGAGGATGAATGAAAGTTATAAACATATTCAAGTGTAGTGATTGCCCTTACGGTCATATGTACATACACGGAGCCGCGTGTAATCTGAGAAAAGATTCGAGAATAAGTAAGAAGGTATGGGGGAAATCAATACCTGATTGGTGCCCTTTACCTGATGGAGAGGATGAGGGTGACACACAGCAGAAATAACAAGTGAAAAGGAGTATGTCATGGAATTTGTGGAAGTATCATCATCAAATATCGCCGCTGTCGGATATGAAAACAACAAGCTCTATGTTAAATTCAAGAATGGAAATGTCTACAGCTACGATAACGTGAGTAAATCTGTGTTTAGAGAGCTTTGTGAAGCCTCGTCAGTCGGGAAGTATTTTGCTGCTTACATTAAAAATAATTACAGGTTTGAAAAGGAGGGGTAATGGCGTTACATTTGGCATATAGACCACAGAACTTTGATGAGTTGTTTGGCAATGACTCGATCAAGACAAGTTTAAAATCTGTGCTTTCAAGGGAAGACCGTCCTCACGCTTTCCTACTCACTGGGCCTTCAGGTATGGGCAAGACAACAATTGGTCGAATTATCAAGGAGGAGCTTAATTGCTACGACGAGGATTTCTATGAGATAAATTCTAGTAATAACAGAGGCATAGACACGATCAGAGATATTGCACAGGCTGTCAATTACTCTCCGATCATCGGTAAGTGCAAAGTTTATCTCTGTGATGAAGTTCATGGTTGGACACGCCCTGCGATGGAGGCGATGCTGAAGTTGCTCGAAGATTGTCCTTCTCATGTGTACTTCATTCTCTGCACAACAGACCCTGATAAACTTCTGAAAACAATTCTTACTCGCTGCACAACCTATCAAGTGAAACCTCTCTCGGACAAGGAAATGATGGGGCTGTTGAATTGGGTATTGGAGTGTGAAGGGAAGAAGATTTCTACTGCTGTTAGGAACGAGATAATTCGGGTATCAGAAGGGTGTCCAAGACAAGCTCTCGTTGTGCTTGATCAAGTAATTGATCTTGCCGATGATGAGGCTCTTGCTGCTGTGGAGGCTGTGACTGTTGGAGAGGCGGAGGTGGTTGATATTTGCAGGCATCTGATTGCTCATAAGAATTGGGACGGAATTAGAGGCAAGGTCAAACTTGTGCTGAACAGCACAGACCCTGAGAAATTGAGGTATGCTGTTTTAGGGTATATGAATGCCGTTCTTCTAAATTCCAAAACACATGATCGTGCAAGTGAAATTATCGACATCTTCAGCGAAAATACATACGCAAGTGGAAAAGCCGGCGTGTGCAACATGATCTATCTTGCCTGTAAATAATTCAACTCGAATTATCAATTTATGATATACTGCTTTATAAGAAAGGAGTGAGGATATGGCTGCAATGACCAAGAGATATTGTGATTGCAAACATGAATTTCAGGATGAGAAATATGGTAAAGGACTGAGACTTCATACAGTAAATGCAAAAGGTGATAAATGTCGTTGTACTGTCTGTGGCAAAGAGAAACAATTTAGGGAGGGGCTTTATGAGTCTAAAGGATGATGTAAAAATCAGTATAAATCATCTCGATCAAGCTGCCATAGAGCAGCCTTCTCTGTATGCAGAATGGGCGGAGAAATGGGCTGAAGCTGTAATGAGAAAAGACCAGTTGAAAGAGCAGATTACCGCAGTCAAGGCTGAAGTGGACGAAAGCATTCGGGCGAATCCTAAAGGGTATGGTTGGACTGCTGATAAATCCCCTACAGAGGCATGGGTGGCTACTCAGGTCAGTTCTCATAAGAAAGTGGTTAAAACCATTGAGGATTATTTGCAGGCTCAATACGAAGTAAATATGTTGTCCGTTGCAAAGGAAGCTCTTGAGCATAGACGGAAAGCTCTTGAGATTCTCACAACGCTGTATGCAAACAATTACTTCGTCGCAAAATCAAAGACTGAGTCTGTCTACGTTGACAAACTGACCAATAAGGGAAAGGAGGAAATTAACGAAGGTCTGGAGAAGAGTGATAGAATGTCAAGGAGGAGACGGTCCACGTGATTGAACTACTGAAGTGGCCATTACTCGTGGTTGTATTTATTTTGGCTTGGTACACTTTGTGGCGATTGGCAAGTTCTGCTGTATTTCGCTCATGGTGGGAATCTAAAAAACTATTTGATGAAGGAGGATTTAATGAACGCAAGCGAAAGACGAAAAGCAATGAAGGAAGAGATGCGTAAACGTCAGGAGGAGAGCAATTCTCGGAAGGATGACTCCGGTAAGTTTCGTAAGATTTACAAAGAAGGCGTTTTGAAGAAGAGTGATTTCTGGAAATCCACAGAAGGGGAACACTCGATTGACATCATTCCCTACATTGCCGGAGCCGATAATCCGCATGTTAAGGAAGGGAAACCTGCATATATTCTCGACGTTTGGATCCATCGCAGAGTAGGTCTTAATGAAGATGATTTCATCTGTCTGAATAAAACGTATAACAGACCCTGCCCGATCTGTGAATATCAGGCGGAGTTGATCAAACAGAGAAAACGCAGTGATGACCCTGAAAGTTTTGACGATGAAATCAAAGAACTGAATCCCACTCGTCGGGCTATTTACAACATTGTCTCACACGACAAAAAGGATGATCCTGACGAGGTAAGGATTTGGGACGTTTCTCATTTTCTCTTTGAGAGGGAGCTGCTTGAGGCGGCGAGAAAGAAAAGAGGTGGGGGATTTGTTCTTTTTGCCGACCCTGATGAAGGCAAGGTCATTTCGTTCAGACAGGTTGGTGAGAAGCAGCAGATGACGTTCAAAGCGTTTGAGTTTGAGGATAGAGAGGATGTAATCTCTGATGAATTGCTTGAACGTGCGAAATGTCTTGATGAGCTTATTAACGTCCCCTCCTATGAGGAAGTTAAAAAGGCTTTTCTGTCGTCTTCTGACAATTCTTATGAAGAATCGACTCCTTTCCGAGAGGAAGCTGTTGTTAGTCGTAAAGAGGAGTCAAGCGTAAAACCTCCTAAAAAGGAGGAAGTCGGAGATTTGAAGGACCCCAACATGTGTCCTTTTGATTATGAATTTGGGGCAGACAATAACAGGTTTGATGAGTGTGAGACGTGTGATTACTTTGATGAGTGTTCCGATGAGTTTCGTAGACTCAGGAAGGCGTCAAGGGCTGTGAAAAGAGAGGAACCAAAGAGTGAAGAGGTTCCTCCTCCTCCCCCGACTGCTCGTACCCGTCGGCGCTCTGCTTAAACTAAAAAGGGAGCAAAGGGTGTGGAGTTTCCTCCCTCCGCTCCACACCCTCCCTTTTTCCTATATGTGTGAATAAGGAGATTTATGGCACGGAGTAGAAATGCAACTGAAGTTGAGGAAATGGTAAATTCATCCGACAGTAGAGCTGATCTCAACACACTACCTTCTATTTTAGACAAATCAAAACTTATACCGACAGGTTCAACATTATTGAATCTTGCATTGTCCGATAATCCATACGGGGGATTTTATCTCGGCACTATCAATAACATAATAGGGGATTCTGCTGCGGGAAAGACATTTCTGGCATGGACGGTTTTTGCGGAGATGGTATATGATCGACGGTTTGGTGAGTATGATCTCTATTATGATGAACCTGAAGCTTCTCTTGCCTTTGACATAAACAAGCTTTTTGGGAAGGCTGTTGAAGATCGAGTTATTCTTGACAGATTATCTGGCTCAGTTGAGGACTTTCATGATCATGTAATGTCCTTACTTGAAGTCGATAAGAAAAAATCAGTTAAACCTTTTGTCTATTGTCTTGACTCATTGGATGCCATTTGCACTGAAGATGAAATCGAAAGAGACATTAGAAAGGGGACATTCGGTGGTCAGAAGCCTAAACTAATTTCCGAAATATTGAGAAAAATTGTCCAGAATCTAAAAGGCACAAACTCCACTGTGTTTGTGATCTCTCAAACACGGGATAATATTGGGGTTAGTTTTGGTGACAAGAAGACACGTTCCGGTGGTAAGGCCCTCAAGTTCTTTAGCACGCATGAGTTGTGGCTTGCTGTTAAAGGACATATCAAGAGGAAAGAACGGGATGTTGGTGTTGAGGTAAAGGTCAAGATCAGCAAGAACAAACTGACGGGCAAACTCAGAACCATAGAATTTCCGATTTACTATGATTATGGGATTGATGACATCTATAGTTGCATTGCCTTTTTAATTGCTGAGGGGAGATGGTCCGAATCAAAAAAGGTCATTGACACCAAAGGTGATTTTGGGGAAATAAGTTACAAGTTGAATGCACTCATTGAGCACATCGAGAACAATGACCTAAAATCGGAACTTGTAAGAATGGTTGCTGAGACGTGGTATGACATCGAGACCTCAATAGCGACAAATCGCAGGAAAAAATATGAAATTGCTGATTGATTCAAATGCTCTCTGCCATCAGGCTAAATTCAGTGTGGGCAATTTGGATTATGAATCTCAGGCCACTGGTGTGATATTTGGGTTTCTGAGACAACTTCTAAAGTTGTCTCAACTTTACCCAAATTCTGATTTTATCTTCTGTTGGGACTCAAAAACTTCTCTGAGAAAGAAAATTTATCCTGAGTATAAAGCGAATCGCAAGAAGGAGAAGTCCCCTGAGGAAGAAGAATTTGATCGTATTTCCTACGCTCAATTTGATTTGATCAAGACAGATATTCTGCCGAAGATTGGTTATAGAAACATTTTCGAGTATGAAGGGTATGAATCCGATGATATTTTTGCATCGATTACTCATCATTATCTCAATGATAACATTGTCATTGTTACTTCGGATGAGGATATATACCAACTACTGTTTCCAGATGTTTCAATATATAGTCCGAGCAAGAAAGCAGAGTATAAGTTTGAACACTTTGTAAAGGAGTTTGACATTGATCCTGATGATTGGGTGAATGTAAAGGCAATTGCGGGTTGTGCGTCTGATGGGGTTAAAGGCATTGAGGGGGTTGGTGAGAAGACTGCCATCAAGTATCTAAAAGGTGCATTATCAACAGACAGCAGACTATATAAAAAGATAGTCTCCGATGAAAGTAGAAGGATCATCCGCAGAAACATCAAATTAGTTAGACTGCCCTATTCAAACACACCAATACCTGAGATTGTTTCTGATGAACTGTCATTGAATAACTTCATGTCTGTTTGTCAGAGATACGGATTTAACTCGATCCTTCAACCTAAGGAACTTAATAAGTGGGAGGAATGTTTGAGGTTGGGATAATGAAAAGATAACATGGGAGATTTGGGAATAATGGTACATATCGCTGTTCAGAACAAGAGGAGAGGGAGGATGGTTCAGAAGAAGATTGTCGAACATTTGGGAGCCAAGAATGTCGGCACTCTTGGTGGTGAGGATGGTATGCACGACATCTGGAGCATTGAGGCTAAGGGTTTGCGTAAATTTGCTGGAGAAAAATACATGCTCCAATGTGAAAGAAACTGCCCTCCTAACAGGACACCTCTCCTTGTTGTTCATGTCATCGGTCAGCGTTACCATAATGATCTTGTAATAATGAGAAGAAAAGACTGGGAAGAATGGTTCGGTAAACTCAATGGAGGGAAGAATGTTGATAACAATACCACTGAATAAAGAATTCACCACAATGGCTGAGGTTATTGATCATGTTGGGAGGGAATTTGTTCGGGAAAAATCTAAAATGGATAAACCAAATGTTGGTATGAAGTGGTCATTTACTCTTGATCACTTCAATGAAAATGAAGTTGTTTACAAGGCTGTTCAGGTGGTTAGGGGGGATGATGTATGATTCGATCAATTCAACTGGAGAATTTTCAAGCACATCGTCTCTCTAACTTGGAATTCTGTGATGGATTGAACGTAATTACGGGAAGTTCTGATTCAGGCAAATCCTCGATAATACGAGCTTTTCTTTGGGTGCTCAAGAATAGACCCACTGGTGATTCTGTCAGAAATTGGAATTGCAAAAAGGGAGACAAGACTGAGGTTAGCATATTTCTTGATGACGATAGATTGGCCGTAATAAAAACAAGAATTGATGGGAAAGCAACCTACAAAATCCAGACAGAATCAGATTATGATGTGTTTGAAGCCTTCAAACAGGACGTTCCTGACGAGATTGTATCGACCTTAAACTTGTCCGAGATCAATGTTCAAACTCAACATGACCCTTACTTTCTATTGAATGACAGTCCCGGTGAAGTCGCTCGAAAACTAAACGAACTTGTTGGATTGGATGCCATTGACAGGCTATTTAAGTTTTTGAATAGCAGGATCATTGATGCAAAAAGGAGTATCGATAATGAGATCACTCGGAGCAAGTCTCTTTCTGATGAAATACAGAATCTTGATTATCTTGATAGATTGGAAATGGAGATCAAGGGATTGGATGACCTCAAGAACAGGTATGACCTTCTTTTGGAGGAATATACTGAGGTTGACAAACTTGTTTCTCATATCACTGATTGCGATGTTAAGATCAGTTCCTTTGACAAAATTCTCCTCGATGAGAAACAGATAAACTCTCTTATTGGTGATATTCAGAAGTATCTCGTCAATAAAGAGGAATTAAATGAGGTGATCGATCTTACGCAGAATATTTCGGACTTGGATACAAAGATTAAGGACGAAACTGATTGGTTGGCTGTTGAAGAACATTACAATGAAATCAAGCGACAGATCGATGATTTCAATAATCTCACATCGAATTATTCCAAAATAGATTCAACGGTCAGTTTGATATGGGATACACAAAGGAAGGCGGAGCAATTGCAGGTCAACTACGAACAACTTAAAGCTCAATATAGATCCATTCTGATGAAAAATAAAATATGTCCTTTTTGCCAATCACAAATTAACGAAGAGACAGTTAAGGGGATGCTGCAATGAAGTATATTCCAATCCTATTTTTGCTTTTATGCTATATAGCTGATAGTCGTGTTTATGACAGAAATTGGAATCGAAGTGGTTATAAAGTAAAGGAAGGGGGAAGAACAGTCATTTATGACAAGGACTGGAACAAAAAAGGATACGAAGTCGATAACAAAAGGTATGACAAAGACTGGAACAGAACCAAAGAATACAAAGTATACAAAGACTCCTCCCGATAAAGAAGGTTACTACTGGGTTAGAATCGCAGCATTTTCTGATCCACAACCAGCCTTCATTTTCAAAAATGATGGATTGTGCTGGAATAGTAATTGGAAAATAAAGTTCATTGGAGATACTTATGACTATTCTCTCCCCTTTGCAGAGAGGGAGTTCGATTTGAGATATGGGAGTAAATGTAAATGAAATTATTGATTTGTGGGGATTTACATCTCACGGATAAATGTCCCTCAAATAGGAAGGATGACTATGAAAACACCGTATTACGGAAATTCACGTTTATTCCTAAACACTGCAAATGAACAACGATGCAAAGCAATTCTCTTACCTGGAGACGTGTTTGATACTCCTACTCCTTCATATCGTTTCTTTGCGAGAGTTCTTTCAATACTTGATGAGTGTCTGGGGAACATCAGGGTTCTGACTGTGTATGGTCAGCATGACATGAAATACAGAACGACAGACAATACAGCATTGAACACTTTGCGGTATGCAAATAATTCTGTGAGGATTCTTGACAGGGAAGGTTGGGTGTTTGACAAGGTGTGTTTTACAGGATGTTCTTGGAATGAGGAATTGATTGCCCCCGTTCGTGGATACTTCAATGTTTTGCTTACCCACAGAATGCTTGTTGATAAAAAGATTTGGGAGGGACAGGAACATTTTGAGTATGCGGATGTTTTTCTGAAAAACCACAAGTTTGATCTGATTGTGAGTGGAGACAATCACAAGTATTTTTATGTAGGCAACAAACGGAATCGTAGCCATTTGTTCAATTGCGGCAGTATGATGAGATCAACGATTTCTCAACTGGAGCATAAACCTGTGTGTATCCTTTTCGATACTGATTCCCCTGATGATTGGAAATCAATTCCTATTCCAATTGAAACCACGGAGGATGTGTTTAAGATGGACGAGATTGTTTCAATTAAGGAAAGAAACTCCGATCTTGCTTCCTTCATAGAGGGGTTATCAAATCAGAAGGAGATGGGTCTCAATTTTCAAAGCAATCTATTGAATTATATTAAGGAAAATAATCTAAACCCTGACATTTATGAGTTAATTAAGGAGGGTATGAATGAATGACATCATCAAGGAACTCAATAGACTGAAAAGTAATATCGATGATTCAAAAACACAAATTGCGATCCTTACTGACCGCAAGGAGGAGGCGTTGAGAAGATTGCGAGTGGATCATGGATTGAAGGATTTAACGGCAGCCGAGAAATGGCTCGAACGAAACAAACTTGAGCTTGAGAAACAGGAGAAGCTTATTAGGAAATCTTTTGAAAAACTCAATGAGCAGTATAAGTGGTGAAATATGCCCACAACACTTTATATCGCAAAAGAATGGTCGAGTAGTGGAATCTCAATTACTTGGGTAAAATCTAGACAGAGGATAGATGTTTCTGGTTGGTATGACTCCTGTGTAGGAATAGAAGGTGAAAGTTTTACTTTGAGAGAATTTTTCGATCAATTGGGCATCTCTGAAAAAGATTGCAGAAAGGCATTCAGGAATGATTGATCTTCAACCATACAAGGACAAACTTAATCATCTTAAAGGTCAGAGGGAGTTGCTTATTGGACAACGAGATGAAGTAGAAAAACACATTGAAATATTGTCGTATCAGCTTGAAACAGCTACACAGGCACGTTCAATTGTTCAGATCGTCGCTGAAAATACCCAAGCAAAAATAACCTATCATATCAGCAATCTTGTCAGCTCCGCTTTGGCCGCTGTTTTTCCGACACCTTATAAATTTGAAATGAGGTTTGTACAAAGGCGTAACAAAACGGAGGCTGATCTTATATTCAATAAAGAAGGTAATGAATCGGATGACCTTATGAATAGTGCTGGGGGCGGTGTTGTTGATATTGCAGGTCTTGCCTTGAGAGTAGCCTTGTGGTCATTGAGGAAGAATCGTGCGGTAATTATAATGGATGAACCTCTACGATTTCTGTCCGCCGATCTTCAAGAAAGAGCTTCAAACATGCTGAAGGAAATAAGTTCAAAATTGGGTATTCAGATTATCATGGTTTCTCATTTGAAAGGGATGATTGCTGCCGCGGATAAAGTTATAACCATTGATAAAGGAGCAATTATTGAATGAACGTCTGCATTGAATGTGGAAAACCTTTAACCAGAAAACAGAAGAAATTCTGTTGTGTAGATTGTATGTGGAGGCATCACAATCGAGCACACAAGGATATAAGGTATTGTTTGGTTTGTGGAGTAGAATTAAGCCCCTGGCACAAACAGTTCTGCTCTGAGGAATGTCGTGAGGAACACAGGTTAAACACTATCATAAAAAACGGAAAGCCTGAACAGAATGCTGTTCCATGTAAATGCCCCACCTGTCACATTATTCACTATAAGAATCTCGGATATAAACCAAAGATGTTGCCAAGAATCTATTGCCCAGCACATGAGAACAGACGGAATTATTCGGAGGAATTTTGATGGAGAAATACATTACCGTTTGCAATGGTAAAGCTGTCCTTGTCACTGATGACAAGAATGTTCTCGACATAAGAGAGTTAAAGATGGGGAAACGGACTCAAATTGTTATTTGTTTTGAGGAGGGAGAGTAGTGAATTTCTATTTAACGGCCTTTATAAGGAGGATAAGCAATGAAAGCAAGTAGGGAGTGTAAAATTACAGTTATTTTAGAGTTGAACGAGAAAGAAGCTCGTTGGCTTATGGCTTTAACTCAGAACCCGATGATGCCTGTGTATGACGGTGCTATTGATGAATTGGAAGAGAATCTGGAAATGAGAAAGAACTTCTTTGACACTATAAAAGAGCAGTTAGGATAAGGAGGAGAAATGAAAGTAAACAATGCCATGGTTTGTATGAACTGTGATGAGATGTTTGTTGGAGAAGAATGTCCTTGCTGTCTTGG
>Ga0208197_1002149_pt1 | contig 17968 bp, 13 predicted proteins | sample AD_JPNNA4_MetaG_FD_184444 | JGI IMG/M metagenome (GOLD analysis project Ga0208197, IMG submission 184444) | Active sludge microbial communities of municipal wastewater-treating anaerobic digesters from Japan - AD_JPNNA4_MetaG (SPAdes) (version 2) | ecosystem: Engineered > Bioreactor > Anaerobic...
GCGCCCCCGACGTGCCATCCGAGGTCCGGCATGCCTGGACCGAGCTGGCCGAAACGATCCGAGCCCACCAGTTCGCCTATCACGTCCAGGATTCCCCGACCGTGTCCGACGGGGAGTACGACGCGCTCATTAGGGACCTCGCGGCCCTGGAGGAGTCCCACCCCAGCCTGCGGACGCCGGACAGCCCGACCCAACAGGTGGGAGCGCCGAGCTTCTCGACCGAGTTCCAGGCGGTTGACCACCTCGAGCGGATGCTCAGCCTCGACAACGCCTTCTCGCCCGAGGAGCTGGCGGCCTGGGCCGCGCGGGTGGAGCGGGACGCCGGGGGGCCCGGCGGCGCGGCATACCGGTTCCTCTGCGAGCTGAAGGTCGACGGCCTGGCGATCAACCTCCTCTACGAACGCGGCCGCCTCACCCGCGCGCTCACCCGCGGCGACGGGCGCACCGGTGAGGACGTCACCCACAATGTCCGCACGATCCGCGGCATCCCCGCCGTGCTCACGCCCACCGCCCAGGCGCCGGTCCCTGAGCTCGTCGAGGTGCGCGGCGAGGTCTTCTTCCCCGTCGAGCAGTTCGAGGAGCTCAACGCGAGCCTCGTCGAGGCCGGCCGCGCGCCGTTTGCCAACCCCCGCAACGCCGCTGCCGGTTCGCTGCGCCAGAAGGACCCGCGGGTCACCGCGAGCCGCCCCCTGCGGATGCTCGTCCACGGGCTCGGGGCTCGTCGCGGCTTCGACGTGGCCCGCCAAAGCGAGGCGTATGCCGTGCTGCACGACTGGGGGCTGCCCACCTCCCCGCACGTGCGGGTCGTCGACACCGTCGCCGAGGTCCAGGCGTTCATCGACCACTTCGGAGAGCACCGACACTCGGTCGAGCACGAGATCGACGGGGTGGTCGTCAAGGTCGACGAGGTCGCCGTCCAACGGTCGATGGGCTCGACCTCGCGTGCGCCGCGCTGGGCGATCGCTTACAAATACCCGCCGGAAGAGGTCAACACGGTTCTTCGGGCCATCGAGGTCGGGGTCGGTCGCACCGGTCGAGTGACCCCGTTCGGCGTGATGGATCCCGTGGTCGTCAGCGGCTCGACCGTCTCCAACGCCACCTTGCACAACGGCTGGGAGGTGGCCCGTAAGGACGTCCGGATCGGTGACACGGTCGTGCTGCGCAAGGCCGGCGACGTCATCCCCGAGATCGTTGCCCCCGTCCTGGCGTTGCGTCCGGCCGACGCCGTCCCGTGGGAGATGCCGACGCACTGCCCCGCCTGCGGGAGCCTGCTGGCGGCCGAGAAGGAGGGCGACAAGGACATCCGTTGCCCCAACGCCCGGTCCTGCCCGGCCCAGTTGCGCGAGCGACTGTTCGGCCTGGCCTCCCGGGGCGCCCTGGACATCGAGGCCCTCGGCTGGGAGGGGGCGGCTGCACTGCTGGACGCTGGTGTCATTGACGACGAGGGGATGCTGTTCGCGCTCACAGCCGCCGAGATCGCCACTGTGCCGCTCTATACCCGGCTGGCCAAGAAGACCGACCCCGAGGCCGACGTGATCGACGGCCGAGTCCTGTCCGCCAACGGCGAGAAACTGCTCGACAACCTCGCCAAGGCCAAGGAGCAGCCGCTGTGGCGGGTGCTCGTCGCCCTGTCGATCAGGCATGTCGGCCCCACTGCGGCCCGCGCCCTCGCCACCCACTTCGGCTCGATGGAGGGCATCCGGGCCGCGAGCGCTGAGGAACTCTCGGGCGTCGACGGGGTGGGGGGCGTGATCGCCGAGTCGGTGCGCGATTGGTTCGACGCCCCGGACAACACCTGGCACCGGGCCATCGTCGAGGCCTGGGCAGCGGCCGGGGTCCGGATGGTCGACACGGTCGATGCATCGGTGGCCCGCACCCTGGACGGCGCCACCGTCGTCGTCACCGGCTCCCTCGAAGGCTTCACCCGCGACGGCGCGAAGGAGGCGATCATCGCCCGCGGTGGCAAGGCGGCCGGATCGGTCTCGAAGAACACCGATTGGGTGATCGTCGGGCCGGGTGCCGGGTCCAAGGAGGCCAAGGCCCGCGACTTGGGGCTGCGCATCCTCGATGAGGCAGGGTTCGTCCGGCTCCTGGAGACCGGGTCTCCCGACTAACGGCCAGGGTGGGCTAAGCCGAACGTCCCGCAAGGGTCCTCAGGCAGCGCCAATAGGATGGGGCCATGTCTTCCCTGTCCCGCGACGATGTCGCCCATCTGGCCATGCTGGCGCGGATCGAGCTGACCGACGCTGAGCTTGACCGGATGCTCGGCGAGCTGTCGGTCATCCTCGACGCCGTCGCACTGGTCCAGCAGGCGCCCACCGAAGGCGTCGAGCCGATGTCGCACCCGTTGCCCCTGGTCAACGTCACCAGGCCCGACGAGGTCCGCCCCGGGCTCACCTCCGCGCAGGCCCTCTCGGGGGCTCCCGAGGCCGATCAGCAGCGCTTCTCCGTCCCCCGGATCCTCTCCGACGACTGACCCACCGCCTCTGGTATGCCGCCTCGCGGCCCAGGCGCGCGGCATACCTGCAGCTTCCCGACCCGCTCCCCAACGTAAGGCACCACCGTGACCAACGATCTCACCCGCTGGAGCGCCGCCCGGATGGCCGACTCTCTGGCCCGTCGGGAGATCAGCGCCGTCGAGCTCACCCAGGCCCACCTGGACCGCATCGCGGCTGTCGATGGCTCCGTCCACTCCTACCTGCACGTCGACGAGACCGGCGTGCTGGCACAGGCGCGGGCCGTCGATGACGCACGCGCCCGCAACGAGGACCTGCACGTGATGGCCGGCGTGCCGATCGCGGTCAAGGACGTCGTCGCGACCGAAGGGCTGCCGACGACGTGTGGCAGCCGGATCCTCTCGGGGTGGATCCCGCCGTACGACGCGACTCTCGTGACCAAGCTCAAGGCCGCCGGGATGCCGATCCTCGGCAAGACGAACATGGACGAGTTCGCGATGGGCTCCTCGACGGAGCACTCGGCCTATGGCCCCAGCCGCAACCCGTGGGACCTCAAGCGCATCCCCGGCGGCTCGGGCGGCGGCTCGTCGTCGGTGTTGGCGTCCTTCCAGGCCCCGTTGGCGATCGGCACCGACACCGGCGGCTCGATCCGTCAGCCGGCGTCGGTGACGGGGACGGTCGGCACCAAGCCGACCTACGGCGGGGTCTCGCGCTACGGCCTCGTCGCGTTGGCCTCCAGCCTCGACCAGGCCGGGCCGTGCGCCCGGACCGTCCTGGACACCGCGCTGCTGCACGCCGTCATCGGGGGTTACGACCCGCGCGACTCGACGTCCATTCACGCCCCGGTGCCCGAGGTCGTGCGGGCGGCGCAGAGCGCTGACGTCAGCGGGATGCGGATCGGGGTCGTCAAGCAGCTGTCCGGCGAGGGCTACCAGGCGGGGGTGCAGGCCCGCTTCAACGAAGCGGTCGCCCTGCTCGTCGATGCCGGCGCAACGGTCGTCGAGGTCGACTGCCCCAACTTCCAGTACGCGCTGGCCGCCTACTACCTCATCCTGCCGTCCGAGGCCTCGTCCAACTTGGCTCGCTTCGACGCGATGCGCTATGGCCTGCGGGCCCTGCCCGAGGGAGTCGATGACCCGAGCGCCGAGCAGGTCATGGCAGCCACCCGCGAGGTCGGGTTCGGCGCCGAGGTCAAGCGCCGGATCATCTTGGGCACCTATGCCCTCTCGTCGGGCTACTACGACGCTTACTACGGTCAGGCCCAGAAGGTCCGTCGCCTCATCGCCCAGGACTTCGACCGCGCTTTCGAGGTGGCCGACGTCCTCGTCTCCCCGACCGCGCCGACGACCGCGTTCAGGATCGGCGAGAAGCTCGACGACCCGTTGGCCATGTATCTCAACGACGTCGCGACGATCCCGGCCAACCTCGCCGGCATCCCGGGGATGTCGCTGCCGTCCGGTCTCGCGACCGAGGACGGGCTCCCGACCGGGTTCCAGATCCTCGCTCCGGCAACGAAGGACGAGCGCCTGTATGCCGTGGGGTCGGCTCTGGAGCGTGAGCTCGTCAGCCGGTGGGGCGGGCACTTGTTGGAGAAGGCGCCAACCTTGGCGACCGTGGGCGCGGAGGTGGCTCGATGAGCGAGCACACGAGTGATGACCTGGCCCTCGACGGCGGCACCGAGGCCGTGCTGACGTGGGACGAGACGATCGCGGCATACGACCCGGTGCTCGGGTTGGAGGTCCACGTCGAGTTGGGCACTGCGACCAAGATGTTCTGCGGTTGTCCGACCGAGTTCGGCGCCGAGCCCAACTCGCAGGTGTGCCCGGTCTGTCTCGGGCTGCCGGGGTCGCTGCCGGTGGTCAACGAGAAGGGCGTCGAGTCGGCCATCCGGATCGGGCTGGCGCTCAACTGCACCATCGCGCCGTGGAGCCGGTTCGCCCGGAAGAACTACTTCTATCCGGACATGCCCAAGAACTTCCAGACCAGCCAGTACGACGAGCCGATCGCCTTCAACGGGTGGCTCGACGTCGAGTTGGAGGACGGCAGCGCCTACCGGGTCGAGATCGAGCGGGCCCACATGGAGGAAGACACCGGCAAGTCGCTGCACGTCGGCGGCGCCACCGGGCGCATCCACGGTGCCGACTACTCGCTGGTCGACTACAACCGAGCCGGCATCCCGCTCATCGAGATCGTCACCAAGCCGTTGACCGGCTTCGGTGATCGCGCGCCCGAGGTGGCGAAGGCCTACGTTGCGACCCTGCGGGACCTCTTGCGGGCCCTTGGCGTGTCCGACGTCAAGATGGAGCAGGGGTCGCTTCGGTGTGACGCCAACGTCTCGCTTCGCCCGCGCAAGAAGAAGCCCGAGAAGCAGGCCGAGGTCCCCTTCGGCACCCGCACCGAGACCAAGAACGTCAACTCGTTGCGGTCGGTGGAGCGGGCTGTTCGTTACGAGATGACCCGGCATGCAGCGGTTCTGGCCGGTGGCGGTTCGATCCTGCAGGAGACCCGGCACTGGCACGAGGACACCGGGGTCACGACCAGTGGCCGCGAGAAGTCCGACGCCGAGGACTACCGCTACTTCCCCGAGCCCGACCTGGTCCCCATCGCTCCGACGGCCGACTCGATCGAGGCATTGCGGGCGACCCTTCCCGAGCCGCCGGTGCAGCGTCGCCGACGGCTGCAGGGGGAGTGGGGCTACTCCGACCTGGAGATGCGCGACGTCATCAACGCCGGTGCCATCGAGATCATCGAGGCCACCGTGGCCGCCGGTGCGACCCCGGCCGGTGCTCGCAAGTGGTGGTCGGGCGAGATCGCCCGGCGCGCCAACCTCGACGGCCGCGAGCTCACCGACATGGGCATCACGCCGCGTGCTGTCGCCGAGTTGGACGCGCTCGTGCAGGGCGGCCGACTCAACGACTCGATGGCCCGCCAGGTGCTCGACGGTGTGCTCGCCGGCGAGGGCAACCCCGGTGCGGTCGCCGATGCCCGTGGTCTGGCGCTCGTGTCCGACGACGGCGCGCTGGGTGCCGCGGTCGATGAGGTCATCGCCGCCAACCCCGACCTCGTCGAGAAGATCCGCAGCGGGAAGGTCCAGGCCGCCGGCGCCCTCATCGGTCAGGTCATGAAGGCGATGGCCGGTCAGGCCGACGCCGCTCGGGTCCGCGAGCTCATCATGGAGCGGGTCGGCAGCTAGGACGCACGCTCCACCCCACACACACCAGCGGGTATGCCGCGCGCGGACGTGCCGCGCGGCATACCCGCCGTGGGTGGTGGGTCAGCGCTTACCGCCGCCGAGCAGCCCGCCGAGGATGTCGGTGATGTTGGGGCTGCTGCTGGACCCGGAGCCTGACGAGCTACCGCCGCCGAGGACCTGACCGAGGATGTCGCCGAGCACGCCACCCATCGGGTTGTCCTGCGCGCCGGTGGAGCGGTTGCTCGAGCCGTCGGTGACGTCGGACATGTCGCTGCCGTCGGTCGGGATGAGGGGACCGGTGGGCTGTTCGGGCAGCCCCAAACCCGAATCGGCCGAATCAGCCGAGCCGGCCGACGAGCCGGAGCCGCCGCCGAGGACCTGGCCGAGGATGTCACCGAGACCGCCGCCGCCAGCACCGGACGAGCTGCCGCCGGCGCTGCCGGCCGCTCCGCCGAGGACCTGACCGAGGATGTCACCGAGACCGCCGCCGCCAGCACCGGACGAGCTGCCGCCGCCGGCCGCTCCGCCGAGGACCTGACCAAGGATGTCGCCCATCCCGCCCTGACCGCGTAGCTTCTGGCCCAGCCAGGCCAGCACGAACGGGGCCAGGATCGGCAGCAACTTGGCGATGAGGCCGGAGCCGCCGGACCCCTTGACGCCGCCGAGCTGGGCGATGACGTCGGAGGTGTTTCCTCCGAAGATGTTGTGGACGATCGCCGAGCCGTCCTCCTGGTCGATGTCCCCGAGGTCGGCGCCGAGCAGGCTGCCGTCGTGGGTGCCGAGCGCCTGGCCGAGGGACAGCGCGCCCGCCGGGTCGCTCGCGTTGGCCTGCAGCCCGCCGAGGAGCGCCTCAAGCGCCGTGCGCGAGGATGCCGCGGCCTGGGACTCGTCGACCCCCAGTTCCTGGGCGATCGCAGCCAGTGGAATCTGCGTGAGCAGTTGGTCGATGTCGGACATGGGTTCCCTCCCGTGGATGCAGCCCCTGCGGCCGCCTGCTCACCCTAACGATCGACGCCTGTCGGCGGATCCCCCAGCGGGCCCGCACCGACCGTCGGCGGGTCACTCGCGCCCGCCGGTCGCGGGCTGGCCCATCGGCGTCCGGGCGGTAGCGTCGGACCGTGCGAACCGTGACCCTGCCCGGGCAGTCCTGGATCACCGACGTGGGGCCCGTGGACGGGCTGGCCATGCGGGCCTGGGACTTGTCCGACGACCTCGACGATCCGTCGGTGCGCGTCGTCGTGCCGCCGATGGGCACGACAGAGCGGCTGGCTCGCTTGGCTGCGCTTCCGGGGCTCGAGGTCGTCCAGCTGTTCACCGCCGGCTACGACCACGTCTTGGCGCACCTGCCGTCGGGGGTGACCTTGTGCAATGCCGCGGGCGTCCACGACGCCTCCACCGCGGAGTTCGCGGTCGCGCTCATGCTCGCCGCGCAACGCGGCATACCGGAATTCGCGCGGGCTCAGGAACGCGGCGAGTGGATCGGGCAGCGTGCCTGGCCCGCGTTGGGCGACCGGCGGGTGCTCATCGTCGGCTACGGGCGGATCGGGCGCGCCCTGGCCGCTCGGCTCGCGCCGTTTGAGGTGAGCCTCACCGCGGTGGCCTCGCGTCCGCGTGCCGGGGACGACGTGGTCGAGCGGGTCCACGGGTTCGACGAGCTCCCGTGGCTGCTGCCGCATCACGACATCGTCGTGCTGCTCACGCCGCTCACCGACACAACCCGAGGGCTTGCGGATGCCGCGTTCCTCGCGTCGATGCCCGACGGCGCCCTGGTCGTCAACGTCGCCCGCGGCCAGGTGCTCGACACTGCCGCGCTTCTGGCCGAGACCGCCACGGGCCGGCTGCGGGCTGCGCTGGACGTCACCGACCCCGAGCCGCTCCCGCCCGACCATCCGCTGTGGCACGCCCCGGGCGTCCTCGTCGCGCCGCACGTCGGCGGGGCGGGCGACACCTTCCGGCCGCGGATGGTGCGTCTGTTGCGTGAGCAACTGACCCGGTATGCCGCGGGCGCACCCCTGCTGCACGTCGTCGCCGGACCGGGGGCCTGAGGGTGGCGAGCGCGGGCCGGACCGGGCATCCTCAGGGGGTGATCAGCGACCAAGCGACCAAGCGACTGCTGCTCCTGCGCCATGCCAAGGCCGAGCAAACCTTCGGTGTCCTCGACCACGAGCGGGAGCTCACCGACCGCGGCCGCCGGGACGCCCACGCCGTCGGCGAGTGGCTGGCAGCCCAGGAGATCGACGCCGACCTGGTCATCTGCTCCACGGCTTTGCGCACCCGCCAGACCTGGGACCACGTCGCGGCGGGTGGCGCGCGAGCGGAGGCGATCACCTTCGACTCGGCGATCTATCACGGCGGACCGACCGGGGTGCTGCAGGCTCTCGTCGAAGGCGCGGGCACCGCTGCCACCGTCGTCATCGTCGGTCATGCCCCGACGATGCCGATGCTCGCCCAGGCGCTCACGGCCGGGCGTGGCTCGGCGCAGGCCCATTCCGAGCTCGCCGCCGGCTTCCCGACGACGGGCCTCGCCGTGCTGCGGTATGCCGGTCACTGGGCCGACTTGGGTCAGGGAACCGCCGAGTTGGAGGCCTTCTTCATCGGTCGCGGCTGACCGATTGGTGGACGGCGCCGCTGCCCGGGGATGAAGCCGCTCATGAAGCCGCGACAGCTGGCGTGATCACGCCAGCTGTCACGGCCTCATGGACGGCCCCAGGCCCGGCACCACTGTCCGGCACGGGTGCGGGCCTTGGATCAGGTGCGCGAGGGCTCCGGGGACACCGACGGCGCAGCGTGCAGCACGGCGAGGCAGGCCTTGGCCAAGGCACCGACCTCGGCGCTGGTGGGCTCGGGCAACGCCTCCAGGGGCCACCAACGCAGGTCGATGGACTCGGCGCTGGCTGACACGGCATCCTCCGAGCCGGCCGGCACGACCGCCGCGAACCGGACGTCCAAATGCTCCCGGCAGTGCCCGAAGGCTCCGACGAGGGTATGCCGGTCCAACTGCGCGATCACCGGGATCACGTGGACCCCGGCCAGCCCGGACTCCTCGCGGATCTCGCGTTGCGCGGCGGCATACAGGCTGGTGTCCTCAGGCTCGAGATGACCGCCCAACTGGAACCAGACCCGGGCCTTGCCATGGTGGGTGAGCAGGACCCGCTCGAGCCGCGAGTCGAAGACCAGGGCGCTCGCGGTCAGGTGGGCAGGCGGCCCGGCCTTGGCGACGCCGTCGGGGTGGGCACCCAGGTGGGTGAGGTAGTCGGCCCGCAGGCGCTCCTGTCGGGCATCGGGCGGGGTCCACCCCGCCAGCAAGCGGACCGCGTCGGAGTGCAGATGCCGGTATGCCGTCGCGACGCTCACAACGCGTCCGGGTCCTGGCCCGACAGGAGCCGGTCCAACTCGGCGTCCATCTCGTCGGGCGCGGCGGGGTGTTGACGGCGGTCGACGTAGCCCAGCGGGTCGTCGAGGTCGGCCGCGGCGGGGGCCAGGTCCGGGTGAGCCCAAGACCCATCGCGCAACTCGACGCCGCCGGCGTCCTCCAATGCGGCCCACAGGTTGCGCGCGTCCCGCAACCGTCGGGGCCGCAACTCCAGGCCGACCAGACCGGCGAAGGCGCGCTGGGCGGGCCCCCCGGCGCGACGTCGCCTGACCGCCTCGCCGAGCGCGTGAGCCTGGGGCAGGTGGGCTGCGACGGCTTGGTCGGTCACGAGGTCGACCCAGCCCTCGACGAGCGCGAGGGTGGCCTCCAAGCGGATGAGGGCGGCGTCCTGCTCAGGGGTCGTGCGTCGACCGAAGAGCTGGGCCTGCGAGAAGGCCTCCTGCATGGCCGACAGGTTGCTCAGATCGGTGAGCTCGACGGACCGGACGGCCTCCTCGATCGCGTCGGTGTCGATCGCGACGTTGCGCCCGTAGTCGCGTACCGCTGCCTCCAATTGAGCTGCCAGCCAAGGGACTTCGGCGAAGAGCCGGACCCGGGCCGCCTCACGCACGGCGAGGTAGAGGCGGACCTGACCCTCGTCGACCTCCAGACCACGAGCGAACTCGGAGACCTGCTCAGGCAGCAGCGCGACGGCCCCGCTGTCCATGAGGGGGAGCCCGACCTCGGTGCCGGAGAGGACGTCACCGGCAAGCGTGCCGACCGCCTGGCCGAGCTGGGCGCCGAACATTCCGGCCGAGAGGTGGTCGAGGGCGGGGCCGATCTGAGCCCACAGCCCAGCACCTGAGGCCAGGCCTGCGCCGCCGGGGATTGCTCCCAGCAACGCCTGCAACTCGGGAACCCCTTCGAGACCTCCGGAGAGCCCACCCAACTGCTCGACCTGCGCTCGCAGCGCCGCCCCGGCCGCAGCCGTGACCCCGTCGGAGACCGGTTCAACGAGGGCGTACCAGCGCGGGGTCGTCGCCTGCACCCACTCGGCGCCGCTGAGCGCCAGCGCCGGTCCGGTGGGGGAGTCGAGCGCGGTGACCGGGTCGAGCCAGAGCCGGGCGACCGCCACGGCCTCCTCGACGGCACGGCGCTGCACCGGCCCGACCGACGGGTCGCCCTTGGCGGCGACCACCTTGCGGGCCAGGTCGGTCGCGGTCGCGACCCGATCGGCCGTCGAGGCCGGGGCGAAGAGCGAGCGGAACTGAGCCTGGAGCATGCCGGCGAGGGGGGATCCGGTGGGGTCGGCGCGCAACGCGCCGAGCAACTCGGTCAGCTCGGGAGGAAGGGTCGCGTCGGGACCGAAGAGCTCGCGCACGAGGGGTTCGAGATCAGGTATGCCGCCCGGCTGGTTGGCGCCGGTCGCCCCGGGCCGGTCCTGCGGACCGCCCGTGGGGCGCTGCGAACCGGACGGAACGGAGGCCTCGTCATCGGGGACGGCTGCGGCGTCGTCGTTCGGCTCGGACATGAAATCGTGCTCCTAAGCAGGGGCTGAGAAGATGGCACCCAAGACAACCACAGGAGGGCGGCGTGAGTTCCCGGCAGGCTCCACGGTCTCGGGAGGTCTCCGCAGGGGCGGTGCGCCCCGCGGGTGCCTTGCCGCGCGTTGCCGTCGTCGGTGCCGCCGCCGTTCCGGGTTCCCGGATCCTCGACACGATCGCCCGCGCAGCCCGAGCCTCCGGCGACGGGCGTCCGCCCGTGGCCATCGATCGGGACCGTGGCCGGGTCGCCACGGCCGAATGGCGTCTGGTCGATCCGACCGACCCCGCCCTGGTCCGGGCGCTGCGGGACGTCGACGTCGCCGTCTGGGTGGCCGCCGAGACCGATCTGCAGAGCGCCCTGCGGGTGCGCCCGACCGAACGCCGGGACCTCGTCGTGCGCACGGCCCAGACCTTGGTGACCGCTGCGGCGGCAGCCGGGGTGAGCCGACTGGTCGTCGTCACGTCGGCCAAGGTCTACGGCGCGACGCCCGACAACCCGGTGCCGCTCCCGGAAGACTCGGAGCTCAACGGGGTCCGTGACGGTGGCGTCGTCGGTGACCTGTTGGCCGTCGAGGAGGTCATCCAGGACGCCCGTCGGGTCCATCCCGGCCTGTCCATCACGGCGGTGAGGCCGGCGGCCCTCGTCGGGCCGGGCATCGACACCGTCGTCACCCGACACTTCGAGGCACCCCGGCTGTTGACGGTCAAGGGCGCCAACCCCGCGTGGCAGTTCTGCCACGTCGATGACCTGGCCAGTGGCGTTCGGGTCGTCTGCGAGCAAGATCTCGGGCCCGTCGTCACGGTTGGCGCTCCCGGCTGGCTGAGCCAGGAGCAGGTCGAGTCACTCACCGGTATGCGCCGGGTCCAGTTGTCCGAGGCGACCGCCCTCGGCACGGCGGCGCGCCTGCACCGCTTCGGGGTGCTGCCCGCCCCGGCGAGTGAGTTGGCACATGCGCTCTATCCGTGGGTCATCGACTCGGCGCGGCTGCGGACGGTCGGGTGGGCCGCGGCATACGACAATGAGACCTGCGTGGGCGCCATGCTGGAGTCGATCAAGGGTCGTCATGCGGTCGCCGGTCGCCGGGTCGACCGGATGGACGCGGCGTTGGGTGCCGCGAGTGCGGCCGTCGCCCTGGTGGGCACGGCGGCAATCCTGCGACGGGCTCGACGGCCATGACGGCGACCGAGGGAGGTAGCGGCGTGGACGCTGAGGTGGGCGGCGCCGTTGCGCTGGCTCGGGTGCAGGAGCAGCCGTTGTCGGTCGACGAGGTGCTCGCTGCCGTGCGGCACGACCGGGCAGGCGCGGTCGCCCTCTTCGTCGGCCAAGTGCGCGACCACGACGGTGGGCGGGGCGTCGTCGCGCTGGACTATTCGGCGCATCCCAGCGCTGACTCGGTCGCCGACACCATCACGCAGCGGTATGCCGCCCGCCTCGGTATCGAGCGGGTCGCGATGGTTCACCGGGTCGGATCGCTTGTGGTCGGAGATCTCGCCATCGTCGCCGCGGTGAGCGCGGCGCATCGGGGCGAGGCGTTCGAGGCGTGCTCCCAACTCGTCGAAGAGGTCAAGGCAGCGCTCCCGATCTGGAAGCATCAGCAGTTCGCAGACGGAACGCACGAATGGGTGGGCATCGGATGAGCGGCTCAAGCTCGTGGTCAGGGTCGTGGACCCCGCCCGAGGAGACGATGCCCGTGGTCGAGAGCCGGGGCGCACGGCATACCCGACGGTTCTGGCCACCCTGGGCGGGTCTGGCGACCGGGATGTTCCTGGCGATGGTCCTGGCCGTCCTGGCCTCGGTGATCCCCCTGCCCTACGCGATCCTCAAACCGGGCCCGGCCACCGATGTACTGGCCTCCCACGACGGTGGGGACGGGCAACAGACCCCGCGAATCGCCATCGATGGTGCCCCGACCTTCGCGACGACCGGGTCGTTGGAGTTCACGACGGTCCGGGTCGAGGGCGGGCCGGGCTTCCCGGTCAACGCCTGGGACCTGTTGACGGCCTGGCTGAGCCCGGCTCAGGACGTCTATCACGTCGATGAGTTGTTCCCGCCGGCGGCCACGCAGGAGCAGGTGGCCGAGGAGAACAAGGCCGAGATGGCCGGCTCGCAGCAGGAGGCGGCAGCGGTCGCCCTCCGAGCGCTCGGCCAGGAGGTCCCTCAGGTCGTCGTCGTGCGCCAGGTCGTCAAGGGGGCGCCGGCCGAAGGAGAGCTGCAGGCCGGTGACGTCATCGTGTCGATCGGCGGGGCGGCCGCCCGCGACTCGACCGCGATCCGGACGGCGATCCAAGGGGTGACGCCCGGCGAGACCGTCGAGGTCGTCGTCGAACGGTCAGGGGCGCAGGTGACCACCCATCCCGACACCGGCAAGGCCGACGACGGCCGGACGGTGCTCGGCATCGTGCTGGGCGTCGACTACAAACTGCCGTTCTCGGTGAAGATCGACGTCGGAAACGTCGGCGGGCCGTCGGCGGGGCTGATGTTCTCGTTGGGGATCTACGACAAGCTCACCGACGGGGCGCTGACCGGTGGTTCGGTGATCGCCGGGACCGGCACCATCGACGAGAAGGGGTCGGTCGGGCCGATCGGAGGCATCGCCCAGAAGATGGTGGGAGCCCGTGAGGGCGGCGCGACCTTCTTCCTGGCACCGGCGGACAACTGCGCCGAGGCGGCGGGCCGTGAGCCGTCCGGGCTGCAGGTCGTCAAGGTCAGCACTTTCGATGACGCACTGGCTGCGGTGACCGCGATCGGGAAGGGAAATACGTCGGGGCTGCCGCACTGCTGAGCCGTTCGCGGCGCGGTCGGCCACGGATGTTCACCAGCCGTTGCCGAATGGGTGAATGCGAAGCGCGTCGCTAGCGGTAGGTAGATTGACCTGGTGGATGAGGAAAAGTGGTTTGACGGCGATACCGACCAGCCCCCGAACACCCCGCCTCCTGGTGGCCGACCAGTAGTAGCGCCCCGACGCAGTCCACTCGGGGTGACGGTCGCGGTGCTCATCGGTCTCGGGATCGTCGTCACGGCCGTGGCCCAGGTCTGGACCGAGGTCATGTGGTTCGACTCGGTCAACCTGCGCTCGGTGTTCACGACGCAGCTCGGGGCCCAGCTCCTGCTGGGCATCGGTGGTGGCCTCATCACCGCCGCGCTGGTCTGGTCAAGCCTGCACTTCGCCCACCGGGCGCGGCCCATCTACCCGCCGGTCACGCCCCAACAGGATGCCCTCGACCGTTACCGCGAGGCGCTCGAGCCGATCCGGCGACTGGCGACGCTCGTCATTCCGCTCATCGCCGGGCTGGCCACCGGGCTCACTGCGTCGTCGCAGTGGGAGACCTTCCTGCTCTGGCGCAACGCCCAGCCGTTCGGGATCACCGATCCGCAGTTCGGCCTCGACCTGGGCTTCTTCGTCTTCTCGCTGCCGTGGCTGACCTTCGCGGTGGGCTTCGTCACCATGGCGGCCGTCCTGGCCGCCATCGCCGCGGCCTTCACCCACTACGTCTACGGCGGGCTGCAGTTGGCCAACCGGGGGCGTGACACGACCCGGTTCGCCCTCCTGCACCTGTCCAGCCTGTTCGCCGTCATCGTGCTCTTGCGCGCGGCGAGCTACTGGCTGGAGCGCTACACCCTCTCGCTGTCGACGTCGGCCCTGATGACCGGCATCCAATACACCGACGCCAACGCGGTCCTGCCGACCAAGGCGATCCTCGCCGTGGCCTCGCTCATGTGCGCCGCGATGTTCCTCTCGGTGATCTGGACCCGGTCCTGGCGGCTGCCCGTCGTCGGCACCGTCCTGCTCCTCATCACCTCGGTCGTCGTCGGCGGGATCTTCCCGGCCCTCATCCAGAGCCTCAAGGTCAAGCCGAGCGAGAAGTCGCTCGAGGCCCCCTACATCGCCCGCAACATCGAGGCGACGCGCGCGGCATACGGGCTCGGGGCTATCGAGGTGTCGAAGTACGTGCCGAGCGACGAGGCGAGCGCCGAGAACCTCCGCGCGACCGCGGCAGCCATCCCGGGCATCCGCATCGTCGACCCCAACGTCGTCTCGCCGACCGTGCGCCAGAAGCACGCCGTGCGCAACTACTACGCGTTCCCCGATGCTCTTGACGTCGACCGCTACACGATCGACGGAAAGCTGCGCGACGTCGTTGTCGCCGCTCGCGAGCTCGACCTCACCGGTGTGCCTGCCGGGCAACGCAACTGGCTCAACGACCACACCGTCTACACGCACGGTTACGGCATCGTCGCGGCATACGCCAACCAGCAGGACTCCGAGGGGAACCCGGTCTACGTCGAGGCGGCCATCCCGGCGGGGACCGCCCTGGGGGAGTACGAGCCCCGGATCTACTTCGGTGAGCAGTCCCCGGACTACGCCATCGTCGGGGCTCCTGAGGGCGCGGCACCGCGGGAGTTCGACTACCCGGCCCAGGTCGAGTCGCAGCAGGTCAACAACACGTATGCCGGCACCGGTGGCGTCCCGCTGGACAACACGATCCGCAAGCTGGCCTACGGCTTGAAGTACCGCGAGCTCAACTTCATGCTGTCCGACGCGGTCAACGCCTCGTCGCGGATCATGGACTACCGCACCCCCAAGGAGCGGGTCGGACGCGTTGCTCCGTGGTTGACCCTCGACGGCAACGCCTACCCGGCGATTGTCGATGGGCGCGTGCTGTGGATCGTCGACGGCTACACGACGACGGCCAACTACCCCAACTCCGGGCTCACCTCGATGGCGGCCTCGACGCGGGACTCGACGACGAGCACCCGACGCAGCGTCACGAGCCTGGAGCAGGGCCAGCTCAACTACATCCGCAACTCGGTCAAGGCGACCGTCGATGCCTTCGACGGATCTGTCCACCTCTACTCGTGGGACGACGCCGACCCGATCCTCGCGGCGTGGCGCTCGGCCTTCCCCGGTGTCGTCGAGCCGCGGACCAACATCTCGGCCAGCCTCATGTCGCACCTGCGCTACCCCGAGGACCTGTTCAAGATCCAGCGGACCCTGCTGGCGAAGTACCACGTGCAGGACCCCGACTCGTTCTACGGCGGGCAGGACTTCTGGCGCATCCCGCAAGACCCGACGCAGGAGACGGCGCGCACCGACCAGCCGCCCTACTACCTGTCGATCGCCATGCCGGGTCAGACCGACCCGAACTTCTCGTTGACGACGACCTTCATGCCGACCGGTAACCGGGAGGTGCTGACCGGCTTCCTCGCGGTCGACTCCAACCCCGGCAACCAGCCGGAGGGCAAACGCCTGGACGGCTATGGCACGTTGCGGTTGCTCGAACTGCCGCCCAATAGCTCGGTCAAGGGTCCGGGCCAGGTGCAGAACGACATCGCCTCGTCCAACCAGTCGTCCAAGGCGTTCACCCTGACCCTGTCGCAATTCATCAACAACGCGCGCCAGCAGGGCTCCGTGGTCACCCTCGGCAACCTGCTGACGTTGCCGATGGGCGGCGGGATGCTCTACGTCGAGCCGATCTACGTCCAGGGCACGGCCGCCTCGCAGTTCCCGTTGGGCCGAGCGATCGTCGTGGCCTTCGGAAACAAGCTCGCGTGGTCCAACACCCTCGATGGGGCGCTCAACGAGTTGTTCGGCGGCCAAGTGGTCCCCCCGACGACGCCCACCACGCCGACGACGCCGACAACCCCGACGACACCGACAACCCCGACGACACCGACGCCGGGGCCGACCACGCCGACGACGCCCGCCCCGGGCGACCTGGCGCAGGCGATCGCCGACGCACAGAAGGCCTACGCCGACGGAGAGACCGCCCTCAGGGCGGGAGACTTCGCCGCTTACGGTGAGGCCCAGAAGCGGCTCAGGGACGCTCTCGCTCGGGCCGCGGCCGCCTCGCCGACCGGGTCGCTCACCGTGACCCCGTCACCCACCGCATCGGGCTGACCCACCCTCACCCGCATGCTCAGGTATGCCGCCCGCTCACCTGAGCGGGCGGCATACCGCTGCGTGGGGTGAGGGGTGCGGTGACGGAGTGGTGACGGTCTCGCGGCGATGTGAAGGCGCGGGTCGAGCAGCGGCCAAAACCGGGCGATCATGTTGACTCATGTCAAGATGCCCGCGTGTTGTGGGTCGTTGACTCATCGGTAGTTGCCCGCTTGGGGGTGGTCATTTTCCGTCTGCTCAGGTAGGTGGCGTTGGCTTTGGGTCGTTGTTCGACTTTGCCGCGGCGGCGGGCTAGTTCGATCAGGGTGGCTTGGATGGCGCTGATCTGTCGGCGGAGGCCGGCTGGGTTGATTTCGGTGAGTCGGGCGTGCAGGGCGGCGTGGTCGTGGGGGTGCAGGGCGTCGGGGTGGTCGCGGGTGAGTCTGGTGTAGGGGGTCGCGCCCTGGTCGTAGGTTTTGGTGACTTTGGCGCCGTTGCGGGTCTTGGTGGCGAGTTTCTGTTGGGGGAGGAACAGGTTGTCCAGGATCGACTGCAGGGGCCACAGTTCGTTGAGTAGGTCGAGTTCTCGGGTGGTGTCGTAGCGGTAGTAGCCGACGGCTCGGCGGACCTCGGACCAGTTCTTCTGTTCGATGTGGGCTTGGTCGTTGCTGTGGTTGGAGCGGCCGCGGCTGAAGGTGATCTGACGGGTGTCGCACCAGCGCAGGAGGTGGTGGTTGATGAACTCGGACCCGTTGTCGCTGTGGATGCCCAGGACCGCGAACGGGAACGCCAGTCGTAGTTGTTCCAGGCCGGCGGAGACGATGCGTTCTCCCTTGGTGCGCACCGTGATTGATTCGGTCCATCCGGTGGCGACGTCGGTGGCGTCCAGGGTGTAGTGGAACGCGCCGTTGTTGTCGCCGCCGTCGTGGCCGACCAGGTCGATTTGCAGGAACCCGGGGCGGGTGTCGTCCCAGTCGTGCCAGGTCTTCATGGGGATCGCGGACTTGAGCATGCTGCCGGGGCGGGTCATCGACTGGCCTTTGGTGGCGACCAGACCGGTCCGATAGGGACGCAGCCGCCGGTCGATGGTGGCCGCGGACATGCCCAGCAACTGGTCGATCACCTGCGGGGGGCAGGTCAGTTCCTGATGGGCCAGCATGGTTGGTACCAGTGTCGGCAGGCCTGGGCGTAGTCGTTTGCCGGTGGGGCCGTCCAGCACGCTCCAACAAGTCACCAGGGCGTCGATGACCGCCTGGTCGTATTGGAAGGTCGGCACCCGGGGGGCCCGTACCGGTGCCGGGCCGGCCAACCGTTGACGTAACGCCTTACGGGCATGGTCGCGGTGCCAGCCGGTGACCTGGCAGATCGCGTCCAACAGGGCCGACTTCTCGGCCTTCGTGCCAGTGCGATACCGATCGACCTGCGCCTTGGTGATCTGTCGCCGTGTCGCCAACGTGAGCTCCATCCGTCATCGTGACCCACGCGGGCATCCTTGGACGAGTCAACGACCCCCATCACGCGGGCAACTTGGATGAGTCAACTCG
>Ga0208197_1002152_pt1 | contig 17937 bp, 14 predicted proteins | sample AD_JPNNA4_MetaG_FD_184444 | JGI IMG/M metagenome (GOLD analysis project Ga0208197, IMG submission 184444) | Active sludge microbial communities of municipal wastewater-treating anaerobic digesters from Japan - AD_JPNNA4_MetaG (SPAdes) (version 2) | ecosystem: Engineered > Bioreactor > Anaerobic...
GCTTGGTGCGGCGCTTGATAGAAAAACCGCGTGATATGAACAACAACTTGGCAGTGGTGGGCTGTTACTACTTCAAGGAAGGGCAGCGCCTGACCGAGGCGATTGAAGAGCAATTCAAGCGCAATATTTCACTTAAAGGCGAGTACTTCTTGGTGGATGCGATCAACATCCTGCTCGAGAAGAATCTGCTAATGCGCACCGAACAAGTCCAAGTTTGGTTGGATGCAGGTACCTCAGAAGCCCTGCTGGATACTAACCGCTATCTGCTCGAACATGGCCGCAGTAATGTATCCCAGCCGGTGTTCCAGGAGGATAATGTGATTGTGCCTCCCGTCTTTATCCACCCAGAGGCGCGCGTCTCGACTTCAATCATTGGTCCCTTCGCCTCAGTGGGGGCAGGCGCTGTGATCCAAAACAGCCAAATCCGCGATTCGATCCTTAGCCCGGGCGTGCATATCACCAATACGCACCTGGAAGGCTCGATCTTGGGGCATGACGTGGTGATTAATGGACTGATGGGCAAGTTCAACTTGGGAGATAACTCCTGGGCGAATTGGTAGGTTAGGAGCAGGCAATGGTAAAGGTGATGGGTATGCGTGAATCTTGGATTTTGAACAGCTCTCAACGTTTGATTTTTAATCTCAAGGTTGACCCTACCCTGCCTTCTCCTTGCTCCGAGTCACACTTGTTATTGCGAGGAGGGTGCTCTTTGCCCGACGAAGCAATCTTACCCACCGTGTCAGAAGATTGCTTCACCCCTGTGGGGTTCGCAATGACAAAATGACCTCTGTTCTTGCATGGTACCCTGCGGGCAGGCTACACACTCGGGAGACCGGCGAGAACATAGATGCAAGTTCAACTTGGGAGATAACTCCTGGGCGAATTGGTAGCAAATAATATTGTCACAATATGAAAACTTATTTTAAAGGAGAATGCATGACCAAAGAAGTACTGGCAAGACGTGTTTTAGAGCTGAAACCTTCGGGTATTCGTAAGTTTTTTGACATCGCCGCCACCATGGAGGATGTGATCTCCCTGGGGATCGGTGAGCCGGATTTCACCACTCCGGAGCCAATCATTCGAGCGGGCATCGCTTCCTTACAGCGCGGCGACACCCACTACACCTCCAACCATGGTATCTTTGCCCTGCGAGAGGCCGTTGCCAACCACCTGCAGGCACTTTATGGGGTCACTTATAACCCCGCCAACGAAATCATCATGACCGTGGGCGTTTCGGAAGCGCTTTACCTGACTTTCACCGCGCTTCTCGACCCGGGCGATGAGGTTATCATCCCGACACCTTGCTTTGTCTCCTATCAAGCTGAGGTAAGCTTGGCTGGCGGGGTGCCTGTGGAGATCCCCACACGGATGGAAGATGAATTCGAGCCGCGCCTCGAAGATATTGAAAGCGCTATCACACCGCGTACCAAAGCTATCTTCATTGGCTACCCCAATAATCCGACTGGAGCGGTTGCCTCGCGGGAAACACTGCTGGCGGTTGCGAACTTAGCCGAGAAGCATGACCTGTTGGTCATATCCGATGAAATTTACGACCGCTTGGTTTATGGCCGCGAGCACGTCTGCTTTGCCTCCTTGCCGGGCATGGCACCGCGCACTATCCTCATGGGCGGGTTTTCCAAGGCTTATGCCATGACCGGCTGGAGAATTGGCTACGTGGCAGCACCTAAAGAATATGTAGATGCCATGGTACGCATCCATCAGTACACCATCATGTCCGCGCCGACCATCTCGCAATATGCTGCGCTGGAAGCCTTGCGTATTGGCGAACCTTATGTGCAGGAGATGCTGGCTGAGTATGACCGCCGGCGCCAATTGGTTTGCAGACGGTTTAATGAGATGGGGTTGAAAACCAGTGTGCCGCACGGGGCTTTTTACGTCTTCCCGGATGTTCGCGTGAGTGGGATGGATGACGAGGAGTTTGCCGAGAAGCTGCTGCACGAGGAGCGCGTGGCTGTGGTGCCTGGGCGCTCATTTGGCGATGCCGGCATCGGGTTTGTGCGCTGCTCTTACGCCACCGACTATCACAGCTTGGAGATTGCTCTGGACCGCATCGAAGCCTTCCTCAAGCGGCACGCTGGTTGAGGAGTAGTCACAGGCTAAGCCTTTGGCAGCGCGTGCACCCCTTGACGTATAGGTTGCGTTGCATTAACTTTAACTTTGAGGTCATGCCAAAAGAAGCTATGACAAATTCAAAAATGGGAGCAAAGATGCGGGCACTTAGCGCAAGCCGGAATGCCCGTATTTTACTGTCAGATTAATATACACAACAATTCAATTCTAAGGAGAGAACATGGCAGGTCAAATCAATGCGTTTGAAATAGCTCAGCAGCAATTCGATAAGGTGGCTGATCAGTTAGGGCTTGACGAGCAGGTGCGTCAGATCCTGCGCTGGCCGGCGCGCGAATTCCACATGCACATCCCGGTGCGTATGGATGACGGTACAATCCGCGTCTTCGAGGCTTTCCGCGTGCAACATAACGATGCGCGCGGACCGAATAAAGGCGGCTTACGTTTTCACCCAGCCGAGACCATCGACACGGTGCGTGCCCTGGCGATGTGGATGACCTGGAAGTGCGCTGTTGCCGATATTCCCTTGGGCGGCGGGAAGGGCGGCGTGGTTGTTGACCCCGCGACCCTCTCGGTTGGCGAGAAAGAACGCCTGTGCCGGGCTTATGTGCGCACCATGTGGCGCAACATCGGCCCACGCCAAGACGTCCCTGCGCCGGATGTGGGCAGCACCCCGCAAATGATGGGCTGGATGATGGACGAATATTCCCGCATCACCGGGCAATATACGCCCGGCGTCATCACAGGTAAGCCCGTGGGCGGCGGCGGGTCGCTTGGGCGGACGGAAGCCACAGGCTTTGGAGTCATCTACACTGTGCGCGAGGCGATGAAGCACCTCGGCTTGGAACCGGCAAAATGCACCGCTGCTATCCAAGGCTTTGGCAATGTGGCGCAATACGCCTCTATTGGCTTCACGGACACATTAGGCGGAAAGGTTATGTGTGTCTCCTGCTGGGATCGCGATGACAAAGTTTCGTATACCTTTAGCAAACCCGATGGCATCGACCCGCACTTCCTCATGAGCATTACCGATCAGTACGGCACCATTAATAAGGATAAGGCGCGTGCGGCTGGCTATCAAATTGAGGATGGCGGCGCTTGGATTACTAAGTCCGTAGACGTGCTCATCCCGGCAGCGCTGGAAGGGCAGGTAAATGCTGAGACCGTCAAATTGATTGATCCCCGGGTCAAGATATTGGCTGAAGCTGCCAACGGACCGACCACGCCCGAAGCGGATATGGTGCTCAACGAACGCAGCATGTTTATTATCCCGGACTTCTTGTGCAACTCCGGAGGGGTGACAGTTTCCTACTTTGAAGGCGTGCAGAATGATATGAACTTCTACTGGCCGAAGGAAGAGGTGCTGGAGAAGCTCAACAATAACATGACCACAGCGTTTGACGCCGTGCTGGAGATGGCTGTGAGCCAGAAGGTGAGCATGCGCGACGCAGCTTATATGGTCGCCATCCATAAGGTGGTGAAGGCGATGGAGCTGCGCGGCTGGATTTAAGCTGCAAGGTTAGGGGAATGAAAACTCAGCCCGGCTGTGAGGTCGGGCTGATTGTTTATTCTTTATCGCAAATTCGCAATTGCACCGCTTGGTTTTCTTCCTCTTTATATACAAGGCGGTACTTTTTATTAATTTCACCCGATTCAAGACGATCGATGATCATTTGATAATATTTTTCATCTATCTCAGCTGAAATAAAATTCCTCCCTAATCTTTTGCAGACTTCCAATTCTGAGCCACTTCCACCAAAATGCACGAGAACTACATTCCCTGGCATTGTTGAGGCTTTTATCAACAATTCTGCTAGCTCCTGAGGAATCTGGCAGGCATGAAAAGTTTTTTCGCGGCTTACATTTTTCACCAAGTCAAAGTAAAACCAATCGTAGGGCATGCGACCTGGAGAACCCTTGCTGATGTTTTGTTTTATGCGTCTATCTGTTGGGTTTTGATATGGGACAGCAACATTCTCTTTATAAAATTTATTATTTTCGGTTTTTCTGCAGTGTAAAATACTGCGATGAGCTGTCGTAAAGCGCTTGGGACTGTGCCCAATATTAGTGTTATATACCCAGGAATAATCTAAAACTTCATAACAAGCTTGATCTAGGTACTTAACCCGCAGATAGGCATTTTGTTTGGGGTAATTAATTAAAAACATATTCCCATCATCTTTGAGAACACGAAGTGACTCTTTAGATAAGTTGATATACCATTCAATATATTGGTCAAAGCTAACGGAGTAAGATTTATCGCCATACTTAATACCAACGTTGTAATCCGGGTCGCTGTAAATCATATCTACCGATTTATCGGGCAATTTCTTAAGTAATTCCATTACATCGCCCAAGTAAACTTTATTGAGAAATTCTTCCAAAGGATTTTCCATATCAATCTTATAGAATAATTATCTTTTAAGCAAAGTATATTGCGATTTCTTTAATAATCTTATGGATTCGATTCGGTTTATATCATCAAACGTATAATTATAAAGTCGCAGAATAGACGCTTCTTGATTTCTTTTTCTTAATATATAACAACAGGTTATCTTATCAATTGCAATACTTTTTTCTTGTTTCAATATATCATAGTATTTATAAGGGTGAAATAATTGGTAAACGGCAAAATCTTTTGGAAACCCATTTTTTCCTTCTACAACTGTTACAACGCCTTGATACTCCAAAGTTAAATCAATTTCCATCTGAAGATTTTTGCATTTAACTGTAGTTTCTCCAACTTTATATTCAAAAGATGTTTTAGTTCTTCTCGCATTGTAAACTTTGGGTGATGCTACAATATCATTATACAAAAAATCGTGAATTATTCTCTGGTTACTGGCTACAGATAGTATATTAGACTCACTTGTATCAAAGTCATTGAGTAAACTCTGTCGATATTTCCACTCGTAGATTTCATCTTCATCTATAGGTTCAAATTTATGATAACCATAATTAATCCCCTTTACAAATTGGTGAAGACCGCTACCGAGATGAACGATGAAATAATCTGCAGCTTTTACATTCTCTGGTAATAGAGAGGAGTTATCAACCTTAGTTACATCAAAAGGGTTACCGAATCCCAATTCATGGCAAACCTCCTTAACGAGCTTGTTATCGAAGCAATAATTGTTTTGATGGACGCAAATCTCGAATAACCTACTTATTACTTCTTGTTTTGTTCCCATTAACTACTCTTTTCCGAGGTGATTTAATAAAATTATACCCTATAGATTTTCAAAATATTTTTGAAGGTACTTTTCTGTTTTCTCTTGTGCTAATTCCATCCCATTCTTCAAAATCCTTATTTTTGGGTTCCTCAAAATTGACAAACTTACAATAGGTTATAATCCGCTCAAGTTAGTACTTTTTTATTCTGCGCTCATTTTGCCATTATCCTTTGACGGCAGGAACATCCCCCATTTTGCTGCCGTCTATAGATTGAGCCTGCGGCTTACAATGAAAGGAGTGACAGAATGAAAAAACTGACCGTGTGCTTAAGCTTTTTGCTCTTGGTTTTCGTGGCGGGGTGCACCCTCGTCCCAACGCCAACCGAAATGCCCACCAGCCTCCCGAGCGCTACCCAAGCTCCCACTGCCACCGCGACCTTGGCAGCGCCTACCGCTACGCTGGCTGAAAAAACCCCAGCACAGTCTCCCACTATATTTTTCAAGGAAACGCCCGCTTCTCTGCCAACGATTGTTCCTACGATCGTTGCGCTGGCGAAACCAAAGATTTCAATTTCATCTCGCTCACCAAATGGCGAATGGCGGGCAGATTTGACCGTGTATGACTGCACGAAAGTTGGCGATGGTGATGAAGTTGCTTACGACCAAATCAACATGGTACACCTCACCGATATGAGCGCTGTGGTTGTAGATTTTCAGGTGAAAAGCTGCGAAGGATTCGGTGCGCGCGGTTTGGGACCAGAGTTTTGGTCCAACAACAGCCGCTACTTTTATTACACCACTGCGATTGCGGGGCGCCCAGATGGCTGCGGTTATTGGCAACATCCTATTTACCGCTTCGATGTTACTTCTCAGACTAAAGAGTTTATCGGCGCGGGTACACTTTCGCACGATGAAAGCAAGTTAGCTGTCTGGCAGCACGAGAACCTTGTGGTATGGGATGTCAATGATGGTGAGCTAATGCGCATTCCAGGTTTAGCCGAGGTTGAAAAGGGACCTATCGCCTGGGGACCTGAAAGTCAGACGCTAGTTTATCTGCAATTTGATTCCTACTGCCCGCTTTCCGGAAAGTCGTACGTGGGATATATTGACCTAAGCACAGGTGAGAACACGATATTGCTTGAGTCCGAGGATCCCACCTTTGGCGATGTGCATTGGGTGGATATCGATAAATTTGCCTTGGTCGATGCGGACAGGAAGGAATATACCTATGATCTTGAGACTCGACAGCTTGTGCCGTAAGGTGTGTATGGAGATTAGAGCAGATTAATTCACTCTGCGGCTAGGCAAGGTTGTAATACGCCTTCATGACTAATCGTACCTCTCCAGCTGCCTAGTGGCGTATCGCGCAAGAGCAGCGCACAAATCGCTAAATTTGCGCAATTCAGACTCAACCAGTGCCCACAAGGTTATAATCACGTCAAGTTAGTACTTTTTATTCTGCGCTCATTTTGCCATTATCCTTTGACGGCAGGAACATCCCCCATCCTGCTGCCGTCTATAGATTGAGCCTGCGGCTTACAATGAAAGGAGTGACAGAATGAAAAAATTGACCGTGTGCTTGAACTTTTTGCTCTTGGTTTTCGTGGCGGGATGCTCCCTCGTCCCAACGCCAACCGAAATGCCCACCAGCCTCCCGAGCGCTACCCAAGCCCCCACTGCCACCGCGACCTTGGCAGCGCCTACCGCTACGCTGGCTCAGAAAACCCCAACCCAAACCCCGACGATCTCCTTTAAAAGGACGCCGGCTGCAATGCCGACGATTGTTCCTACGATCATGGCAATGGCGAAACCAAAGATATCGCTTTCGTATCTCTCGCCGGATGGCGAGTGGCGCGCAGATTTGATCGTGTACGACTGCATGCAAATTGGCGATGGCGAGGAAGTTGCTTACGAACAGCTCAACATCGTGCACCTCACCGATATGAGCGCTGTGGGTGTAGATTTTCAGGTGCAAAGCTGCGAAGGCACTGAACCTCGCGGCTTCGGACCACTGTTTTGGTCCTACAACAGCCGATTTTTCTATTACACCACAGCACGTATAGGGCGCCCAGGTGGCTGCGGTTATTGGCAACCCCCCATGTACCGCATTGATGTCAATTTCCAGACGAAGCAGTATATTGGCGTCGGGGAACTTTCGCCGGATCATAATAGAATTGCCGCATGGGATCAAGATAACCAGTGGATTTGGGATGTCAATGGCCAAAAGATTACAGGACGACTCTTTCAGGACACTGAAATTGAAGAAGGACCGATCGCCTGGGGACCAGATAGCCAACAACTTGTTTTTCTGCAGTTCGAATCTTCTTGCCCGCTCTCCGGAAAGTCGTACGTAGGATACACCAACCTAAGCGAGAATGAATATGGCACGTATTTTAAATATGATGACCACACTTTTGGAGACGTGTACTGGTATGGTTTTGATAAATATATCTTGGTAGATGCGGACGGAAAGGAATATATATTTGATTTAGACAAATGGCAGCTCGAGCCTTTTGAAGATTAAAGAAAAGGGAGCAAATTGAGCACCGCTGCTGCTGGGCAAGGTTATAATATGGCTCTATGACCGACCGAACCTCACCCGCAGCCCAGCGGCGGATTGCGCAAGAGCAGCGCACTGTCGGGAAGATGATCGCGCTATATTGCCATGCACAGCACCACACACAGGGCAGCCTATGCCCCGAGTGCGCTGAGCTTTCGGCTTATGCCCAGGCGCGCATTGCCAGTTGCCCCTTCCTGCCCGATAAACCCACTTGTGCTAAATGCCCTGTGCATTGCTACCAGCCAGCCATGCGTGTGCAGATCCGCCAGGTGATGCGCTATGCCGGCCCGCGCATGCTGCTGCACGACCCCATAGCCGCTGTACAACACTTAGCGCAGATGGTGCGCAAACCCAGCCCGGCGGTGCAGCGAGCACTTGCGCGTAAAGCTGCCAAAGAGTAGTTTACTGAGAGTTGTATACAAACTAGGCTTTTCAGTTTACATCTCTTCTAAGATGGATATGAACTTTGCGCCTTAATCCCGCTCGCCAGTCTCAACATATTTTGTCAATTCCTCAACACTGAGGTCCGCAATGCCAAGCCTGTCCAGCGTGCGACCTTTGCGCCAATAGTCGGTATTATGCACAATGCACGCCAAGCGGATGATAGCGTCAATCGCACGCACTGAGACGCCGTAGCGCTGCCCTAAAGCTGCAATCGGCACCAAGCTCATCGGCACTTCTTCAAAGATATAGCGGTGTTGCAGCGTGGCTGGCGCTTTGATGCCGTAGTAGCCCGTCTGGTTATGGATGGCTTCGAAAAGATCCGTGCCGCGGGCATCATAAGCCATTGCGAGCCACTCCAAGCCAGTGCGCGCGCGGATGCCCAACGAAGATGCTACTGTACAGCGTTCGCGGTCCACAGCTTCCAGCAGCCTTGCTACTGATGGAGAAACGCCATCGATGTAAAATTGGAAATCACCATGCGTGGTTTCAATCCAGCCGGCGTTGAGCAACGCGATGGTGGGGTGAAAGACAGCGCCCATGTTATTGAGCCCGGTCTTGAGCACGTTGCCGCCGCTAATATATTGCGGGTAAACCGTGTGCACAGCTTCAAGTACCTTTTGGTTGGCGGTGGCAGGCAAAGCAGCCAATGGCACAGATTCTTTGATCCGGAAGATACGCGCTTGGCTGGGTCCTTCTGAGCGGCTGGCAAAGATGAAGGTCTCGGCTTCGGCAATTATCGGTTTGGCGGTGCAGCCGGATTGGCGCAGGGTTTGGTCGAACTCAATCGCGCCGCAGGTGCGCCCGGGGTGCAGCAGCACAATCTGGTCATCCTGTAAGTAAGGTGCCATCGCTTGGGCAATATCATGATGAGCTGAGGAAGGCACCACCACCATGATCAGGTCGGCGCCATCAAGAGCCACTTCCATATTATCGGTAACTTTGGTTAGCCTGCCAAAGCCGTCCAAGCCGCCGGGGTTATCCAGGTCAATTCCGCCGCGCTCGGCGATGACTTCGATATTGGCATAGGTGCGGTTATAGAGGGTTACCTCTTTGCCCATCAGAGCCATGTGCGCAGCCATGGCTTTACCACCATTGCCGGCGCCAATTACAGTATATTTCATGGGTTCATTCATATTAACTCCTTAGAGAAACTCTGCCAAGCGCTTGTGCTCAGGGAGAGGTTGATTGGCAGCATCGATAGCTTCGCAGCCACCGTTGATAATGCGGGTTTGGATGCTGCCGCGCGCAATTTTGCTTGCGCGCAGGTGCGGCGCGTCCAGGATGCCCATGCGCACCGCCTTGCCCAAGGTAGCGGGGTCGGTGAACGGGTCCTGTACTTCGGGATTAGCCAGGCTGCGTATAGCCGAAAGCGTAACTTGGACTTCAGCAATGAGATAGTCCTTGCGGGCTTGGATAGCAGGATCCGCGAGCATATCGGGCTGCCCTTTGAGGGCGTTCTCGATGGATTGGCGTGCCATCAGGCTGGCATCGATGACGTCATCGGCGGTGGCAGCGTGATGAGCTTCGGTATGCCCGACGATATGCACAATGTGGGGTTTGAGCGCCATCTGCAGGTAGATGCTGGCGGAAAGATGCGCGCGGGCAGCATTAGGCTCCAGCGGGTAGCTCAGCAAGCCTGTACGCGTCTGGCGCCAAATGTGGAAGTCAGCATCCGTGAGCGGGGCAATCATCTCCAGCGAGGCTGCCATCTTCGCTAGATCCATAGCGTCGGATGTTCCGGGTGGGCTGTTGAACATCATCTGAGCAATGTAATCGTGTACGCCAAAGGCTTTGGCATTATACGCAGAGAGATACGCCGAGGTTAAAAAAATGACGTCAGGGGCATCACGCATGCCCCAGTGGTGCGGCTCATTGAGCTCGACGGGCACCTGGCGCTCACCATACCAGCGCATCACTTGTTGGTGCAAGTCGATAGACTCTTCCAGGTCGTACGGTCCGCGCCCGTCCATCTGATTGAACCAAAAGAGTGGGATGGCGCACCAAGCGTTGTTAATCGTCTCCATATAGAGCTCTGCCAAGCGGATAAAATCATCCGTGCCGGAGTAAGTGCGCATCAGCGGGTAATTGCCGCGCCGGGAGGCAGCAAATAGGGCGCGGTAGTCTTCCGCCGAGCGCACGGGCACGCCTCCAGCGCCTTTGGCACGCGGGTTTTGGCGTTCGGGGTGGAAGAAGTTTTCTTGCGCATCTTGGTCAATGCCTAAGGAAATCACATCCAAAACGCGTGCCTCGGCAATTTTTTGAATGCCTTCAAGCGTGGCTTCCATGGTGGGCAAACCAAAGTGATGGCGCAAGATGGGGTAAGGTGCTTTCCAGGCGATGCGCTCGATAGTGGTTTGCGGGTAGTTAGTTTCGGTTTGCGCGCCGGTGCTTTCGCCCCTCAGATAAGCTAAGATTTCCTCAGGCGGCTGGCTGCCGTCAAAAACGCGCTCAAAAAAGCCAGACATAGCCTCGGCTTTGGCTGCCACGGGTGGCGTGCCGCCGAAGACAAACTTGACGCCTTGTTGGCGCAGGTCGTCAGCTGCCTCAGCAAACTCTGCCAGCAAACGCTCGCCGGTTTCAGGCGTCAGGCGGTAAGAAACGCCCACCAGATCGGCATTTTCCTCACGGGCAGCCTGTAAAAAGGTCTCAATAGGCACAGCTGGACCCAAAAAGACGGTGCGCCAACCGGCGAGTTCTGCTAAATGCAAAAAATTCATCACGCCCGCCACGTGGACACATTCCGCCAATGCTCCTGCCACTACGGTTTTCATACGATTTACCTCCAGTTCTATTGCGTTCAGCCCTGATCGGTCACAGCTCGTGACCCGAGTAAGACACACAGACCCCAGGGGTGGGGTAAGAAGCCAATTTAATCGAAGTGGATTTATTTTACCTGAATTATGCAGGTCGTATTTTGCTAGGGTTCAACAACTGATTACTGTTAGCCATTTGTATGTATGACCCGCCTGGGTTTACCTCGGCTTGATTAAGATAGAATAGAGCAAAAGAAAGGTTCTGAGCATTGTTGCTATGTTAAATGTCATCACCATTGCGGAAGCTCAGCAGTTAATCGCCGAGAAATTCGGTCAGCTGCGCATGCCGGAAGAGCAAGTGCCGCTGGAAGCAGCCCTAGGGCGCGTATTAGCGCATGATTGCCTGGCTACAGAGTTTGTGCCGAATTTCAACCGCTCGACAGTTGATGGCTACGCCGTGCGCGCACAGGACGTCTTTGGCTGTTCCGATTCCATCCCGGCGCTCCTCATGCAGGTTGGCGAAGCGAAAATGGGCGAGCATACTGAGTTAGAGATCCTCAGCGGCGAGTGCGTCTACGTCCCGACCGGAGCTGAAATTCCCGCTGGTGCCGATTGCGTCATCCCGTTAGAGGATACTGAACCCTTGGGTGACGGCACCATCGCCGTATATAAGCCCGTTTCGCCGGGTACCAACCTTATTTTCCGCGGGGATGACGTTAAGCCTGGCGATTTGGTCTTGCCGGCTGGCAGGCGGCTAAATGTAGCCGATATCGGCGCGCTGGCGGCGCTGGGGCAAACGCAGGTTTGGGTGCGGCAGATGCCGCGTATTGCGGTAATTTCGACGGGGGATGAGCTCGTGGCACCTGGGGAGCCCTTGCCGATGGGCAAGATCCGAGACGTGAACGCAGCCATGTTGGTTGCGTTCGTTCACTCTACAGGCGCGGTAGCCGATTTTATAGGTATTATCCCAGATAACCTGGAGGCAGTGCGGGCTGCACTTCAAAATTCACTCGTTGGTCATGACCTCGTGCTGCTCACGGGCGGAACCTCGGTAGGAGTGAAGGACGCCGTCCCACAGGTAGTGGCAGAGTTAGGCGAGCTGCTGGTGCATGGCTTGGCGGTCAAGCCGGGCAAACCGACGCTCTTTGGCCAGGTGCAGGGCAAACCCGTGTTTGGCTTACCGGGGAACCCGGTGGCAGCTTACTTTATGGCTTATTTACTCGTGCGCCCACTGGTGGCTTCCATGCTGGGCACGCAATTTGCTGAGCGGAAGGTGAGCCTGCCTTTAGCACGCAATGTGCCTTCCAACCACGGGCGCGAAGAGTATGTGCCCGTGGTCATACGTGAGGGCAAAGCTCAACCGATTGCCAGCAAATCTGGCTTGATCACCATGCTCGCCAATACCGACGGCTTCTTATGCATCCCACGGGATAAAGAAGGCTTGCGGCAAGGCGAACTTGTGGAAGTGACGCTCTTTGAGAGGTGATATGGCTTTCGAATATCTAACCAATGTGCCTTTGGAAAAGGCGCGCCAGGATTATTTGGATGCCCTGTTAGCCGCAGGGCTTACGGCGCGTAGCGAAACGCTACCAACCTTAGAAGCTACCAACCGTGTAACCGCACGCGCTGTTTATGCACGCATCAGCTCACCGCATTACAACGCTTGCGCCATGGATGGCATTGCCTTGCAAGCCAGCCAGACCTTTGGCGCCACGGAAACAACGCCAGTGCGCTTACCTGAGGGCGCCTACCAGTGGGTTAATACTGGCGATCCGCTGCCAGAAGGTTGCGATGCGGTGGTTATGGTGGAGGACGTCGTACAAGAAGAGGGCGCAGTTGTGCTCTATGAGGCTGCTGTCCCTTGGCAAAATGTGCGGCAAATTGGTGAAGACATTAGCGCTGGGGATATGATCCTGCCATCCTTTAGCGTGCTCACCCCAGCTGCGATTGGGGCGCTGCTCGAGGCTGGCGTGCTTTCGGTCGAGGTCATCACCCGGCCGATGGTGGGCATCATCCCCACCGGCAATGAGATCGTCCCGCCCACGGAGGACCCGCGTGAAGGCGATATTATCGAGTCCAACTCTGCTATTTTCAGCGGCATGCTGCAAGAATGGGGCTGCAAGGTGCGCGTGTACCCGCCTGTGCCAGACTCAGCGGAGCTGATCGAAGCAGCTCTGCGCCAAGCTTTGAGGGAATGCGACGCGGTGGTGCTCAATGCCGGCTCTTCTGCCGGACGCAAAGATTATTCGGTGGATGCTATCCGCAAGGTGGGCGAGGTAGTGCTGCATGGGGTAGCTATCAAACCGGGTAAACCAGCCATCTTAGCCTATGCCAAATCCGCAGATGATGAACGCGTCCAGCCAATATTGGGGTTGCCGGGCTATCCCGTCTCGGGCATCTTGGTGCTGGAACAGCTTTTCCGCCCTGTGATTGAGCAGCTGACCCGCCGTCTAGCAGCTAAGCCGCAATTCATTCAAGCGCAAATTACACGCCGGTTAACTTCATCCCTCAAATATTATGAATTTGTGCGCACGCGCTTGGGCAATGTGAATGGTAAAATCGTGGCAGTTCCGCTAAATCGAGGTGCTGGCGTGGTTACTTCATTCGTAAAGGCGGATGGCATCATTCATATCTCGCAAAACACGGAAGGCTACGAGGCTGGCGAGATGGTTAATGTGCAGCTGGTGCGTGACCTGGATGAGATCAACCGCACTTTAGTAATTACCGGCAGCCATGACCCGCTCATTGATGAGGTAACCGATATTCTTAAGCGTCATTGGCAGGAAAGCTCGGTAGCCTCTTCTCATGTGGGCAGCATGGGCGGCATTATGGCAGTCAAGCGCGGTGAGGCGCACTTGGGCGGCATCCACTTGCTGGATGAAGCCAGCGGCACCTACAACATTCCTTACCTGCGCAAATACTTCCCAGAGGGCGGTGTGGTACTGGTGGAATGCGTCCAACGCACCCAGGGGCTGATGGTACCCAAAGGAAATCCGCTGAGGATTAAGGAATTCAAAGATATTGTGGGCAAGCGCTACGTGAACCGCCAAAAGGGCAGCGGCACACGCATCCTATGCGACTTTTTAGCCCGTCAGGAAGGCTTGGATACGAGCCTCATCCCCGGCTACGAGCGCGAAGAATATACCCATACGGCAGTGGCGGCGGCGATTGCCGCAGGAACGGCAGACGCCGGTTTGGGTATCCTTTCGGCTGCACGCATTTACGATCTCGATTTTGTGCCCATTTGCGAAGAGCAATATGATTTGCTCATCGCGGAAAACGCGATGAGCTTAGAAATGGTGCAGCGGCTGCTCGCGGTGCTGCGCGGGGATGAATTCGCCCGGCGGCTTACCCAAATGGGCGGCTATACGCTGCATCATCCCGGGGAGGTGCGCCCATGGAACTAAGCCATACTGATGAAAAAGGCAACGCTCGCATGGTAAATGTTTCAAGCAAAGGGGAAACCTTGCGCAAAGCCATAGCCAGTGCCTTTATCCGCATGCAACCGGAAACTCTGGCGCTCATTCAAAGCGGTGGCATTGCAAAGGGAGATGTTTTTGCCACAGCGCGTATTGCCGGTATCATGGCTGCTAAGCGCACACCGGAGCTGATTCCGCTCTGCCATCCCATACCGCTCACCTTCGTGGCCGTGGAGCTGGTGCCGGAGCCGCCGGATGGCGTGCGCATCATTGCTACCGTGGAAGCTATGACCAAGACCGGGGTGGAGATGGAATCCCTGACTGCAGCCAGCGTGGCAGCCCTGACGGTTTACGACATGTGCAAAGCCGTCGACCGCGGCATGCAGATTGAGCGCGTGCAACTGGAACATAAAAGCGGCGGCAAATCGGGCACCTACCAGCGGGAGTAACCGCAGGGGTAGCCCTCAATTCTCGCCGGTCTCTACAATCTCCGTTCTCGCTGGTGTCCTCAGTGCGCAGCCTCTGTTCTCGCCGGTCTCCAGACCGAGCGAGTGGGTTTGACCGTAGGTCTCCATATTGATTGTCAGTTTCTTTGAGACCTAAAGGCCACAAGCTTCGCATGGTCAGGAGACCATGCTAAAACATTTTGCTTGTTTTCGCCGGTCTCCTGAGTGTGCAGCCTACCCATGGGGCAGTATGCAAGAACAGGACGGGTAAACCCTGCATTGCACCGTATCATTGAGCGACATAAGGTTATAATCTGCATTAATGTTAGATCAATTTGGACGCAATATTACCTACCTGCGCCTCTCGGTGACAGAACGCTGCCAGCTACGCTGCACCTATTGCCGCGTGGAGGAGGGAATCTGCCCCAAGGCTAAGGAGCTTAGCCCGGCTGAATACGAACGCATCGTGCGCGCGTGCATGCAGTTGGGCATCCAAAAGGTGCGCCTGACTGGTGGTGAGCCGCTCTTGCGCAAGGACATCCTCGAGATTGTGGAGCGCATCGCGCAGCTGGAGGGCTTGCAGGACCTTTCCATGACCACCAACGCCCAGATGCTGCCCGGTAAAGCCCAACTGCTCAAGCAGGCTGGCTTGCGCCGGCTCAATATCAGCCTCGATTCGCTCAAACCTGAGGTTTTCCACGAACTCACCGGTGGCGATATCCAGCCGGTTTTGCAAGGGATGGAAGAAGCCGTGGAAGCGGGGTTGCTGCCGCTCAAGCTTAACATTGTGTTGGTGCGCGGCATCAATGATGCCGAAATCGACGACTTTATCGCTCTGACGCGTGAGAACCCCATCGACGTCCGCTTTATTGAGCTGATGCCAATTGGCGACCATGGCGAAAATGCCGACCGATGCATTTCTAACCAAGATGTGCTTGCGGCACGACCTTATTTGCAGTCTGTGCAGGCACGTTACCCTGGGCAGCCCTCCGTGGACTATCAAGTTCCAGGTTACCGCGGGCGGGTGGGCTTCATCAGCCCGATTTCGCACCAGTTTTGTGCCGATTGCAACCGCATCCGTGTGATGAGCGACGGCACCTTGCGCCCATGCTTGGGCGTGGACCGTGAAATCCCGCTTACAAGTGCCTTAGCGCAAGGTGATGAGGTTCTGCGTGAGGCTATTTGCGCTGCCATTTTCAGAAAGCCGGCTGTGCATCGCTTCGAAAGCTGTACTTTTGCGGAGCGCAATATGAGCCGCATTGGAGGATAAATTTTGGCAAAGGTCTTATCAGTTAATATCAGCACGGAAACCGGCACGATCAAGCACCCTGTTCCACAAGCAGTTTTTCGCCAGAATTACGGCATTGAAGGCGATGCCCATGCGGGCGACTGGCACCGCCAGGTGAGCCTGCTGGACCAGCAAAGCGTGGAGAAGATGGTTGCGCGCGGCGCAACAGGGCTCATGCCCGGCATTTTTGCAGAGAATATCACCACAGAAGGCATCGAGCTCTACGAGCTGCCATTAGGGACGCGCTTGCGCATAGGCTCGGTGGAGCTGGAAGTGACCCAAATAGGCAAAGAATGCCACGCCCACTGCGAGATCTACCAGCAGGTGGGCATGTGTATCATGCCCAGCGAAGGTATCTTCACGCGCGTCCTGCAAGGCGGTGTGGTGCAAGCTGGGGATGAGGTGGTGGTGCTGCCCAATGTGCGTGCAGCAGTCATTACCGTTAGTGATAAAGGTGCGGCTGGCTTGCGCGAGGATAAAAGCGGGCCGGCGCTGGTGGAAGCCCTCAAGGGGCATGCCCAGGTGGTCGAAACTTTGCTCATCCCAGATGACCGCGCGCAGATTGAAGCGGAACTCGTGCGCTTAGCCGATAGCGGCAAGGTGGATCTGATCTTCACCACCGGCGGCACGGGCTTCGCCCCGCGGGATGTGACGCCCGAAGCAACGGCTAGCGTCATCGAGCGCTTGGCGCCAGGGATCACCGAAGCCATGCGAGCCGAGAGCGCCAAAATTACCTCGCATGCCCAACTTTCGCGTGCCATCGCCGGCATCCGCGGGCGCACGCTGATCATCAACCTGCCGGGCAGCCCTAAAGCTGCGGTAGAGAACCTGCAGGTGTTTTTACCCGCGCTCCCTCATGCCATAGAGACCCTGCGCGGTGAAGCATACGAGTGCGGGAACAGGGAGCAAGGTCACGTTCCGTACCCGACATCCCAGGATTAATCCAGGAGTATTTGAAAGCTGGTTTTAAGCCGGTGCGCCGGCTTCAGGCGGGCTTGCTAAGGTTGGCTCGGTTGGGCGCTCGTGCCAGCGCAGCCAGAGCGCTGCCCCAATCATGATGGCACACAGCAGGGTAATGTAAATTTCTGTTTGCACCATGGTGAGCAAGCCTGCAGCAGATAAAACTGTACCGTAATTGAGCACGCTATGGAAAAGGGCGACCAGCAAGTATGCCTGGCTACCTTTGCCTTTATTTAAGCAATAGGCTGCTAATGCGGTGGTGCTGGTATGAAAACCAACGATGAGCAACCTTTCAATAATTGATAAGGAAGCTTGCCATCCCTGTAATCGCAAGGCAGGCAAGCTAAAACCTGTTGAGAAAATTTGATTGAGCAGCCAGGCAGCTTCGAAGATGCCAAAGCCGGCGCCCACAGCTGCCCCAGCTAGGAGCGCTTCGCGGTTGGAAAGCGGTCGGCGAAGCTTCCGATAAATCAGTACAGGCACGAGTTTGATGCCTTCTTGTACAAATCCGGTGATGAGCATGGCTGGGATTTCGGATAAAAGCAAGCGCTCCTGCCAAATTTCGGTGCCCCAAATTTGGAAAAGAGCTTGCATAGAAAGCGACTGGAGTGGAAATTGCAATAAGCCAACCGTCGGCCCAAAAAGCAAAGCGCCAACCGCCAAAAAGATCCATAAACTTGGCTGCTTGCCTAACGGCAGGCGGAAGACTGCCAACCAGATCGCCCCCATAAATAAGGCAATACTTATCCCCTCAACGGTAGGGTTGCTATAGATCGCGACGAATAACTGCCAAGCGTTCTCCCACA
>Ga0208197_1002157_pt1 | contig 17910 bp, 13 predicted proteins | sample AD_JPNNA4_MetaG_FD_184444 | JGI IMG/M metagenome (GOLD analysis project Ga0208197, IMG submission 184444) | Active sludge microbial communities of municipal wastewater-treating anaerobic digesters from Japan - AD_JPNNA4_MetaG (SPAdes) (version 2) | ecosystem: Engineered > Bioreactor > Anaerobic...
GGCAACGCACAACGCCGCCAAAGCACGGGAATTCCAGCGGCTCACGGACACGGAACGATACAACGTACCGCAGCGCGTCCACATCCGCCTCGTAGATTTCCTCACTGACCAGCTCGCCGGCAGCCTGATCAATGCACAGTTTTTCCAACAGGTTGATAAAGAACAAGCTGAGGTTCTGCGGCAAATGGATTAAACGGTTGCGCAACTGCTCGTTTTTGTCCGGTGTGTCGAATTGGGGGACAACATCCAGATAGAGATAGTGACCATCGGGAACGATGCGCGCTAACGCCTCGGCGATGACCGCTTGCTCGAAGTTACCGAACGTACCGCCGAGCATCGCGTACACCTGTGTGTCGAACCCCGCGAGATGCGGGCGCCATTTCTCCACAAAATCAGGCCGGATAAAATCAGCCAAAACGAATTTCTTGGGGAAGTGCTCCTCAGCAAGGTTCTGCTGCGCCAGTTCTAGCATCGTCCGCGAGGAATCCACGCCAAAGTAAGCCACCGAGTGGCCCACAGTATGGGCGGTGTGCAAGAGCGGCTTCTCCGGGCCGGCGTTGCCGCATCCCAGGCTCACAAAGGCGTTACGCCGGTCTGCCGTCCAAAACGGCTGCCGGGCGAAGAACGCACACTCGTCATCGGAGCACATCTCCGCCAACTCCGCCCCGCGATACGTGTAGAACGTCTCCGCGCCCTCGGTCGTGTAAAACAAATTCTGCCGCACCTTCTTGTGCTGCTGAAAATCGGCCAGATAGTCAAACTCCAACTCTGGCGCTCCCGCCAAAACAATCATCTCGTCCATACCACCCCTTTTATAGTCAGCAGATTTAGCAGATTAAGAAGAAAAAATCTGCTTAATCTGCTAAATCTGCTGACAAATTTATATCCCCGTCAGGCATATCCTGTGATTTTCGCTGCGCGCGGGGGTCTACGGAATCGAAGCCGGCGAAAGGTTGCGCCAGGCGGCGCTCGGCCATGGCGATGTACGCCGGCGTGATGTCGATGCCGATATAGCGCCGGTTGAGCGCCTGGGCCACGCGGGCGGTCGTCCCGCTGCCCACGAACGGGTCGAGCACCACGTCGTTTTCGTTCGAGCTGGCGCGCACGATGCGCTCGATGAGGGCCTCCGGCTTCTGCGTGGGATGCGCCTCGCGTTCGGGATTGCTGTAGTGGACGTGCGAGAACGTCCACACGTCGCCGGGATTTGCGCCGCGCATGTTGTTGCGCTCGCGGTAGTACTTCTGCGGGATGCGCACCGCATCAAGGTTGAAGGTGTAGTCGCCGCTCTTGGTGAAGGCGAGGATGTCCCCATGGCGCGGCGAAAAGCCAATCGTCCGCCCCGTGCCCTGCGTGTAATGCCAGGTGATCCAGCCGTTGAAGAGCAGGCCCATTTCTTCCAGGATTCCGTATAGCCGCGCAATGAACCGCACGCCCATAAATACGTACAGGCTGCCATCGTCGCGCAAGATGCGAACACATTGTGCCAGCCACGCGCGCGTGAATCGCTCGTACTCGTCCCACGCCTTCCAGTCCACCACCGCGCCGTAGTCCTTGCCCAGGTTGTACGGCGGATCGGTGCATACCAAATGCACGCTCGCCGGTGGAATCTGCGGCAGCACGTCCAGCGCGTCGCCAGCAATGAGCCGGTCGGTAAAGGCGTCAATCGTGTGTTCACGGGTCATGCCTGGGATTATAGCGTCAGATGAACGAAAGCGAAAGTGACAAAAAGAATCCCGGTTTCTTTCAGAAACCGGGATTCTACTTTTACCTTATGCCACTTCCAACGGCGGCGGCGTTTCAACCTCCGCCGTCGCTTCAGGCGCGACCTCCGGTTCCTTCTTCGGCTCTTCCGCTTTGGGGATCAGCGCGTGCGCCAACACTTCGTTCACGTCCTCCACCAGGATGAACTCCACTTCGTCGCGGATTTTGTCCGGCAGTTCGTCCAGGTCCACATCGTTCAGCCTGGGGACGAGGACGCGCTTCAAGCCCGCGCGATGCGCCGCCATCACCTTCAGCTTCAGGCCGCCAATGGGGAGCACCTGGCCTTGCAACGTCACCTCGCCCGTCATCCCCAGGTCGGGGTAGACGGTGCGCCCGGTGAGCAATGACACCAGCGCCGTCACCATCGTGATGCCTGCCGACGGACCGTCTTTCGGCACCGCGCCGGAGGGGACGTGCAGGTGAATTTTCCCCTTGCAACATTCCTCGCCCAGGCCCAAATCCTTCACGTGCGATTCGACATAGCTCAAGGCGATGCGCGCGGATTCGCGCATCACGTCGCCCAAATGCCCCGTGAGGATGAGATTGCCATCCTGACCGGGCATCGCTGCGGCTTCCACGAACAGCACCTCGCCGCCGGTGGGCGTCCACGCCAGGCCCGTCGCCACGCCGGGACGTTCGGTCCGCAACGCCGCCTCGAAGCGATAGCGCGGTTTGCCCAGGTATTCGCGCACCTTCTCCGGCGTGATCTCAATCGGAGCAGGCGGTTCAGTCGCTTCAGCCGCTTCGACTTCAGCAGAGGTAGTCGCAAACGCCGCCGCCTCAAAAGCCACGGCATCCGTTGTCGTTTCGGCTTCAGCGCCTTCAGCTTGCGCGGCTAACCGCTGTTGTTCTTTCGTTTCAGCGACCTGCGTCGCCACTTTGCGGCAGATTTTGCCGATCTCACGTTCCAACTGACGGACGCCGGCTTCGCGCGTAAAGTCGCGGATGATCGCGCGAATCGAAGGCTCGCCGAAGGTGATCTCATCCGGCAACAGACCGTTCATCTTCAACTGCCGTGGAATGAGATACTGTTCGGCGATGTGCAACTTGTCGTATTCCGTGTAACCGTCAATCTCGATGGTCTCCATCCGGTCGAGTAGTGGGGCCGGGATCGTCGCAATCGTGTTGCCGGTGCAAATGAAGAGCACCTGGCTCAGGTCGAAGTCCACGTCGAGATAGTGATCGCGGAAGGCGTGGTTTTGCTGCGGGTCGAGCACTTCCAGTAGCGCCGACGAGGGATCGCCGCGCCAGTCTGAGCCGATCTTGTCCACCTCATCCAGCATAAAAACGGGGTTTTTGACGCCGGTACGCTTGACGGCTTGCATAATCCGCCCTGGCATCGCGCCGATGTACGTGCGGCGGTGCCCGCGGATTTCGGCCTCGTCGCGCATCCCGCCCAGGCTCATCCGCGTGAACTTGCGCCCCAGCGCCCGCGCGATAGACTGTCCCAGCGAGGTCTTGCCCACGCCGGGCGGCCCCACCAGCGAAAGGATCGCGCCGGAGCCTTCGACTCTGCGCCCCTGCAAATCGGATTCGTCGCCGTCATCCAGACCACGCTCTTGACGCAGCTTGCGCACGGCCAGGAATTCCAGGATGCGTTCCTTCACGTCCTCAAGGTCATAGTGATCTTCGTCAAGGACCTTGCGCGCGTCGGAAATGTCGAGATGGTCTTCGGTCAGCGCCTTCCACGGCAACGCGACCAGCCAATCGAGATAGGTTTTGATGACCCAGTACTCGGCGGCCTGCGGCGGCATCTTTTCGAGGCGCGCCAGTTCGCGCTCCGCCTCCTCTTTCGCCTCCTCCGTCATCCCGGATTCTTCAATCTTCTGGCGATATTCCTCCACCTCACGGCGACCTTCTTCGCCCTCGCCTAGCTCTTTGCGGATAGCGTCCATTTGCTGGCGCAGGTAATACTCGCGCTGCGTCTTTTCGATCTCCTCTTTCGCCTTCTCCTGGATTTGCTGGCCGATTTCGCGGACTTCCAGCTCGTGCGTCAGCACTTTGACCAGATGCTCCATCTTGTTCGTCAGCCGATCAGCTTCCAAAAGCTGCTGCGCCTCGGTCATTTCGATGCGCATATTCGACGCCAAGAGGTAAACGAGCAGGCGCGGATCCTCCAACTGTTGGATGAAACGTATGGCCTCGTCGGGGAACTGCGGGATCAACTCGGCCAGGCGCGTGGCGACATCCAACAAACTGCGGCGCAGCGCCTCTTCGATCACCGATCCTTCGACAATGTCGGGCGTCAGACGCACACGCGCTTTCAGGTACGGCTCTTCCACCGTCCACGCGACGACGCGGAACCGCTCAAGGCCCTGGATAAAGACCGTGAGCGTGCCATCGTCGGAGCGCATCACGCGATGGATAATCGCCGCCGTGCCTACCTGATACACCTGTGTCGTAGCAGGGATCTCCACCGATGGGTCCTTCATCGCCACCAAACCGACTACGCGATTGCCGCGATCCACATCTTCGATCAGCCGCACCGAGCGCGGTATGCCCACCGCGAGCGGCATCACAATGTAAGGGAACGCTACGGTGTTCCGCAGCGGCAAAATGGGCAATTCTTCCGGGATACGCCGGATCAAATCGTCTATATTTTGTTCTTGTGTATTAAACCAGGGTAACATATAGCCCTCCAGGTAAGATAAGTCAAAAGTCGCATGTCCAAAGTTAAAAGTCGCGTTTCCCGATTCTTGCGCCGGATCACAGTCCGGCGCGTCAAGCGTCACGCATAGCGCTAACGTTAGGGATTATAACACACTCATATTAGAATTACATCAGCAGCGCATAGATAAATCATTGGAAAAGGGTATAATCATCCTATGTGGATTGACACGCACGCCCATTTACAACACACGCGCTTTGCGGACGATTTTGCCGCAGTGCTGACGCGCGCCGCCGAATGTGATGTGACCACCGCTATCGTACCGGGCAGTACATTAGCAGACAGCCGCGCCGCCGTCGTCCTGGCGGAACGCTACACGGGGACGCCCTGCGCGCTCTATGCCGCCGTCGGCATCCACCCGACCGACGCGGATAGCCTCACGCCCGCAACGTTGGCTGAACTGCGAGAACTGGCCGCTCACCCGCGGGTCGTCGCCATCGGCGAGATCGGGTTGGACTACTATTGGCCGCGCATTGTTGATCGCGGCTGGCCGTGCGCGGAGCCGACGCAACAACACGCCGCCCTCGAAGCGCAGTTGGCGTTGGCGGCTGAACTGTCGCTGCCGGTCATCCTCCACGACCGCGACGCTCACGCGGACATCCTGGACATCCTGCGCGCCTGGATGCGCGGCCATCCTGAACGCACGGGGACGCTCCACGCTTACGCCGCCGGCCCGGCGCTGCTGCCGGAGGCGCTCGCGTTGAACCTGTGCATCGGGATGGACGGCCCGGTGACGTTCGAGAAGGCCACTAGCCTGCAAGAGGTCGCCCGGCAAGTCCCCTTGCAGCGCCTTCTGGTGGAGACGGATTCTCCTTATCTCACGCCGCACCCCTACCGCGGACGGCGCAATGAACCGGCGTATCTGCCTTACGTCGCCAGGCGCATCGCGGCGCTGCGGGACATTCCCGTAGAAACCATCGCTGCGGCAACCACCGCCAACGCCCAACGCCTTTTCCGTTTGTGACCAATGGTTAGAATTACCGTCATTGTGGTATAATGAACGCTATCCAGCGCCAGTGCGAGAGCCGATGAAATCAGAGGGATTACAGTATACCACGCTCCTACGGAACGAACTGCACGCCGTCCGCGACACCATGCTCGAAGTCCGCCATCAGCTTCCCGATCCCGTCGCGCCTGCGCTGGCAGCGATCATCAACGGCGGCGGCAAGCGGCTCCGCCCGGCGCTTGCGCTGCTCTCCGCCTATATGTTCGGCGCCGATATGGGCCATGCTATCCCCGTAGCGGCGGCGATTGAAACCCTTCACACCGCCACGCTGATCCACGACGATTTGATTGACAACGCGATGATGCGGCGTGGGACGCAAACGTTGAACGCCAACTGGAGCCCGGCGGCGACCGTGCTCACCGGCGATGTCACGTTCGCGTGGGCGGCCAAACTGGCGACGCGCAGCCACAACATCCGCCTGGTGCAGCGTTTTTCTGAAACATTAGCCACCATCTGCAACGGTGAATTGAGCCAGATGTTCACCGATAAAGGCCGCCTGCCCACCGAAGCGGCCTACTACGACCGCATTTTCGCCAAGACGGCGTCGCTCTTCGCCCTGGCGACAGAAGCCGGGGCGATTTTGGCGCTCCAGGCTGAGGCGGATATTGCCAGGTTGAATCTTTTCGGGAAGTTGCTCGGCGAAGCGTTTCAGATCGTTGACGACGTGCTCGATTTTATGGGCGACGAGGCCACGCTAGGCAAACCCGTGGGCAGCGACCTGCGCCAGGGGATCGTCACCTTGCCGGTGTTGCACTACAGCCAACAGCATCCAGATGACGTGCGCATCCAGGCCGTGCTCGACCTTCCGCGCGACGAAGCCGCCACCCAGGCTCTGGTCGCCGATCTGCGCCGTTCCGACGCCGCCGAGTGGGCGATGCAGCAAGCGACGACGCGCGCCGACGAAGCCCGCGCGCTCCTGGCCGTCTATCCCCACACGCCCTATCGTGCGGCGATGGAAGAAATCGCCGCTTTTGCCGTGCGGCGACAGTACTGAACTATGACCAGCCTGTCCGTCATCATCGTCAACTGGAATGTCTGCGACCTGCTCCAGCGCGCGATTGCGTCGGTTTATGCGGCGTGGGATGGACGTCTGGGGCTGGAAATCATCGTGGTGGACAACGCCTCCCACGATGACAGCGTCGCTATGCTGCGCAGAACATTCCCCGACGTGCAGGTCATTGCCAACACCGAAAATCGTGGGTTCACCGGCGGCAACAATCAGGGTCTCGCCGCCGCCACAGGCGACTTTCTGCTGCTGCTCAATCCCGATACAGAGATCGTGGGCGACGCTTTACCGCGCATGGTCGAGTATCTCCGCAACCATCCCGGCGTGGGAATGCTCGGTCCGCAATTGTTGAACCCTGACGGCAGCGTACAATCCTCGCGCCGCCGCTTCCCCACCCTGCCGGTGCTCTTCCTCGAAAGCACCTGGCTCGAAAAACTCGCGCCGCGCAAGGCGCTGCGCCATTACTATGCGAAAGAACAGCCAGATGATCTCGTCCAGGACGTGGACTGGATCACTGGCGCGGCGATGCTGACGCGCCGGGAGGTCGTCGCACAAGTGGGGGGGATGGACGAGGGCTTCTTTATGTACTCCGAAGAGCTGGACTGGTGCCGCCGCATCCGCGAAGTCGGCTGGCGCGTCGTTTACTTCCCGGAGGCGCGCGTTATCCACCACGAAGGTAAGAGTAGCGAGCAAGTCGTCCCTGCGCGGCACATCTACTTCCAATCGAGCAAAGTCCGCTACGCGCGCAAATATCACGGCGCTGCCATCGCCGCAACCCTGCGCCTGTGGCTGCTCGCCCAATACGTTTGGCAAATCGGCGTTGAAGGCGTAAAATGGCTCATCGGCCATCGCCGCGACCTGCGCGCCGCCCGCATCGCCGCGTACCGGCAGGTGTTGAGGAGCAAATTGCGAATGAGCGAATCAGCGAATGAGCGAATCAGCGAATGAGCAAATGGGCAAATCAGCAAATGGGAGAATGGGCGCATCAGCGAATGGGGGAATTCGAGTACCCATAACCAACAACCCATAACCAACAACCCATAACCAACAGAATCGGAGGAAACTTATGTCCCAACAGAAACGTCTGTCCTATCTGATGTTCGGCCTGCTCTACTTTGCTCAGGGGACGGTGCTGAGCTACTTTACCGCGCTCAACGCTATCTACTTCCTCTCGAAGGGGCTGACGATGAGCGATGTGGGCATCTTCGCCTCCATTGCACTGATCCCCTTCGTCATCAAAATTTTCCTGGGGATGTTGAGCGACAAGGTCAACCTGTTCGGAATGGGCTATCGCAAGCCGTACATCCTGATCGGGTTAGCGATCCAGGCGCTCTGTCTGATCGCCGCGCCGTTCATTGATCCGGCGGGGGCGTATTGGGGCTTCGTCGCGCTGGCGTTCGTGCTGCAAATGGCGATGGCGCTCTACGATACCTGCACCGACGGCCTGGCGCTCGATACGATCCCCGAAGAAGAACAGGGCACGATTCAGAGCTTTATGGTCGGTGGGCGGGCGTTGGGGGTGGTGCTGACGGCCTCTGTGGTGGGACTGCTGGCCGAGTACGTCTCCTGGGTGGCGGTGTTCTGGCTGCTGGCGTTCTTCACGCTACTTCCGCTGCCGATGGTGTTGCGCCTCCGCGAAGCCGAACGCCCGGTTGAGCGCGCGTTTGATTGGGGCGCGTTCAAGGCGTTCAAGAACCGGTCCGTCATCGCGCTGGCGGGGTTGGGCTTCGTCTTCTTCTTCATCATTGCCGGGGCCAACCAGATGGTCAACCCCTTCCTGGAAACCGAGTTCGACATCCCACTGAGCACCGCCGGGATGCTGACGACGGTGTGGGGCATCGGCGTTGTTTTGGGCGGGGCGACCGGCGGGTGGTTCATCCACCGGCTCGGCAACCGCAACGCGGTCCGCGCGGCGTTGGTCGTCACGTTCGTATCGGTGTTGGCGCTGGCGTTGACGCCCAACACGCTGCTGGCATGGCCCGTCGTCGCGCTCTTCGGCCTGGCCTACGGCGTCTATCAGACGCTCTACTACGCGCTGGCGATGAACTACACCGACCCGCGCATCGCCGCGTCCATGTTCTCCATCTTGATGGCGGTGACGAACGTGGCGCAGGGCGTGGGGATGGCCGTCTGCGGCGGGCTGGCGGACGCGGTGGGTTTCCGCTGGACGTTCGCTATCGTCACCGCGCTCAATGTGCTGGCGCTCCCGCTCCTGCCCGCCGTTTTTGCGCGCAACCGGCACATTGCACAAGCGTAGCGAAGCAAATTCACGTAGAGCAAACTGACAGTTTGCTCTACATGAACTGATGATTCACCGATGAGAAAATCTGAGCCGCAGAGAGCACAGAGCACACAGAGTTTTTTCCTTCCTCTGTGATCTCTGTATCCTCGGTGGCTATTTTCGGACAAGATTCGCGTAGATTGGCGTGATTAGCGGTTTATTTTCAGAGGAACTTGATTATGAAACATCAAAGTCGCTTCATCATTTTACTGCTCGTCGTGATTCTCGCCGCCTGCGCGACGCCAACGCCGACCGCGCCGCAGACATTCACCGGCGATCTGGCCTACACGTGGGTGACGCGCCAGTGCGACCTGGGCTATCGCATCACCGGCACAGACGCGCATCAGAAGGCCGGCGACATGATCATCAAAGAACTGCGCGCCCAGGGCTGGACTGTGCAAGAGCAGCCGTTCACCTACAAGGGCGTCGCCGCGCGCAACATTCTGGCGTGGAAGGGCGAAGGGGAGGCCGTGCTCGTCGGCGCGCACTACGATACCCGCCGTTCCGCCGACCAGGAAGACCCGTCGCAGCCCGTGATGGGCGCGAACGATGGCGCGAGCGGCGTCGCCGTGCTGCTCGAACTGGCGCGCGCGCTCGCATGGGACGCGGCGAACCGGCGCATCTACCTGGCCTTCTTCGACGCCGAGGACAACGGGCGGCTCGACGGATGGGAGTGGATCGTAGGTTCCACGTATATGGCGGAGCACTGGGGCGAAAACGGCGAGACACCGCTAAACGCAATGATCCTCGTGGATATGATCGGCGATGCTGACCAACAGGTGTATTATGAGCGCAACTCCGATCCTACTCTCAGCCAGGCGCTGTGGGACATCGCCGCGCAGTTGGGCTACGGCGAGCGCATCATCCCCGAATACCGCTACGCGATGCTCGACGATCACATCCCATTCATCCGCATGGGCGTTCCTTCTGTGGATATGATTGACTTCGACTACCCCTACTGGCACACCACGCAGGACACGCCGGACAAAGTTTCCGCCGCGAGCCTCGAAGCCATCGGGCGGACGTTGGAAGTGTGGTTGGAGAAATAAGGTTTGAACGTTCTAACGTTTCAACGTCTCAACGTTTTCATACGGAGGGCAAAATGAGCGCCGCTGTCATTGAACAACCTCAATATCGCATCAAACAGCCGAAAAATCTTTCGCCGCGCATCCAATGGCTGCGAGATTACTACTTCCAGGGCGTCCAACGTCGCTGGAACAATGAGATGACCGCCTGGACGACTGGGACACCGTGGGATTTTCAGTACGAGGAAATCTCGTTCTACATTGTGCCGGAGACCTACGCCTTTTTCCAAACTTTTCGCTCCTGTTTCCAGCAGACGGCGCGGCCCGTGGCGCTACACCCGGATTTCTGGACGTGGAGTTTGCCGGAGCGCAAGGCGTGGTTCAACCGTGAGGTGATGGCGCATTACCTGCCCCAGGAAATCCTGCCCGGCGACTTGCTCGCGGGCGCGCGCTTCAACGTGATGACGTCCACCTGTCTCAACAAGAAAGAGGCACGCGACTACAATCGCCTCATCTACGGCAAAAACGGCACACGCGCGGCGATCAAGGCGTATCACGATCACGGCTACGGCAACTGCGGCGCGACGAGCGGGCACTTGATTCCCGATTACGCCCAGGTGCTCAACCACGGCTGGAAAGCCATTCACGCTGACCTCGAAGCGCGCTACGCCGCCCTCCCGGAAGCCGACAAACGCGGCGCGAAGGGCGCGCAATTGCGGGCGATGCTCACCGCATCCACGATGGCGCGGGACGTGGCGGCGGGCTACGCCGAAGAGTGTCTACACCTGGCAGAAGCCGAATCCGACCCCACCCGTCGCGCCGAACTTGAGCAGATGGCAACCAACCTCCGGCGCGTCCCCTGGGAACCGGCGACGACGTTCTGGGAGGCTGTGCAATCCCTGTGGCTCACGCACATGCTGGTGATGAGCGACGAAAACTACCCCGGCCCCGGCGTCTCCTTCGGGCGCATTGACCAGTACCTCTACCCGTTTTGGCAGGCGTCTTTGGAAGCGGGGATGGAACTTGGCCTGAGCGTAGCCGAAGGCCGGGAATTCGGCAAGGAAATCCTCAAGTGCTTCTGGGTGCATTGCAACACCGCCTACGACGCGATGATTCGCACAGGCGGCAACCAGGGCATCACCGCCGGCTACGGGCAACTGCTCACGCTCTCCGGCATGGGGGCAGGCGGCGCCGACCTGACCAATGATCTCACTTTCGCCATGCTCGAGGTGCTCGACGAGATGTCGCCGATCCTCGAACCCAAGCCCAATGTGCGCCTGCACCGCGGCACGCCCGACGCGCTGCTCGACAAAGTCGTGGCGATGATTGCCGACAGCCAGGGGGCGCCGTTCCTCCTCAACTTCGACGAACGCTCGATGGCCGGGATGCTGCTGCAAGCGCGTAAGTCCGGCGTCGAACACCTCATCCACCCCGGCAACGTCCACGACTACGCGCCGGTCGGTTGCCTGGAAAACACGATGGTCGGCAACGACCGCTCCGGCACGGTCGATAACAACCTCAACCTGCTCAAGGCCGTCGAATTGGCGCTCACCGGCGGCTACGACCTGCTGCCCTTCACCGATCCGCTGACCGGCAAGACCGAGCCAATCACCCGTAGCGGGCCAGATACCGGCGACCCAACCACCTTTACCACGTGGGAGCAGTTCTGGGACGCCTATGCTGCCCAAACCCGCTTCATCATCGAAAAGAGCGTGGAACTCTACAATCGCACGGATGCTCTCCGCGCGCGCTTCTCGCCCACCCCGTACCTCTCGTGCCTGGTGCGCGGCTGCGCTGAGAAGGGCCTGGACGTGACCCAGGGCGGCGCGGAACTGTCTTACATTACCATCGAGGCCGTCACCTACGCGACGACGGTGGACTCGCTGCTGGCGATCAAGTATCTGGTCTTCGACGAAAAAGCCTGCACGATGGCGGAACTCGTCCAGGCGCTGCGCGACAACTGGGAGGGGCACGCCGTCCTCCAGGCGCGCGCGCTGCGCAAAGCGCCCAAGTACGGGCGCGACGATCCCGCCGCCGACGCACTGGCCCGGCAGGTGATGGACTTGTGGACTGAGGAAACCTGGAAGCACAAAACCGAAGCCACGGGCGCGCAGTACCGCCCCGGCATGTTGAGCTGGAACTACTGGATCGCCGACAGCTTCATCCTGCCCGCCAGCCCCGACGGGCGACCCAAGGGCAAATTTCTCTCCAACGCGCTGTGCCCGTCCAACGGCGCCGACACGCGCGGGCCAACCGCCAACGTCAACTCCGTGGGCAAAGTCCTCGGCGGGCGCGGATCAAACGGCGATTGGGGCGACTTCGTCAACTTGCTCCCCAACGGCGGCAGCCACACGATGACCTTCAGCCCCGCCCTCTTGCGTGAGCCGGAACAGCAGGCGAAATTCAAGGCGTTCCTGCGTGGCTACGTCGAAAACGGAGGCACCGCCTTGCAGGTGAACATGGTAGACGCCGCCATGTTGCGCGACGCCCAACAACACCCGGAAGATTACCGCCACCTGCTCGTCCGCGTCACTGGCTACAACGCCTACTTCACCAGCATCGGCAAAGAATTGCAGGACGAGATTATTGCGCGGGAAACGCACCAATTCTAAAACGTAAAGCGTAAAACGTAATTCGCCACGGAGGGACAATGACGCATTTGCCGCACACCACCTTCTCCGCAGCCGACATCGCCGCCTTTATGCCGGAGATGAAGATTGGCCTGCTGGCGCTGGTCAACGATGCGGGACTGCCGCATCTCACACTGATTTCAACGATCCGGGCCAGTTCGCCGACGCAGTTGACGTGGGGGCAGTTCACCGAGGGACTGTCTAAACAGTTCATCCGGCGGCATCCCCAGGTGGGCTTTATGGTGATGACGCTGAACAAAGAGGTCTGGCGGGGGAAAGCCACCTTCACGCACACCGCGCGCCAGGGGCCGGAGTACGACGCCTACAATAACATCCCGATGTTCCGCTACAACGCCTACTTCGGCATCCACACGGTTTACTATATGGATTTGGCAGCGCACAGCGGACGGCAGGTCTTACCGATGGGACAAGTGATCTTTTCGGCGGTGCAAACGATGCTCGCGCGAACGCTGGCCCGCAAAACCCAAACGCCCGTGCTCAACATGTGGACGCGCCGCCTGCTGAACAAACTCGACAACCTCAAGTTCGTGAGCTACGTCGGCGAGGATGGCTACCCGGTCATCATCCCCGTCATCCAGGCGCAGGCGCTTGACACGGAACGGGTAATCTTCGCAGCAGGCGCGTTCGGGGATGAACTACGCGCGATTCCCAAGGGCGTGCCGCTGGCCGTTTTCGGGATGTCGCTATCTATGGAAACCGTGCTGTTGCGTGGAACCTTCGAGGGCGTGCGGCGCATCGGCGGACTGCCATGCGGGACGGTCGCCGTGGGTTGGGTCTACAATCCCATGCCGCCCAAGCCGGAGCAGATTTATCCGGCGACGGCGTTGGAGGCGGTGCGGGTGTTTTAGAACTGATTCTTTCTGCAAATCACTTTAACAAACGCCCTTCTCGCAGATGCATAAACAATACGGGTGTGGCCCAATCCTGCGTGTCCTCCAAAAGGTTACGCGCTTGATTCAGCGCCTTATCAACGACGCCGTGTTGCAGCAAAAAGCGATAGAAATGCCGGGTCAGCGCTTGCGCCGTCTTGACGCCGATCTTATCCTGCATCGCCACCACCGCTGGGATGCCGATCTGCACCAGGCGCGGCGCAAGGCCCACAAAGGGGTTGGGCGTTTGGGCGGAGCGACTCGCACTTTCGCACGCCGCCAGAAAGATCAAATGCGGTTTGTGATCCAGACCGTTCAATCGTCCCGTTAACGTGTTGTCCGCAACTTCTCGGACAAAGCCCTCCTCGTCTTCAAGGATCAGCGCCGCCTTTCCCGTGCGCTGGCTGAACGTGCCGTGACCTACAAAGTGCAACAAGTGATAGCCGGGCGCGTAAGCCAATGCTTCAAAGATACCGCCAAGGGTCGCAAAACCAGAAAGGATCGTGTATCCAGCGGCCGTCAGAACGTCCTTTTGATTATCAGAAAGCCCCGTTCGTCCCGGCATGATGGTGATGGACACCCCGCTTTGCCGCAAACCATCCAGCGCAGCGCGCAAGTTGGCGATTTCAGCATCCACGTCCAGTGGGACAAAGCCCTCATCCTCAAGGTTTTGCGGATTGGCGATCACGCACAACATTCGCACCTGCCCTTCGATAGCCGATGCCTCGCCGCGTTGCAGACCGAAGTAACGCGAGAAGGGCAGCTTCGCGTCCGTCGCCACGCGGAACGCCCCACTCTCGCTGCGGTAGTGCAGCCGTTCCCAAACCAGCGCGTGGAGGTCGACAGCTTCGTGGTCAATCCATAGACGCAGACGCAGACGGTCGGCAGTTTTTGCATGGGCGCGCTCGCGCGCAGTAGCGAAGGCGATGTAAATATCATCGTGAAACAGCGCATCGAACAACGCCACCCCATACGCTTCTGAGTCAGGTATCGCAGAAAACCGCTCGCGCTCTTGAACGCCCATCTGCATCGCCCCGTAGTATTTGCCTTCGCTATCCAGTTCAGCGGTTACGGCATACCGACCCGTATCCACACTTTTAGGCGCGATGTGGATTTCAAGGTCGGTGTACGTTTCCGGCGCGCGTTCGGAAGGTTGGGCGACAGCCGATGCAACGGTCTGCGACGGCGCACTCCCAGACGCGATAGACGCAACCGGCTCCGGCGAGCACAACGGCGGCGCGGCCTGCCGCGCTTTCCACGTCTGGATCATCGTCTGCAACTCCGCGAGGCGGCGCTGCGCGTAAGCCGCATCTGTCCAGCCGCGCGACTGATGATCGCGCACCTGGGTCAATTCACGCTCACATTCAGCGATTTTGCCCGCGATCAACGCCGTCTGCACTTCAGCCGCCAGGGCGCACAGATCCGCCGCAGAACATTGCGCTCCACGCTCCGGCAATTCGCTCAGCACGCAGAGGAACAGGCTCAGAGCATTCTGCCCCTCAGCGTTCCAGGCGTCCATAAACTGCGAGATGAGGAAACTTACCCGCGAGGCCGGCGTGGCGGCTTCAGGGACATTGTACTTCCACGCCGCAAGCCGGTCATCGTCAAATAGCAGACGCAGCACTTCGTTGCTGCCAAAGGGCGCACATTTCAACAGCGCGTCACGCAGACGATTTTGTAGGGAAGGCGACAATGATGGCATAACATTCTCCTTATGCGCGGTTATACGGCCGCTGGGATGAAATGTCCCGTTTCGCTGATCCGCTTGAAGATCTCCACCAAAATACCACTCTCGATATCCGAAACATCAACACCGTATACTTCCATAATTTTGCGATTGTACGCATCGTTCGTCTCTTCGCCAGGAAAATCCCAAAGGCTGGACAGGTCAGTAATCAAGCAATCGTGATAGTTCATACCGAGTATCTTCTCAAAAAAGTCAACGGCAATGGGTTCGTATTTTTCAATTTCGACTTGTGAAACCATTTCAATCGGCGGCATGTATTTCACCCCAGGGCGAGGAAGTTTGTTGCCCTGGTTTTTGTATTCCTCGAAACGTTGGCGCAGTCCCGCGTAGGCTTCCTCTTTGGTCTGACCGTGACTGAACATCGGCCACCAGTTGACAATGCGCACAAACCAGGGAACCGGTTTTGCTCCCCGGTATGTGAATGATGAATCCGGGTCAGAGTGTTTGAACACAACCGGATAATCCTCAAACATCCACTCAGACTTGAAGAAAGACTTGATGTATTTGATGATAGTTTCCATGATAACTCCCCCGCTGATCCAGAAACGGTTAATACTTTCGTCAATCTTGATTGATATTCTATGCCCATCGGGAAATAGTTCAAATGCTTGTGCATAGCGCGCCCGATGATCTATGGTAAAATCGAGATGCGCCCCACAAGACCAGGAGAATGATGGGACAGATAGAAGCAATTCACTGTAGGCGACACCATGCATACCACCACAAACACTTTCCCGATTTATCTTTCGCTTCTCGAAAGCAGCGGATTCGCCGAGCGCGTCGCAGAGGCCGAGGCCGCACTGCACGAGTGTCATCTCTGCGGCAACGATTGCGGCATTGACCGCACGCAGCGTCCCGGCCCCTGCCGCATCGGCACCGCGGCCTACGTCGCCAGCTACGGCCCACATCATGGCGAAGAGGACGTGCTACGCGGGCACTACGGCTCCGGCACGATCTTCTTTTCGGGCTGCAACCTGCACTGCCAGTACTGCCAGAACGACGACATCAGCCAACGTGTGACCGGGCAACCGGTCGCACCGCAAGATTTGGCGGCGATGATGCTTGACCTGGAACAGCAGGGTTGTCACAACATCAAGATGTTGTGTTCGTAATCAGTAATCGATCAGTATCAAAAATGTGCTGAACATAAGTGATTTTTTCCCCATTTTCGACAGCCAATCTCTAGTTTCGCGTGAAATAAAAATGTTTAGGGTGAATTATCGGTCAAACTTTCGTACAAATCCGGCGGCAATTTCAAATAGGTCAGGATTTGCGTTAACCAGGGCGGCAAAGGCGTCAGGTACCACTCCATATGCGTAGGACTGTGAATTTCGGTCAAGGTGATTTCCGCCCGGCCCAACGCCCGCAACAAACGCCCCGCGGTCGGCTGGGTCGTTGTCCGCTGCGGTTGCCCTTCGTACAAGCCGGGCAAACTCTCGTCCGCGGCCGTCAAGCCTTGCGCGACTTGCGTTTCGATCCGCGTCAGCAGCCGCAACGCCAGCGTCAGCAGCCGTGTCAAACCCCGAATCTGATCGTCACGCCAGACAAACAACGGACTCAGCCCAACGGGGCGCTCTTTCACCCGATGAAAGTCGAGTTCCAAATGCCATTCCCCGCGATAGGCGGTCGTCGCCTCGGCCAATGTCAGGCGCTCCGGTGGGGCACTGGTGACTTGCAATTGCCAGCCCAAACCGTTGTGCGCCGCGCTGATAGCCGGGGTCAGCCGTTCAACGCGGCTGATCCGGTAATGCCGTTGGACAATTTCGTGCGTGGCACGCGTCGCACTACCCCGCCCCCGACCGACATAGCGGGTGTGCCGGTGTTCCACGACTTCCCACTGCGGGCGCAACAAGCCGCTCACCTGATACTGTTCCAGAATGGCCGTGCTGCGGGCGTGCAGAGTTTCCTCGTCGCGGATGGCTCGTTTGCCGCGCCCCGGGGCGGGCGTCAATGCCTGCAAGGCCGTCGTGGCCTGCTGCAACCGCTGCTCCAATGCCTGCGCTTGGCGGGCAGCGTGGGACGGCGAATAGACCCACTGCAAGCGCTCCTGCCAGGTGACCGTTCTCCCAGCAACTGCGGCGCTCAACGTCTCCTCCCACCATTCACATCCTCCGCCGACCAATTCACCCTCTTGCCAGAACAACGTCAGCTGCGCGGCGGCATCCCGTTGCGCTTCCCAGTGCGTCCACTGCGCGGCGCTGAACAGGTTACGCGGCAAGCGCGTCAGATAGTAGTCGCCACCAGCGGCTATCTGTGCCCGGGTCGCCAAGACCACCAGCTTGCAGTCACCGATGTACAACAACCCCGTCCGCCCCAAAATGCTGCGCACCCGTTGATACAACGGAATGTACAAGCCCTCATCGGCGCGTTGCCCCGGATACACGTCGCTGGCGATCCATTGCCCGGCCGGTTCGGCCAGCGCGGCCATCAACTTCAATTGCGGCAAATCCGGGCGATGGTCTTTGCTATGCCCATGCTGCATCAGCCCCTGCTCCGCAACCTGATGATAGCCATAGCTCGTCGTGCTATCCAGGCGCACGGTGGTGGTTTCCAGGGCATAGACCTGGGCGCTACTGTGCCATACTGCCGCTTCCAACGCGGTCCATTGGCTATCCACATTGAAGCGGTGCAACAAGTTGCCCAAGGCGATCATCGCTGAAGTCCACGCGCCGCAGCGGTTGCCCTACCAGCCGTGCCAACACATGGCGATGCCGCCAGGCCCAGTCCTCGACGCCCGACTTGCGGTGGTCGCCTTCCGACAGAATGTAGGGGTCTGTAAAAATATAACTTCCCGTTCAATCTATGCAGCTTGGGCGGGCGAACGCGGAGAAATGGTGTAGTTCCATTGCGGACACACCGCGTGATAGGTGATAGCCAACGCTTCCATCTCCGCATC
>Ga0208197_1002159_pt1 | contig 17896 bp, 35 predicted proteins | sample AD_JPNNA4_MetaG_FD_184444 | JGI IMG/M metagenome (GOLD analysis project Ga0208197, IMG submission 184444) | Active sludge microbial communities of municipal wastewater-treating anaerobic digesters from Japan - AD_JPNNA4_MetaG (SPAdes) (version 2) | ecosystem: Engineered > Bioreactor > Anaerobic...
AGTGCTTTATTTCAAGGCGATTGCTTGGATATTATGCCTTTGATACCTGATAATAGTATTGATATGGTGCTTTGCGATTTGCCTTATGAGGTAACGCAAAATAAAGATGATATAATGATTGACCCTAAAAAATTGTGGGAACAATATTGGCGAATTGTAAAACCAAACGCTCCGATTGTTTTATTTGGGCAGGACAAGTTTACTGCATTAATGATGCTTAGTGATAAAAACCATAAATACAATTTGATTTGGGACAAAGTGCTTACAAGTGGATTTTTAAACGCAAACAGGATGCCTTTACGAAGCCACGAGGATATAATGGTATTTTATAGAAAACAGCCGATTTACAACCCACAAAAAGTAAAAGGAAAACCAAACCACAGTAAAGGGAAGCCAAAACAAACTGCCAATAATAACTATGGTGCGTTTGATTTTGTGGATAATAAAGAAATACTTGGTGATATGAAACACCCTAAAAGTATATTGACTTTTGAAAAAATACATCCAAGTATTGCAAAGCATAGAACAGAAAAGCCAATAGGTTTATTAAAGTGGTTGATTAGTACATTTACTAACGAAGGAATGAATGTGATGGATAACACTATGGGAAGCGGAACTACTTGCTTGGCTGCAAAAGAACTTAACCGTAAATTTATCGGGATTGAAAAAGAACCTAAATATTATGAGATTGCTTGTCAGCGATGCGGTTTTTAGCATTACCGCTAACGTTTTCGGGCTTTGCGTTCGTTGGGGATTTCCAGCACTAAAGCTCATTTGAAAAACAAAATTTGATGATATGACAGAACTTGATTTAAAATACCACAGCCCCAATGACGCAAAACCCGTGTTATCGGCTGCTGCGGTTAAGTTATCGAAAACCAAAATTCGAGAAATTGTATTTAATAAATATGATAAAAAATGTGCTTATTGTGGAACTGATTTGGCAAAGGGTTGGAATGTTGACCATATTAAACCACAAGTATTTGGAGGTACAAACGATTTAGAAAACCTTAACCCAAGTTGCAAAGAATGCAATAACTATAAATGCCATACTAATTTGGAAGAATATAGAAAGCAGCTTCATAAAATGCTAAATGAAAAATTAGAATATTTATTTAAAAGCAAAACAAAGATGCAAGTCGCTATAAATATGGGCTCAATTCAACATACTTTATGGGATGGCAAATTTTATTTTGAACGCTAAATAATAAAAACATGAAATCAGATGTATTAATACAAATAGAAGAACAAGTTACTCTTGGTAATATTATATCACATAAGCATAAAACTCTACCTCTAACAATTTATAATTATTCTCGTACTTGTCAGTATGATAAGAAATGGAATGAATTTACTTTGAAATGTCGTTCTCTTGTATTAGATGATGCAGGAAATATTATTGCTAATCCTCTGCCTAAATTTTTTAATTTAGAAGAGCATATTGTAGATGGTATTTACAATTTTGATATTACTCAACCTTATGAAGTATTTGAGAAAATGGATGGCTCTTACATTCAATTGTATTTTTATGAAAAAGAATGGATAATAAATTCTAAAGGCTCATTTTATTCCGACCATGTTTTAATTGCTAAAGAAATATTAAATACAAAATATAAGGATATTCTAGAAAAATTAGATAAAAATTATACATACATTTTTGAATTAATTTCTAGAGAGAAGAGGATTGTTTTAGATTATGGCGATATTGAAGATTTATTTTTATTGGCTGTCCGTGAAACCTCTACAGGAATAGAATTAAATATATCTGATTTTAAAGACTATTTCAATTTAACTCCTTCACATAAAAAATTATCTTTCGAAGAATTAAAGTCTCTTAATTTAAAAAATAAAGAAGGCTATGTCTTGAAATTTGAAAATAATTTTAGGTTAAAAATTAAGTTTTCTGATTATATAGAATTGCATAAAATTATAACAAATATTTCTAGTTATGATATTTGGGAATACTTAAAAGAAGGAAAAAATATTTCAGTTTTATTAGAAAATACCCCAGATGAATTTGATAATTGGGTACATACAAAAATTGCCAATCTTAAATTAGAATATAACAAGATTGATTTACATTCAAGAAAATTATTTGTAGAATTAGGTAATAAATTAAGAATTAAAGAAGATTATTCTAAGAAAGTCTTTGCAATGCTCTTATTAGATATGCCCGAATTGTCTTCTTATTATAAATCAATACTTTTTAATATGTTCGATAAGAAAGATTACTCATATATTATTTGGAAGGTTATTAAGCCTGATTATGAGAAACCATTTAGTGAAATTTAATTTAAAAGATAATACATTGATTTATAACAAATTACAAACTTGTTTTATCTATTATAATATATTATATTTGTATTATAAAAAATAAATTTAAAGAATATAAAACACAAGCGGTTTGGGATAAGGAAATTATTGGAATGGGTTATTGGTTTAGGGGGCAACACGAAATATTAATAGTTGCCACAAAAGGTAAATTTTCACCGCCTGAACAACCATTGAGAATAAGTAGTGTAATCAGAGAAAAACGAACAAAGCATAGCAAGAAACCAATTTATGTACGAGATATGATTGAAAAATGGTTTCCAAATGCTGAAAGATTAGAAATGTTTGCCCGAGCAAGCGGTGAAAATTGGGATGTTTGGGGAAATGAAGTCGTTAGTACGGTAGTTCTTTAAAATGGCTACTAACGTTTTGGGGCTTGGCGAAGGTGGGGAAAAGAAAGCACCAAAGCCGATTATAATTACAAAACTTAAAATTTATAACAATATGTCAAACGAAAAACAAAACCCCGCATCTTGCCAAACTGCTGTTAGCGGCAGTTTTTCTTCGGAATGTAATCAAAATTTCAAAACACCAACTCACTCATTTAAAGATGGTAAATATTATCGTGATGAAAATTATTTTGGTGATGTCATTTATTCCGATGAAAAAATGATACAAGTTGAATGTAAAAATGGAAACAAGTATATGGAAGGTCAAATAATTACAATGAAGTTAGTCGGCTCTTAAAATTGCCGCTAACGTATGGTGCTATACTTAGTGCCGATTTATGAAAACGAATGTTAATTATTAAAAACAAAAAGATGTTAAAAAACGAAATAAACGAAAACGAGGCATTGAGTATAGCACGTGTTAGTGGCTGGGCGGATTTTTTAACGATAAATTTAATTAGATGGAATTAAACAAAATATATCACGATGATTGGACGAATAACCAACTGCCTGATAAATCGGTGCAGTTGATTATTGCAGACCCACCATATTTTGAAGTAAAAGGCGAATTTGATTTTATATGGAAATCATTTGAAGATTATTTAAAAGATGTTGAAAAATGGGCTATTGAATGTAAAAGATTACTTGCTGATAATGGAACGCTTTTTTGGTATGGAAACTCAAAGAAGATAGCATACAGCCAAATAATAATTGACAAGTATTTTAACTTGGAAAATTCTTTGGTGTGGCGAAAAAAGGATAGCATACAATATCAATATTATAGCCCTGATTTAGCAAGAACTTTTAACACACACAACGAAAGGTTGTTGATGTATTCCGCTAAAGTATTTGATAAAGGAAATCCATTTGCCGAATATCTAAATTACAAATTGAAATTTTACAGCATAAAAATAAGGGAAGTGCAAGAATTATTCCCAAGCCGAACAGGTGGTTTAACTGGATGCGTTTCTAATTGGCTGAATGGAGATAATGTAATGACGGAGGAACAATATACAACAGTTCAAAATAAGTGGGGTAAACATATTTTTGATAAGGAATACAAAACACTTATTGAAGAATACGAAAAGGCACGAAGATATTTTTACAACCCCAATAAGTATGAGGAAGTATTAGAGTTTTCGCAGGAAGGACACAAAACAGGTAAATATGCACACGACACTTGTAAGCCCGAAACGCTTACAAGATCATTAATTTTGACTTGTAGCCGTCCAAATGATTTGGTAGTAGTGCCGTTTGCTGGTAGTGGCACAGAGTGTGCAATGGCAATAAAAGAAGGTCGTCAAGCAATAGGATTTGATATTGAAGAAAAATATGTTAAAATGGGTAACAAACGAACTGACAATATCAAGGCTCAACCGTCATTGTTTGCAGTATCGTAGCCATTACGCATAACGTTATCTCGCTTTGTGATGTTGCAAAGTTCGGAAACGAGTATTTTAGGCTACTAATAAACGTGATGCGAACCGTAAACGTCAATTTACCACATAATTTGCAATAGCACAAAACGAGTGTTAGTAGCTGTTTACAGATTATTTTACATTTATTTTTAAAATATTTGTAATTTTATTAGGTTATACAAAAATAAGTTGTATATTTGTATCAGCAATAAAGCGAAACACTAAAACAAAATATTATGACAACTCAAGACTACAACAACAAAGCAAACGAATTAAACGCAAAATTTCCAAACTTAAAAGCAGAAGTAGTTAAAAATTGGAACGGTACCCAATTAGAAATAAAAGTTTGCAACTCTGACAAAGCAAAAACATTAAGAGAAATGTATAGAAACTTTAACTTCACTTTCTAATATGAAAGTGGAGTTTACAGCAGTTACTCGATTAGATGAAAAAATAACGAGTAACTGTATTATTCAAAAGGTAATAAATAACGAAATGATTATTTATCTTGGAATAAATGGGCATTGGAAATTAATAAAAAATGAAACTTTAGAAATTAAGTTATGCAAAGACAAAATATAATAGTATTCATTCAAGGCGAAAGAATAGAAACATACGGGAACTTAAAAAAGTGCTGCGAATGCGAAGGCTTAAAATATCACACATTAGCACGTTTAAAATTCCCTATTCGGATAAACGATGTCGTTATACACAAAACGCTCTTTAAATAGCTACTAACGGATTGCAGATTTGCGAAGCCCAATTTTTGTCGGGCTTGTTTGTTGGGAAAATTGGGTTTTGCAAATGTGTTGTTAGCAGTAGTGCCTTTCTCGAATTAAAATAAAACTTCTGGGCGGAGTTATAAAACCCACATAAATAAAATGAATAATTTAAAAACAGAACCAATGGTGAAGCACAGTAACCAAGTTCACACAACAACAGATTACTTTCTTTTCAAGCCGATTGAAGGTAACAGAAACAAGAACCTATTACACATTAATAGGCTAAAAAAATCAATGGCAGAAACTTATTTATTTACTGTAATTATTGTAAATGAAAAGTATGAGATTATTGATGGGCAACATAGATTTGATGTAATACAAGAATTGAATTTGCCATTGAATTATATTGTTTGCAATGGATACGGATTAAACGAAGTTCATATTTTAAATCAAAACTCTAAAACGTGGACTTCTGATGACTATTTAGATGGGTATTGCAAATTAGGTTATAAAGACTATTTGAAATATAAAGAGTTTAAAGAACTTTATGGTATTGGTCATTATGAATGTATGTGGCTTCTTAATGGTTCGCAATTATCAAATCCTACACAAGTATTTTTTACTGGGGATTTTAAGATTAAAAACTACAATGAAGCGTGCAAAATCATTGAAAAAATTATGCTTGTTGAGCCTTATTATGAGGAATGGAAACGTAGGTCTTTTATTTTAGCAATGTTGCAACTGTTTAAAAATCCAAATTTTGAACTTACTGAATTTTTGCAAAAGTTAAAACTTCAACCTACTGCATTATCTAACTGCTCAACTACCAATCAATATGTTTCTTTGATTGAGGAAATTTACAACTATCGCAGGCGTGAAAAGGTTAATCTTAGATACTAAAATTATAATGGTATGTCAGTCGGCTTGTGGGTCGGCTGGCATTACTGCTAACGTTCCCGTGCTTGGTGCAGTGCGGGCTAAAAATGCACCAATTTTCGATTAATAACAAAACATAACAAATATGCCTGAACTTAAAATTAATGACCAAAACCCGCATTGCTCCAAACACGTGTTAGGCGATTGTGCTTTATTTAATTGGGATTGTCTTGAGATAATGAAGTCTATTCCCGACGGAAGCATAGATGCCGTGATTACAGACCCTCCATACGGAACAACGGCTTGTAAATGGGATAGTATAATTCCTTTTGATTTAATGTGGGAACAACTTAATAGGGTTATAAAACCAAACGGTGCAATTGTTTTATTTGGTGCTGAACCGTTTTCAAGTTCTTTAAGGTTGTCAAATATTAAAAACTATAAATACGATTGGATATGGATAAAAAATAGACCAACTGGAACAATGTTAGCAAAAAGGCAACCAATGAGAAATATCGAAAATATTATCGTTTTTTATAAAAATCAATGCTTGTATAATCGTGAAATGATAAAACGAACACCCAAAGAATTTAAAGACTGTTATCGTAAAAATAATTCTGTAAGTAGAAATAAGGAACAAATGGGATTTACTGAAAACCCTTTAATAAGACAAAGTAAAGAAAGGCAAATGTTTAAACCTCCAGTTCAAACTTTAAATTTTAAATTAGATTTTAAAAGAAATGGAAACAGTCATCCAACGCAAAAGCCTGTTTTACTAATGGAATATTTAATAAAAACCTACACCAACGAAAACGAAACAGTTTTAGACTTTACGATGGGGAGCGGAACAACTGGAGTAGCTTGTTTAAACCTAAATAGAAAATTTATAGGGATTGAAAAAGATACTAAATATTATCAAAGCGCAAAGCAAAGAATTGAAAATCAAATCAAGTTACGCTCTGAACAATTTTCTTTCGATGCAGTTTCGTAGCATATCGCCTAACTTATTTATATACGCCAAAACCGCACCACCACAAATGATTAGTTATCAAATAAATATAATTCCTAAATGGCTTATCAAAAATGCGCCTAATTATTTTGTGGATAATAAAAATTAAAAAAGAAAATTGTCCTTTTTGAAATAAAAGTATTATTTTTATATTCAAAAAAATATGAAAAATCAACTTGAATATACTCTACAAAAACAAATATGTATATGGATAAATCTACAATATCCTAATTTATTGTATGATACTGACACTATTGCATCTGTAAGATTAACAATACCACAACAAATAAGAAATAAAGCGGTACAAAAGGAAGGCTTTAAGCGATGTGATCTAATGATTTATAAACCACAAATTATTAATGACACAATGGTTAAGGCAGGCTTATTAATTGAACTGAAAATTGAAAAGCCATATAAAAAAGATGGGACTTTGAAAAAAAACGAACATTTAGAGGCGCAACAAAAAACAATAAATGATTTAAATAAGTTGGGCTATCAAGCGCAATTTTGTTGGACTTTTGAGCAAGCTATATCAATAATTAATGAATATTTAAAAGTAAAAAAATAATAAAAATACTGCAATGTTAATAAATCGTTAAATCATAAATAAAATTATGCAATATTGCAAATTGTTAATATCTTTGTTTTACTAAATAACTAACTATGAAAACAACAAACAGTTCACTATTACTGCCACACAACTTAATTTTATATGCTAAAGCGAAGGCATATGAAATTACAAAAGAAATTGAAAGCATTGAATTTATTATTCAAAACACAAAAGAAGAAAAATTGTTTTGTGAAAAATACACAAGGAATTTTCAGGCGCAATTGGAATACTTGCGTATTATTTGGAATTATGAAAAAATGAAAAGATGTTTGATAAAATCGAAGCTTAACCTTGAATGCATTTCACATAAACCAATAAATCTAAACTAATATGTATAAGCACATGAGCGACCACAGGAAACAATACGGACTACCACCTAACAACAGAGGTAATAAAAAATTCACGATTATGATTTTGTTTATAATTGGCTTACTGATAATTAAAAACTTATTGCAATGACTGATGAATTAAAACAAATACACATAAGCGATTTTTATTGGTTCGCACCATCTGAATCAATAATTACATTTGCGCCAAAAGATGAATACAAAAGTATTTTACCTATACATAGAGCAACAACACGAGAGGGTGGAGAGCATTTGTGTAAAAAATCTATATGGAATAACCAAAAAAGTCTAAAACTAAATATAAAATATAGGTTTCTAATTAAAGGAAATTTTATTCAAGAAGAATCACTAATTTATTAAATAATTAAAAACAAAACAATGGCAACAGAGAAAAGCTACCCGAAAGGGTTAATGGGATTTCACAAACATGAGAAAGCACCCGAATTTGTACTAGGTACATTAATAATCGACCCAAACAAGTTTTTTGAATGGATGGGCGAAAACAAGGACAAGCTAACAGACTACAAGGACACGAAGCAATTGAAACTACAAATTTTAACGAATGAAAAGGGATTATCATTTGTAGTTGATGACTGGAAACCAAACGCAACAGCAAAACAAACAGAAACAAAAAAACCATTATTTTAAAACCTAAAAATAACAACTATGAAAAAAATGGAAATATACAACAGACTTAAATCTCCACCAAAACACGCACTAAAAAAGATAGGTTCTGGTTCACGTATTGCAGGGTTTACAAATATCTCTCCTATGTGGCGGATTGAGGCAATGACAGAAGAATTTGGAGTTTGTGGAATTGGTTGGAGATTTAACGATGTTGTTTATACTTTTGAAAAAGGTGGAGGGAATGAAATTGTTTGCTTTTGCGATTTATCTATTTCCGTAAAAATAGATAATGAGTGGAGTGATAAAATACCAGGCGTTGGAGGTTCTAAGTTTGTTGCAGACCAAAAAAATGGACAGTTTACTTCCGATGAATGCAAAAAAATGGCGTTTACCGATGCTATGGGCGCAGCCATGAAATTGCTAGGAGTTGGAGCAGATATATACATGGGAGGGAAAAGCGGAGAAGAAAAGCAGAAATACGAAACTGATTCAGATGTAAACAATGACAAGGAAAATATTTTAAAATACAAATCTTGGATTGATTCAATCGAGAACATACAAGACAACAAAACCTTAGAGTTGTTTTATAAAAAGAATGAGGAAGTAATATTGCAAGACGCTTTTTTACACAAGTTAATCGCCAATAGAAAAAACGTTCTAGAGTATGGTAGCACTATTTGATTTAGATAGTTTGGTTTACGATTCTTTGTATCGAGTGGCATCTATTGCTCAAATGAAAGAGTTTATTGAAGAATATGGCAAGAAAAGGGCAAGAAATGCAGTTGTCCAGATGGCATATAATAGGCTTGACCAAATGATTGTAAAGATATTATCAGAGATAGAAAATTGTTCTACAGAAATATCAACCATTGAATATTACTTAACTTATAACTTGTCTCCTAAGAGAAACGAGATAGAACCTACCTACAAAAAAAATAGGAAAAAAAACAAGTGGGCATCGCTATTAAGGAACTATCTAATTCAAGATGCTAGTTATGATATTTTCTATAATTTTGAGTGGGAGGCGGACGATTTAATTTTTGATAGAGCAAGGAAGTTGAAGGCAGAAAATATTGACTATGTAGTTATTTCTAAAGACAAAGATTTAAAGCAGATAGGAGGTCTTTTTTTTGATTACTACAAACAAGATACAGGAGAATTAGACGACTATTTTAAGAAGATTAAAAAGTATAGGGGATTATCTTTTATAACAGAAATAGAAGCCAATAAATTAGTGTATTTGCAGATTTTAAAAGGGGATTCCGTAGATAACATTAAGGGATTAAAAGGTATTGGAGAGCAAAAAGCGCAAAAGATACTAAGTAGCAAAAATACTGAATTTGGATTTAGGCGCTCAGCATTTGCGAAATATAAAGAATTTTATGGAGCAGATGCTAAAAAAGAATATCGAAAAACAGAATTTTTAGTTAGGCTCGGTATAAGGAAATAATTAATTAAAAAAAGGATGCAAGTTAAATAAAAAATGTTATATTTGCATTAGGGATTAAGACACCATAAAAAAGAGAAAATGAAAAAAGATTATTTAAAATTTTGCCCGTACATTAATCGAAGGTTACTCTTACCTTGTCTTAACGATTTTTGTACGGGCATTCATATTTTAAATTATTTCTATGCCCTATAATATTTACTCTTATTTCAATAGCCATGTGGAGGGCGAAATATTTAAACTTATTCCAAAAAAGGAGTATAAAGAGGTGTTGGATATAATATCCACCGATTACCCAAAGGATTCAAATAAAGAGATAATTAAGGCAAGATTAACGCAAATTGCACGCAGGGCGATAAGTGTTAACCATGTCGATTTAATGTGTATAGAACGAAATAAAAACTTATAAAAATGGCACTAAATAACCAACCATATTTACCTCTTTACGTTGATGATTGGATGAACAACAACAAATTAAAATTGTCATCACCATCATCACATGGATTGATGATTTCCATAATGTGCATAATGCACAAAGAGGATTTTTATGGAAAAATTTTGCTAAAGCAAAAGTTTAAGCAAAATAACAAGCAAATAAATAATTTTGCTTTACAAATTGCTAAACTAACTGCATTCGATTTTAATGAAATTTTGCTACCACTTGAAGAATTAATAGAAAATAAAATATTAATAATTGATGATGATTTTTTGATTTGTGAGCGAATGGTAAGGGATGGAGAACTTTCTATAAAACGTTCATTAACAGGAAGTATTGGAGGTAAATCAACACAAAAAAACATTAAAAAAGATAAAAGTTTTGCTAAAGCAAAAATTAAAGCAAACGCTGTAATTGGAATTGTAAATGAAAATGTAATTGAAAATGTAGTTGAAGATGAAAATATAAAATCTGAAATTGAATTTAAAATTGACGAAGTTTTGAATCATTTTATAAAAATTACAGGAAAAGAAATTGATGTTTCCGCAAATTCAAACAGAAGGTTTGTAAAGTCGAGATTGAAAGATAAAATACCAATCGAAGATTTAAAGAAAATTATTGAGTTAAAAACTTTCAAGTGGAAGGACGATTCAAAAATGAGGCAATATTTGAGAATTGAAACGCTTTTTAATGAAACAAAATGTAATTCCTACCTAACCGAAGTTAGAGATATTGAAAATAATCCACAATTAATAGAAAAAATTAAACAAGATGTCGAATTTAATAAAAAAGGAAACAAGACTTCAGAAATGGCAAATAGAAAAGAACAATTACTTAGAGGCTTACATGGCAGTTAATAGTGGGCTTTTAAAAATTGAAAATAAAGCCATTACAAGCGCAACATCGCATGAAAGATGTATAGTTGAAGATAGTTACCAACTTTCTGAAATGATTGAAAAAAATGGAGCTAATGTTTGTAAAAACAATATACATAATTTTATTGAGTTATTCATTATTGAAATTTTTGAATGGTTTGGCAAGGAAATTAAAGAAAATTTGAGCCAAAATTTAGCAAAAACGATTTATGAAAATTATTACTTTCTAAAAATTGCAGAATTTAAATTGTTTGTTGAAAAAATGAAGTCTGGGCATTGGAAACAAGTACACAATTTATCCCCTGCCGTGATTATGGAGAGATTGCATGAGTTTGTGGTTGATTCAATGAATATAAGAGAGCGAATTGCACAAAACAATAATGCAAATGAACGAAGTTTTTTATCTGAAAATGGAGAATTGATTTCAGAAAAACTTATGCCTGTATTTGTTAGGGTAAATAGGGATATGGAGAATAGGAAATTATCGAAATTAGCAATTTCACAAATCGAAGAAAAAAAAACAAGCAAGAAAGATTTTTGGAAAACGCACGATTGGTTTTCAGAAAATAAATTGTGTTATGAATGGTTGGAAAAACAAAAAGAAAGCCAATTTATAAAACTTGGATGGTATCAAATGTTTTTACTTAGAAAACAAAAATTATAATTAGATGAAAACGAAAAATGGAAAGGAAACGAATGGCGATTATATTAAGTTTAAAATCGAAGTTTCAGGCAGTTGGTGCGTGGAAACCGAAAAAGAAATAGAATATTTTCAGCGTGAAGACCAAGCAGATTTGTTTATATCAAGCATAATGCATGCAATAAAACAAAAAAAAATAAATATTTTTTACCAAAAATCCATTTAAAGCGCAATATTAACAAATTATTAATTACTTGTAAACACTTAAATAAAATATGCAATAATGCAAAAGTATTTATATATTTGCTTTATAATTAAATTTAAACAAAATGGGAGTAAATACCACAGCAATCCTTAGAAAAGGATTAACGATTGAAGAAATTGAAAAGGCAATATCTAAAAAATATACAGATGTTGAAGTTACACCAAGTTCAGTGCTTAATTTTATGTATGTGATGTTTAAAGATGGCAAAGACAAAAGACAACTTGCTATATCTTTCTCAAATTCTTGTGAAAGAGATAATGGAATATCAGGTGTTTGGTGTAGTTTAGGGATGTGGGGCAATTCTATTGAGATAGTAAGGTATTTGTGTGAAACATTTGGAGGATATATTGATGAAAATGATTGTGATGATGAAGGTTATTGTCCTATTAATTTTAATCTTTATTCACAAGGGACTGAATTTACTCAACTTGATTTGTTTAAAAATAAAGTGATTCAAAAATTTGGATATAAGCACCTAGAGGATGCTTTGTCTTTACTTTACGAATTTAAGCATATTGCTTAAAGTCGATTATTAACAATAAATTAATTAAAATGAATGACATAAAAGATAAAATCATTACAGTTAAAAAGCAAACGATAAATTCATACGTTTTACAATTTCAAAAACATTCCCAAAAACAAAATTTGTTGTGAAAATTAATAGCTTATTGAAAAAGCATACAACTAGAGGTAATTTTTAAAATTATGGTTATATACGATATAGACGACAAATATTGTCCTTGTGGTAATTCTTGGATAAGAGTTCCAAATTCAACTCTTTTTAGTGATTGTTATTATTGCCCACATTGCGACAAAATATTTCAACCAACTGTAAAAGAGGTTACAAAAAAATGGTTTTCTGAAAACTTTAGTTCAGATAGGTTTCAGCAAATTAAAAATTTAGCATTAATAGTAGATGCAAGAAAAAAAGTGTCAAAAGAAGATTTGATTAAGCTCGGTCTTTATAATGGCACATAACGGTTGCAAATATAACCAGTGCAACACTAAGCTTAAATTGAAACAGAAAAGTAATAATTAAATATTTTGAGTGATGGGAATAGAAGAATTAAAAATAAGAATTGAATCATTTTCAGAATTAGAAAAAAACTGGGATGGGATAGTGTTGCAGAAGATGCAATACATAGTTATCAAACCTTATGGCAAAAAATAAATGGTATAAATAGTTGGTCGAAAAATCATTTTGTATGGGTTTATGATTTCAAAGTGGTTGAGTGTCCAGAGGGATTTTTATAATTTAAAAACTAAAAATATGACTAGAACGCAAGCATTGACAAACCACCTAATTAATGGTGGGAAATTAAGCATCAAAAATGCATTTTTAGACTTCGGAATTTCAAATGTTTCGAGGGAAATTAGGAGGTTAGTCGAAATACCAAATGATGTAACTTTGGATAGGGAAACAAAGGTCGCTAAAACAAAGTATGGCAGTACTTGCTATTATTTTGAATATAGTGCAAGCGAAAAAACAAAAGAAAAATTATTACAATCAAAATAAATTAACTTTAAAAACGCAAAATAATAAAAAATTTTATTAATTTTGCAAAAAAAAAATATTATGATTTTATCGGAAAAAGCCTTACAATTAATCAATAGAAAAGGCATGAAAAAAGAAATAGCTAGATATTTAGATATAGATTTGTGTAATGTTTATAAAATGCACATAAAAATCAAAAGCATGGGATATTAACCACTTATGGGGTTTTATTGCTACTTTCTAAACATGGTTTTGCAATAGATGATTTAATAATTAAAAACTAAAAATATGAAAAGTATAGGTTTTTGGGAAGGTTTTGTTGATGGATATATAGCAGGACTTATTGAGGAATATTTTGATTTTTATGAAGAAACAAACCTAACTTATGAGGTAAGTCCTCATGGGTATGGTTGGAAGTTGTGCTTTGAATGGAAAATTGGAATTATTATGGGTAAAAGTGCTACCTACGAAGACCCTCCAGAAGATAACGAAGACGTATTTGATAAGCAAACATTTTATTTTGCATTTGATACAAAGGTAGCTAAAATAAAAAAAGATATATTTAATCAACTTGAAGCTATTTCAAAACTGGAAGACCCTGAATGTAATATTGTTGAGTGAAAAATTTAATCATTTACTTGCCACTAACGCTAAGTGTATGGCAAGTAAGCCAAGAACCAAACTATAAATTGAAATATTAACTTAACTGGCTTATTTGCTATACACATTGTTAGCAACTGGGCGGTTTTAAAAAATAAAATTATGAATACAAAAGAAACTTACTTAGTACAAATGGATTACGGCTATGGTAAAAGCGATAAGTCTTGGTTAGAAGCCGAAATACATAACGACACTATATTCTTTAAAAGAAATAAAGATGGTGTTCACGCTTGGCACTGTAACGCTGTTAATATAAAAGACCACAGAGTTCTTGATATAAAACCACAATCGCAGCCTTGTTGCTAACGAGTTTTGGCTTTGCGATGGTTGGGAATTTGAAAAACAAATGTTGAGCACTTGCACCAAATTTCAATAGTAGCACAAATGCTCAATTTACCACTTCTGCCCAACTATTGCAAAACCATTGTTAGCCGTTGTTTTGGGTATTTTTATAAAAATGTTTAAAATATTTACAAAAATAAGTTGTTTGAAAATCAATTAGTTACAAACTATTTTATAAATATATTAAAAATAATTACAAAAAAGTTTGGTAGCTTGCAAATATGTTGTATATTTGTGTAACAATTAGCAATTAAGCTATTTGAAAAACAAAAATAAAATGAAAAATTTCAATCAAATCACAAACAAATTAATTGGCTTACCAACTCAATTAACAATTAGCGACAAATTAGTATCATTTACAGCTAACACAAAGACTTTAGAAAATGGAACAATTATTAAAGCTCCTATTGTTATTGAAATTTTAGCGATTGAAGGGTTTACTATCACTGAAAAAAAAGTAGGTAAAGCAAGAAAAAATAATGAGTTTATTGATGGCAAAACTCAAGATACTATTTGGCAAATGGTTAAATATACTATCAAATGAGAAAAATACTCCATTTAGAAAATAAAACTACTAACGAGCATAGATATTATGGCTCGTTAGTAGCCCTTTGCAGGGCAAATGAAAGTATAATACCAAAGGCGTTTTACCACACATTAAAAAGGCTAAAATTTGAAACTCCATACGAAACTGAAATTTATATCATTCGTTTAGGAAGTCTGCAAACTCCTTCTGATGTAGAGTATGGTAAAAATAACGGCTAACGTTTTGCAGCTATATTTAGTTGCGGATTTAGAAGCACAAAACTTGAATTATTCACAAAATTAAATTAGAAAATATGAACTTGAATGAACCACAAAAACCGCAATTGAATATAGGTGCTGTTACCATCCGTACTTTCAAATGCTTAAAATGTAAAAATTATAGCATAAAGGTTGTTAATGAAAAAGGTGGAACTGCTAAAATTTGCAATGCGAAAATAAATGACCCAAGAATAATTGTCGATTTAGACGCTCCCAAATGTACTGATTATGTGTATGGCTGGTAACGTATCGGGGCTTTGCGAAGGCAGGGCTTCAAGGCACAAACGTTCAAATTTAGCACAATGTTTAATAGTAGCACAAATGTTCAATAAACCACTAATGCCCTGCTTTTGCAAAACCCTTGTTATGGGCAGTTGCTTTTCGGGTACTCAAAATTTAGTCAAATGATATTAAGAAGATTAGGAAATAAAGCAAAATTATCAATGAGAATACAACAATATTTTCCAAAACACGATATTTATATTGAGCCATTTTTTGGCTGTGGCGGAATGTTTTTTAGCAAACCAAAAGCAAAACACAACATTTGTAATGACTTGGATGGCGAAATATTTAATCTATATACAATCATTCAGAGCCATAAGGACGAACTGATTGAATTGATTGAAGCAACTCCATTGAGCGAACATTTATTTCAATATTGGAAAGTAAATAAAGAAACCGAACCCATTAGAAAAGCATTGCGGTTTTTATGCCTTACAAATCTATCTTTTGGAGGGCTAATGAATACCTTTAGCACAAACATATTGACACAAGACAAAGAAAATTTTAGTCGTATAATCAATAATGCTTTTAAGCAAATGGGAAACACAAAATTTCTTAATAAAGATTTTAGGGAATTATTGAAAAACCTAAATTTTCCACACGGAGATTTAGATAAGGCAAATTGTTTTATTTACGCTGACCCACCTTACATTGGAACTAATGACACATTTGAATATTCATTTACTGAGCAAGATACTTCTGAGTTATTTGAAATACTTATAGGCATTGGAATACGATTTATGATTAGTGAATTTGATACGCCGTTTATTCTTGGACTTGCAGAAAAACATAAATTGAATGTAATTACACTTGGAGAAAGGAAAAACTTAATGAATAAACGGACTGAAATTTTAATAACAAATTATGAAAAACCAATGTCGCTTTTCGATTAGCAGGGTGTTTCCTGCAATTGCCCATAACGGCTGCGGGTATGACCAGTGGCGGATTACGATTACAAAACTTTCAAAATACGATACAGAATGAACGAAGATACAAACTTACAAATTAGCACAAAACCGCCATTGGTTATACCCGATGTTAGCAACAGCCCTTTCTCTATTGTCTATAACGAGGACTGTGTGCAAGGTTTAAAACGATTTTCTGATAATCATTTCGACCTTGCAATAGTTGACCCGCCTTATGGCAATATCGCTGTATTTGAAAACTGTCAGCCATTAGAAAGAAAAAACGAAAGACCCAAAAAATACGCAGACAAGGACTGGGATAAACAAAAGCCAACTGCCGAATATTGGGAGCAACTATTTAGAGTATCTAAAAATCAAATTGTGTGGGGTGGCAATTACTTCACATCGTTTTTACCTGAAAGCAGGGGATGGATTTATTGGGATAAAAATAATGGTGATAATAATTTTAGCGATGGTGAATTAGCTTGGACTTCATTTAAAAAAAGATTGATGAGCTATAAGAAAAATTCAAAGGCAGAAACAAGAGGAGGGAAAGACAGATTTCATCCAACACAAAAACCAGTAGGATTATATGATTTTTGCCTTTTAAATTTTGCAAATGAAGGAGATTTGATTTTGGATACACATTTAGGAAGTGGAAGCTCTCGAATAGCAGCATATAAAAATGGTTTCAACTTTGTAGGATTTGAGATAGACCAAGAATATTATGAGAAACAAGAAAAGCGTTTTAAAAACTTCACGGCTCAGCAGCGGCTCTTTTAGGGTTGTTGCTAACGGTATCTGCTTTGCGAAGTGGCGGTTTTCAAGGCACAAATGTTCGTTAAAGCACTAAAGTTTATTCAAGGCACAAGGGTTCAACTTAGCACTTCACCCGCCATTTTGCAAAGCAAGTGTTAGCGGTTCGGGCTTCTCCGCTTTTAGAAGTCCACAAATTAGTATAGGATGAAAAGGCAATACACAAGAAATATGAAATGTTCGCACGAAGGTTGTGAAGAATGTGGGTACTATGCGTTTAGCACTAAAAGAGAATTAGCCGACCACTATAAAAGAGTTTCAAAATGGCTATGTGTTAGGCATACAAACCCATCATCTGTTCTCGGATTGGATAATTTGAGTACGTCTACAAAATTAATTTGTAAGGTTAAACTAATGGATGATGGTAAGCCTTTGGGTAAATTTTGGCAAGAAGAAAGAGACTTTGGAACTGATAGGGTTTCGTCAAGATTTCAATATGGGAATGGTTATAAGGCTTATGCTAATGATTTTCCTGAAGGTACAGAAATTGTCATTACAGCATCGGTGTCTTTGCCTGACCGCTAACTTGTCGCTTGTAGCCATACTATCACCACTATAAATTATTGATAAACAACAAAATAACGTTCCTTAAAATAATTA
>Ga0208197_1002160_pt1 | contig 17868 bp, 12 predicted proteins | sample AD_JPNNA4_MetaG_FD_184444 | JGI IMG/M metagenome (GOLD analysis project Ga0208197, IMG submission 184444) | Active sludge microbial communities of municipal wastewater-treating anaerobic digesters from Japan - AD_JPNNA4_MetaG (SPAdes) (version 2) | ecosystem: Engineered > Bioreactor > Anaerobic...
CACGGCATTTTTGTATTCCGGCCCGGCGATTAATGTCCTGGCGATTATTCTCACCGCTAAGGTCCTGGGCTGGCAGTTGGGATTGGCTCGCGCCATCGGCGCTGTTGTTTTTGCCATTGTTACAGGTCTGCTGATGGCGTTTATTTTCCGCAAGGATGACGCTAATCGTGAAACAGGCGAAATCTTTTTGCCGGAAGAAGACGGAAAAGGGCGGGCGCTTTGGCAGGACGCCTTGTATATGCTGACGATGGTGCTGATTCTTGTCTTCGCCTCTTTTGCCAAGCCGACTGAAAATGATGGAATCGTCTGGCGAATGATTTTCAGCGCCAAGTGGTATTTGGTGATGGCACTGCTGATTGTTTTAGCCGTGATGCTCAAACAATGGTTTGCCAAAGACGAATTAAAAAGCTGGGTGGATTCCACCTGGGGGTTTGCAAAACAGATTCTGCCTCACCTGCTCGGTGGCGTGCTGGTTGCCGGTTTTCTTCTCGGACGTCCAGGCCATCCTGCGCTGATTCCCGAACAATATATCCAGGCTCTGGTCGGCGGTAATTCGCTGTGGGCCAATTTCTTCGCCTCCATTGTCGGCGCGTTTATGTACTTTGCCACACTTACCGAAGTGCCGATTTTGCAAGGGCTTATCGGTTCCGGTATGGGTCAGGGCCCGGCTCTGGCACTGCTTCTGGCAGGTCCCGCGCTTTCTCTGCCCAGTATGATTGCCATCGCCAGCATCATGGGCATTAAGAAAACAGCTGTTTATTGCTCCATCGTGGTGGTTCTTTCAACCCTTTGCGGCATGATGTACGGATTTATAATGGCATAAAAAAATGAATCACAAATACGATAAACCGGTACCGGTCGTGATCGGACTTCTCAACGTCGCTTTAAAATTTCAGAAGAAATATTTTTAAAGATAGTATATAGGAGTTCGCGCTGAAGACTTTGAATAAACTTTATGAAAGATTTCATCAAAAAATATAGGCCCTTCATAACCGTCGTGTTGTCGCTGATGGGTATCGGCGTCATGGCTTATTATGATTACTGTGATACGGAGTGCAGTTATCTCAGGGGCGATATCTTGGGCATGGACCTCAAGTGGGTCGGCATTGTTTACATGTCTTTCGTCATTTTATTTGCCCTGTTCAAGCAGATGAATTTTGTGCGCGCAATGCTGGCTGCCGGGCTGGGAGTGGAAGTCCATCTTTACGCCTTTCAGATACAACATGACGTTTATTGCCCTTTTTGTCTCACGTTTTCTGTGCTATTGATTTTATCGTTTATTGTTAATTTTGAAATTCCGTCCGTCTGGCATAAAAATCGCAGTCGGATGTGGTTATATTTTCTCGGGGAGGTTGATTTTCCTATGTTTAAACTTCATAAATTACCTTTGTTATTTTTTGCTTTATTGGGTTATTTAACTATTTTATTAACTTTTTCCGGTTCCGTCACACCGGCCTACGGAGGACAGGATTCGTCTAATTCCATTCCATCCATCGGCAAGGGGGCTTATGAAGTTGTGATGTTCACCGACTATTTCTGCCCGCCGTGTAAACGTATTGACACCAAAGCAGAACCTTTACTGAAAAAATTAGTGGCTGACGGCCAGATAAAATTGACCTTTATTGATGTCCCTTTTAACAAAGCAACGCCAATTTACGCCAAGTATTATCTTTACACAGCGAATGCCGATCCCAATCCTGAAAATATTTTCCGTGTTCGCAATTTACTTTTCGAAGCGGCCCAAACTAAAGACATTGAGAAGGAAACAGATTTAGTCGTTTACTTGAGGAATCAAAAAATAGAATGGAAGACCTTCGATGAAAAATCTATATACCCGTTACTTAGCGCCATGATTAAGGAACACAATATTCAGAATACGCCGACCTGTATCATAAAATACTCGGCAAAAGAGATGAAAAAATATATCGGCGATGAAGAAATATGGAAGGGACTGGAGGCATTAAAGATACAAATATCAAAATTCAAAAAGTAGTTTCCGGATATTTGAAAATTTGATGTGAATCTGTTTTCTAGTTTTGATTTTTCACACCCGTCAGAATACCTTTTTTATGGGTTAACCTGTCTTTCCTGATCTATCATCGGAAAAACAACAGATAAGCTGACGGGGAATAATATAAGAATATAAACTCCTTAATGAATTCCAGGCATACAGTAAATAACACGTCCAAAAAAGCAAATGTAAGACCGAAAAAATTTTCTCTTTTCCCACTCACGCAAACCTTATCCAAAATTTACCTTGAACCCACTGCACAGTGCAACCTTCAGTGCCGCACCTGTTTGAGAAATTCCTGGGATGAGATCATCGGTGCAATGGATATAAAAGTTTACAGAAAGTTGCTTGCTGATCTTGAAGAGATGCCGACGCTTAATACCATAGCTTTCTGGGGTATCGGCGAACCGCTTTTCCATCCCGATATTGTTACGATGGTCGCGCTTGCCCATAAAAAGGGTCTGCAAACAGAAATTATCACCAACGGTCACCTTCTCGATCAGGACATGGCGCACAGATTGATCGAGGCAGGTCTTGATATACTGGTCGTGTCCGTTGACGGAACAGATCAGGCTTCCTATCAGGAGATCCGCTCCGGCGGAGATCTTCTGCTGGTGGAGAAAAATATTAAGACACTGAATAGGCAGCGCGCAAAGATGGGCAGAAAGCATCCTGATGTCGGCTTGGAATTTGTTATTACGAAGAGTAATATCACCCGACTTCCCGATCTTGCGCATACAGCGCAATCCATGGAAGCAAAATTTATTATTCTGTCCAATCTCCTTCCCTGCACGGAAGATATGAAGGATGAAATAACTTATTGGATCAGTGCCACAATTAATGAAAAAGAAGAGCTTCCCAAAAAATCCGATGAACTGATATTTCCACGTATGGATATGCGCCTTGAGTACCTGACCCCTTTCATGGAGCTATTGAAAAGGCTGGATAAACCCATGCCGGATGTTTTAGATCTTGATCAGGAATACTGCTGCCCGTTCATTCAGAAAGGTTCGGCAGCCATTTCCTGGTCGGGTGAGGTCAGTCCCTGCATTGCGCTCATGCATTCATACAGTTGCTATATATTAGGCAGGCAAAAGCGCATCAGAAAGTATTCTGTTGGAAATATTGCTCAGGAAAAATTCGGCGTCATCTGGAATAAAGAAAAGTACCGGAGTTTCCGGGAACGTGTATCTAATTTTGACTTTTCGCCCTGTGTTCAATGCAGCGGGTGTAATTATTCGGAAACCAACGAGCAGGATTGTTTCGGGAATTCTCATCCGGTATGCGGTGATTGCCTGTGGGCAAGAAGTGTTCTGTTGTGTCCATAATTTCCCCTGTTGTGGGGAGATTATGGACACAACCTGTGCACCGATTGCCAACGTACGAAATATTTTTTATCCATTTAAAAACATCCCGCGGGCTACGGTCAGGCGTCGTGACTTTTTTCAGTTGACCGATCTTGTGCCTCAATGAAATATGGTCTGTATATTGCTTGACAAAATAATGACTAAATGCAATAGAGGAGCACCGCACAGCAACAAAATAAAAGAAAATTAATATCAAAAAAACAGGAGGATCTTTTATGTCTAAAAGAAATGTTGTTATTGCAGTAATAATGATGTTCTTGATTACAGCCTCAACTGGATTTGCCGCTGATAAGTATCAGTGGAAACTTGTCGACCAGGAGGATGGTTGCGAGCTTTATACAAGTCCCGTTGCCGGAAAGGATTATATTGCCGCTAAAGCCACCTGTATGATCCCTGCGAAAATAGAAGTCGTCGCCACTGTCCTCAGAGACATTCCCAATTATTCTGAGTGGATGGAGGATTGCAAGGCAACGAAAATATTGAAAGTGGTAAACGACGAAAAAGATGTTTTTATCTTCTGGTTCCATCAACACATCATGGCGCTGACCGACAGGGACATGGTTTTGAAAAGCAGAACCGTTATTGATATGCAAAATGGAACCAATCTTGTCTATGCCGATTCTACCAATGAGATCCCCTATGATGCCGGCAAAGGATATGTCAGAATGCCCACGTTTTATTCATTATTTACTCTTCAGTGGATTGACAGGGAGCACACCCGTGTCACCTTCATGATAGATCCGGATCTGGGCAAGGGCATACCTTCCGGTATTGCTAACAAAACGATAAAAAAGATTCCTTATAAGTCATTGAAGAAGATGATGAAGATGGTCAAAAAGGACAAATACATAGAAGAAGCAAAAACATCTAAATATAATAAAATGGCTGAAGAATACGTCAAATCCGGACACAAATAATCGCCACAATCATCAGTAAATCTTTGAGGGAGGCGGAACATACAGACCCGCCTCCCTCAAAAGCTTTCCAGACCTAGGAATCAAATTATTTCTTTCAGTCCGTGCTTGACATTCTGATTTTAACAATATATAGGGCACCTTCTGTATACGAGGCTTATGGATGTCCCCATCGTCTAGAGGCCTAGGACACGGGCCTTTCACGCCTGTAACCGCGGTTCGAATCCGCGTGGGGACGCCAAAAAAATTCAGAGATTTACTCTAAGGGTAAGTCTCTTTTTTTATTTAAATTATTGCTGATTTTTGTCCATCAAGATTTTCTTGACATACCAAACGGTGTTATCTATAGTTTTCAAAAAGAAAAAATTCTTAGACTGATTAAGGTTTACCGGTGTCGTTTTCTTTGCGCGGATGAAACCTGTTTTTAACTACAACCCGGAAAGGAGAATGATATGCTGAAAATCATTGGAGTGATAATTAATTTAGGCATAATTGCATATCTGGGATATCATGCATCATCCTGTATGGAACCTGAACAGATTGCCGGCTTAAATATTAATCAAGATCCCATGATCTATTCTTTTGTGGCCGTCGTGGCCTTATTTATTGCTCTCAGAAACTAATCCTTATCTAACCCATCCTTGTTAAACTGATGCTTGTAAATAATACATAATACAAGGAATTTATTTGTTGACAAGGAAATTTTATTTTTATAACTACTTCATGATTTTTTTAATAAATTCATGTTTTTAGTCAACTCTGTATGTCACCGGGCGGAGCTGTATCATGAAGAGAAAGAAAATGAAAATTGATAATACTGATTTAAAAACTTGATTTTGTTAGCAATATTTGCTAAATTCACCATTCATGAATCACATAATTAACAGAACCTGTGCGGGTACAATCCTGCAGATTGAACCATGAAATTCATGAACTTCATGAACTTATGAAATGTTTCGGTTCAGGCTGCAAGCGTAAATAGCTTCAGTCACAGATCATTAACAGAAGCAAGGTTAAATAAAATACCCAAAGAGCAACATGAACCAAATCAAGAGGAGGCCTATGCAACCCCGGACCATTCACACACAACACCAAACCGTCATCTATATGATACTTCTGCTGTTTTCTGTAAGCACGTTTATCTTTACCGGTTGCGCCCGTCATTCCGGTTTATCCGCGGGCGAAGTCAAAAACATTCAGTCCAGCGGCCGGGTTATCCCCCTGGAGAAAAAAGGCGCCGTCCAGCTATCCCCCTCCGGAGAGGGAAGCTCCGTTGTGGAAATGGAAAACGTCACCATTCCCGCCCTGAAAGAACCGCCACCTCCCAAAGACTACATCGTCGGTCCCAATGACAGCCTCTTTGTCACCGTCAACAACGCCCCTGAATACTCCACCGCCGGCACCGCCTCCGCCACCAACCAGTTTCGCGGCAGCCGTGTGGACGGCAACGGCTATGTCCAGATCCCCAACCTGGGACTGGTCAAGGTTGGTGGCATGACCCTGCCCCAGGTCCGAGACCACATCCAGAACCTTTTGAGACGATACATGCGGGAACCCTCCGTGACCGTTGAAGTCGCCGAATACCGAAGCAGCCCTCTGTACATTTTGGGACAATTCAAACAGACCGGCGTCTTCTACATGGACCGGCCCTTTAACGTCCTGCAGGGTATTGCCATGGGCGGCGGCTATGACGAATCCGCCAACCCCCGGTCCGCCAGAGTCATCCGGGACAACCGGGTACTGCCTGTCGATGTCTATGAACTCCTGATGCGGGCCGACCAGAGCCAGAACATCTGGTTAAAACCCGGCGACACCATCTTTATGCCCGACAACAAAGACCAGCGAGTTTTTGTCTTTGGCGCCGGGAAGACCGGCATGTCCATCCCGTTTCCGCCGCGGGGACTTAACCTGCTGGAAGCCATCGCCATGGCGGGATTACAGGAAATCGGCTACCATTCCCAGAACGTGCACCTGATTCGCTCCCTGTCCCCCACAAGAGGACAGCTCATGGTTGTTGACGTTGACGCCATCATCGACGGAGAGGCCATGCCTCTGCAGCTTTGTGAAGGTGACGTCATCTACATCCCCAAGAGCGGCCTGACCAGCTGGAACGAAGCTTTGGGCGAAATGCTGCCCACACTGCAGGCGTTTGGCGCAATCCTGACACCGTTTGTACAGGTGAAATACCTGTTTGACGACAAAAACTAAAAAATAAGGAACCTATGAGCCCGTTAAACGCATTGCCCCCTCCACCGAATCAGCAGCCCGGACGTCCGGTCAGGCAGCCGGTGGGAAGCGAAATCAATCTCTTCGATTACATCGGCGTTCTCATGCGCCGATGGAAAATTGTGGTGCTGTGTCTTTTTGTAATTTTCACATTAGTCGCTGTTTATACTTTCACGAGGAAACCGGTTTATGAAGCGTCCACAACTATCCAAGTTAAAGATGATAAGCACAAGGCGGGCAACCTTGGAGATATTAATCTGACAGCATCCAATCCTGTCAGCGCAGAACTGGAGCTGATTACATCGCGTTCCATCGCAGAAAAGGTTGTCGAGCGATTACATCTCAACTGGCAGGTTTCAGACAAGAGTTCGGGTTTTTCCTTTAAGATTGTAGAATTTGCATCCACAGCACAGACACCTGTATATAAGATAAAACTCTCCGGAAAAGACAGCTTCACTGTTCTCGATAACTCAGGGACTCTTATAGGCCGGGGCCAAGCCGGCCAACTTATGAAGACAAAAGATTTAACACTGTTGATCAATGATTTAAAAGGACACCAGGGGGACAGTTTTCTTTTGAGTTTTGTGCCGTTAAATGTAGTGGTTGCTTCTTTACGTCAGGGAATCAAAGCAAGCGAAGTGGGAAGAGCGACCGGCATTATCCGCGTATCTTATACGAACACAAACCCTGTTTTGGCACGGGATGTCGTCAATGCGCTGGCTGAAGAATCAATACGACGGTCTGTTGAAGTAAAATCGGCAGAAGCAAAACGAACGGTTGCTTTCATTCAGGAACAAATCAAGGAAATGAAAGAAAACCTGGAATCTTCTGAAAACAAACTTCAGTCTTACAAGAGCGAGAAAGGATTATTACAGCTCGATAATGAAGCCGGCACGCTAATATCCGGCATATCAGAAATGGAAAAAAGAAAAACTGATTTATCTCTTCAGAGGCAGCAATTGGATTTTGAAGTCAATGCCATGAAAAACGCGATCAAGAGAGGAGAGGTGTACTCTCCCGGTAATACGGGAAATGACTCTTCGGGATTGGCGATTTCAGCTCTATCGTCAAGATTATCTGAATTGCAGGTACAGAAAAGCGTACTGCTGAACCAATATACGCCGGATGCACAAACCGTAAAGTCGGTTGATCATCAAATCAATGCCGTGCAAAAAAAGATACTCGCCATATTGGAAACAAATCGAGTGAATCTGGCCAGGCAGGAACAGGGTATCGCGGGACAGATGAGCGTTTATGATCATAAGATTAAAAAACTGCCCGCTGTTGAACAGGATCTGGCAAAGCTAACAAGGGTTTCCAAGGTGAACTCCGATATCTACACCTTCCTGCTGCAAAAACACGAAGAGGCCCGCATTGCCATGGAATCTACCATCAGCAATATGAACATCGTTGATGCAGCCATTATTCCTGAATGGCCCATAAAACCGGATATCAAGAAAAATTTACTTCTGGGCCTGCTTGCCGGCGTGGCGTTGGGCATTGCCCTGGCCTTTTTACTGGAATACCTCGACGACACCATCAAGGATGCCGATCAGGCCAAGCGCGCCCTTGGCCTTTGCATGCTCGCAACCATTCCGACATTTGCCAGAAATCAGGGAAGAAAAAGCCTGCCCCATGCCGGCATCATTCCCCGGATTACTGGTCGTGAACCGGATTTTGATGAAAGTTTGTCCAGCCGGAATATGCTCATTGCCCGGGAAGAACCCAAGTCCATGGTTTCCGAAGCCTTTCGATCGCTGCGCACCAGTCTGCATTTTTCGGCTATCAATAAAGACAAGAAAACCATCGTTTTCACCAGCACCTTTCCCAAGGAAGGAAAGAGTACCGTCTCCGCGAACACGGCAGTCGTGATGGCCCAAACAGGAGCAAAAGTACTCATGGTGGACTGTGATTTACGCCGATCATCTCAACATCATCAATTCGGCTTAGACAAGGTTCCCGGTCTGAGTGAGGTTTTGACCAGAGACGTCACCTTCGAACAGGCCATTAATCAAACGGCAATCCCCGGACTTGATCTGTTGTGCGCCGGAACTACACCACCCAATCCATCCGAGCTGTTGGGATCAGAGGAAATGCGTCAACTGCTGATGAGTCAGCGCGATAACTACGATTATATCATTATTGATGCTCCACCGGTGCTGGCCGTAACAGACGCTCCTGTTCTGACGATGGTTTCTGACATTGTTGTTTTAGTGATGGAAGCTGGCCGTGTACCGATCAAGGCAGCTCAGCATATGCGCGAAATTCTTGCCCGACTTAATGCTCCGATTGCCGGCCTGGTCATGAACGACAAGACCGGGGAAGGTGAACGTTACACGTATTACGGAAAAAATTATTATGGTAAGGCTTACGGTTACAGATACGGATACGGATACGGATACGGTGCAGGCTATTACAGCGATGAAAAAGAACAGCAAATTAGAAAAGGTAACCGTTGGGGAAATTACATTCCTGAAACACTGCGCAAAAATCTCCATAAATATTTACCGAAATAGAATCCAAGTTCTAGGTTCAAGGTTAAAAAAATCAATTTTTTACGCTTTAAACCGAAAGCTGAACGAGAAAAACATTGAACTTTGAACGTAGAATCTGAAAAAACTGTCCATGATTGACTATCATTGTCATCTTTTATCCGGCATTGATGATGGACCGGCAACTATTGAAGAATCAATTGAAATGGCGATAGCCCTGCACAAAGCAGGATTTCGAACAATCTACTGTACACCCCATTTACTGAAAGGGCATTATGATGCCGATAACAAAGAGGTACTTTCCGCGATATCCCATCTCCGAAAAATGATCAGCGAGAACAATATCAGTCTTGAGATTTATCCGGGACGTGAATATTACCTTGATGAATTTATCGGTCATCATCTCAAATATCCTCTGCCTCTTGGTAAAACAAAATACATCATGATAGAAATTCCCAATTACGCACCATCAAAATACGTCAAAGAAGCCTGCTTTCGTATCAAATGCGCCGGTTTTATACCCATGATAGCTCATCCGGAACGTTGCCGGCATTTTGCAGCAAATCAAAAACCCAAACGTTCGTTTTTCAGCTTCAGGTCAAGAAGTAAAATTTCAGAAGTTATTGCAAAAAGAATTGAACTGATTCATTATCTGAAAAATATCGGCTGTGCTTTCCAAGGCAATCTGGGCAGTTTTTATTCTATATACGGTCATGAAGTAAAGGAAACGGCATACTATCTTAAAGAAAATAAAATCTTCACGCATTACGGCACAGACGCCCACTCTCTGAAATCAATCCATTTAATCGCCCAACTCGCCAGTGATGAAAAGAAAAAGTTAAGAATAGGAGATAAATTGCGCAAGGCGTAAAGAGTAAAAAAGGAGAACACATGATGAAGGCTAAGCACAAAGACAATCTGCTAAAAAAAATTCAAAACTCCGATGCCATCATCGGTGTCATCGGACTGGGCTATGTGGGTTTGCCGCTCGCCCTGGCTTACGCGGAAAGGGGCTTTACCGTTCTGGGTTTTGATGTAGACTCCCTCAAAATAAGAGCCATCAGTCATGGTCAAAGCTACATATCTCATATTGACGAAAGCAAAGTGAAACAATCCGTTAAAACCGGAAGACTCTCCGCCACAGGCGATTTCTCACGACTGGGTGAACCGGATGCCATCATCATTTGCGTACCGACACCTCTCACCCAGCAACTGGATCCTGACATGTCATATATTGTCAAGACAACAGAGCAAATCAAAAAATGTCTGCGCACCGGACAGCTGATTGTCCTGGAATCCACGACGTACCCAGGAACAACGGAAGAACTCGTTAAAAGCATGCTGGAACGGACAGGTATGATCTGCGGCAGAGATTTTTATCTGGCCTTCTCCCCGGAAAGGGAGGATCCGGGCAATAAAAATTTCCAAACAACAAACATACCCAAAGTCGTCGGTGGCGCGAATAAAGAAAGCGGGGATCTGGCACAAGCCCTGTACGAAAAAGCCATTCAGCAAACTGTTCGCGTCGGTAACGCGCGCACGGCGGAAGCCGTCAAATTGACGGAAAATATTTTTCGTGCCGTAAACATCGCCATGGTCAACGAACTCAAAATCATTTACGAAAAAATGGACATCGATATCTGGGAAGTGCTGGACGCCGCTGCCACCAAGCCTTTCGGTTTTATGCGCTTTAATCCCGGCCCCGGTTGGGGCGGGCATTGCATTCCACTGGACCCGTTTTATCTTTCTTGGAAAGCACGGGAGTGCGGAATTGACACAAAATTTATAGAACTGGCGGGAGAAGTTAATCGTCTCATGCCCGGCTATATCATCAGTAAGCTTCAGCAGGCGCTTAACGAAAAAGGGAAATCCATCAAGGGCAGCAAACTCATGATTCTAGGCCTTGCCTACAAAAAGGACATTAACGATACACGGGAAACCCCCGCTTTTAAAATCATGCGCAGACTGAGCGAAATGGGAGCAAAGATATCTTATCATGATCCATTTGTGCCCGAAATCAAGCACACCAGACAATGGCCGGACGCCCCCGTTCTAAAATCTCTGCCCTTGACTGACAAGAACATTGCTAGCAAAGATGCGATCATTATCGTCACAGATCACACACCTGTTGATTACCAACTCATCGCTCAACATGCCAAATTGATTATTGACAGCCGCGGTGTTTATCGAAAAAAAATTAAAAATGTAGTCAAAGCTTGATTAAATTAAATTTTTTTCTTATCTATGAAAAAGTAAAGGATATGCAATGGACTTCATCGACCTCAAAACACAACAAGCGAGAATTCAAGAAAAAATCAAGAGTAACATTCAAAAAGTCTTGAATCACGGCAGTTATATCCTGGGACCGGAAGTAAAGGATCTGGAAGAAAAGCTGGCGAAATACGTCGGTGTTAAACATGCCATCGCCTGCGCTTCAGGAACTGACGCACTCTTGATGGCCCTGATGGCCTACGACATCAAACCCGGCGATGCCATCTTTACGACGCCATTCACTTTCATTGCCACGGCTGAAGTCATAGCGCTGCTGGGCGCCACGCCAATTTTTGTCGATATTGACCCCAAAACCTACAATATCGATCCGGCCAAACTTGATCTGGCCATCAAAGCGTTGAAAAACAACGATTCATCCATCTACCCTTTGCCTAACATTGAACATAGAACTTTGAACTTTGAACTCACGCCCAAGGGCATCATCCCTGTTGATCTGTTCGGCCTGCTGGCCGATTACGAAGCCATCCAGGCAATCGCTGATGAACACCATCTGTTTGTCATAGAAGATGCCGCGCAGTCTTTTGGCGCACAATATGAAAATAAAATGTCCTGTTCATATGGCAATATCGCCTGTACTTCATTCTTCCCCGCGAAGCCACTGGGTTGCTATGGCGATGGAGGCATGTGCTTCACGAATGATAACGCATTAGCCGATAAAATGAATTCCATCAAAGTCCACGGCAAAGGCATTGATAAATATGAAAACATCCGTATCGGCATCAATGGTCGTCTGGACACTCTTCAGGCCGCCATTCTGCTGGCTAAATTCGACATCTTTCCGGAAGAATTGGTCATGCGTCAAACCGTCGCCCGGCGATATACATCTCTGTTGACATCTGACAATTCACTGCTCACGCCCTGCATACCTCCGGGAAATGTCAGCGCTTGGGCTCAATATTCGCTGTTGACCGGGAATGAAAACAACCGAACGGTTTTACTGCAAAAACTTCAGGACAATCAGATTCCCTCGGCGATTTACTACCCCAAATCCCTGCATATGCAGACGGCTTTTGCCTACCTGGGATACCAACCGGGTGATTTCCCTGTGAGTGAGAACTGTTCGACTCGCATTTTCAGCATTCCCATGCATCCCTATCTGAATGAAAAACAACAAGCATTCATTGCGGACATAATCAGTGCCGGCGGTCAGCCAATGACATAAGACGATGATTTTCCATATTTTCTTCGAACAAGGAATAGATTTTCCAGATAATGGAGGCGGTTTTGGATCCGTCAGTTATTGAGGCTCTTAAGATATTAGGACTTCCCCCTGATGCTAATCTTAAGGAGATTAAACAGGCCTATAAAGATCTTGTTACCGTGTGGCATCCCGACCGGTTTGCCAATAATCCCCGCCTGCACGATAAAGCCAGCGAAAAGCTCAAAGAGTTGAATATCGCTTATAATGAAGTTATTTCCTTTTACCAAAACATGATTTTCACTGAAAGAACGGCTCATTTCCAGGAAACACCGCAGCCGCAACCGCCTCCTCCCGAAAACACTCCTTTTTATCCATCTGAAAAACCGAAGACATCCTCGACAAATATCCGATATTTTTCTTTTATGATCGTCCTGTGCATTGCCGTAGTCATATTTTTCATCTGGGGACAAGATGATAAGACTAAAAATGATTCATCCAGATCGTTGCCTGAGAAAATTAAATCCTCTCCGGTAGTCATGGTTCCTGCTCAAACGTCGTATGAATCAAAATTGGGAAAAATAACTGGGAATCAGACACCTGATAATCTTGTCATAACATCTCAACAGGACATCCCGAAATCGTCGCAGGAACTACAAATCAAAAGTGAAAAAGTAATGAAACAAATGATCATCCCCCGTATAACGGACGACAAGTCCAACCATCAGGCCTCTAATCGGAATCAACCGGCACAAGAAATAAAAATCAAAAAGACATCCGCTGTGCGGTCTTCCGCTAAAACTGCAGAAACACCTGACATTTCCAGCCTGTCAGAAGATGAACAAGCATCCATAAAATCTGCCTGCAGCGAATCAAAATTGACTGGGCTGAGTGGTTATAATACGTGCCTTCAAAATAAAATCTTCTTACTGACACAGGGAGAAAAAAGTCCTGATCTGTCCCGGCTGACCATTGAGGAAAAATCATCACTGGAGGCTGTGTGCAGCTCCGCAAAATTCAAGGATGGACCGGTAAGTTACAACAGGTGTCTGAAACATCAGTTATCCACGCTTAAAAATGGTGAAAAAAAGCCCGATCTTTCCCGTCTCACATATGAAGAGAAGTCATCCATAGAGTCTGTATGCAGTGGTGCTAAAATGGAGGGACCGATCCATTACAACAAATGCCTGAATAATCATTTGGCCGGCCTGTCCAAGGAAGAAAAAAAACCTGATCTCTCCCGCCTGACTTCTGAGGAAAAATCATCAATAACATCTGCCTGCGGTGTTGCCAAAATGGAAGGACCGGCAAGCTATAACAGGTGCCTGAATTATAATTTAAAGCTATATAGCAGATAGAACCCCTTCAATAATAATGAAGTGGGGCTGATTACAAGCAGGATTTGATCAGAAAATTTTCCAGCAGCAATTGCGGATGGGTTGTGCCGGATGTTTTTAATGAACGCTCCAGATTAAGCAATTCTTCCATTAAAGCAATCAGGCGCACCGTCGTAAAACGTACGCAGTTGCGCATGGCGTTATAAACAGAAAAGGGATGCTGACTGAAGATCAAACCTTCCCGTTTCACCCCTGACGGATTCAATTCATTAAATGCCGGATAGAGAATATTCTGGAACCAGCCGTATTCCATACTCTGGTTAAATTTCGGCAACTTTCCCGAATCCACCAAGACCCTTGCCTGCAGCAGCAGCCTTATTTCCCTGGAAACCATGGTGAGGATCGCGAGATGATGTTCTCCCTGGTCCAGAAGATGTTTTAAAGCCTCCAGCGCGGCAAGCTGATTCTTTTCACTCAACGAATTGGTTAAGGCAAAGATATCGTCTTCCTTTGTCCTGCCCACCGCTTCCTCGATGTCATCCTTATCGATCAGCGCTCTGTCTCCAACAAAAGAAATGAGTTTTTCGAGTTCCGACATTGAGCGCCGGAAATCAAATCCTGTTTTCCGGCCCAGTGCCATCCAAGCCGCTGGAGACATTTTCTTTCCACAGCTGTCCAGTAAGTTCTGCGCTTCTTTTTGCAATATTTCTCTGCGCGCAGTTTCTTTTTTCACCCTGACAAATTCCTGGACAACGCCCCGTTCGGCAATCGTCTTGTAGATTTTTTTTCTTTTATCTACCGACTCGGCAGTAAAGATCAGACAATTGCCGGCGGGCATCCCCTCCTTGATAATCTCCTCAAGTTTTTCCGTTTTGTCAGAAACCGAAGCATCCGTCAAACCGGACGCCTGACAGATTTCCAGAATACGCGGCAACCACTTCTGGCGATCTTCACCCGAATCCCCCTTGACCATTTCGCTCCAGTCATCATCGGTTATTTTTTGCCAACCGGACCCTTGAAGATCTTCAAGGGTAAAACCGACAATTTTTAGAAAAGTCAGAAAATACCTGGCTGCTTTGATCTGGTTTTCATCAATATTGGTTCGGATTTTATCAATCAGTTTGATCAGATCTTCTTTGGAAGTGAAAATGTTTGTGTCCCTGACCACAATGACTTTGCGATTACCGAAAAGAGACGGCGTCAGGACATTATCAATTAAACTGTCCATGTCCGTGTTTTCGCCTTCCAGATAAAAGAGACCGAAATCCCGATCAGCTTCAGGAATAATCATATCCAGAATTTTGCCGAGGGCTTCTTTGATAAGATATTCTTCTTCACCGTAAAGAAGATAACAGGGGGCGACAACGCCCTTTTTTAAATTGTTATAGATTTTTTCCATGATTGCAGAAAATGAACGGGTTGATTAAACGATTACGTATTTTTTGATGAGCTTGACCACGTCTTCCGGTTCATCAATAACCTGAATCAACTCGAGGTCGGCGGGAAGAATTTTATCTTCCTTAAGCATTTTGTTTTTTAACCAGTTGATCAAACCCTGCCAGTATTCGCTTCCCATGAGAATCACGGGAAAGGGCTTCGTTTTCCGGGTTTGAATCAAGGTTAAGGCCTCAAAAAATTCATCCATCGTGCCGTATCCCCCAGGCATAATGACATACGCGACGGCATATTTGACAAACATCACCTTGCGGACAAAGAAGTATTTATACTCAATACGAATATTCGCATAAGGATTGGGCTTTTGTTCGTAGGGCAGTTTGATGTTGAGCCCGACCGATTTTCCGCCGGCCTCGGCAGCGCCTTTATTGGCCGCTTCCATAATACCAGGCCCCCCGCCGGTAATAACGCTGAATCCTTCTTTGACCAGCAGCCCGGCCAGTTTTTCGGTCTGTTGGTAATATGCGTCATCCGGTTTGACTCTTGCAGATCCGAAAATGGTGACGGCATTATGCACATTTGAAAGGGTTTCAATGCCCTCAACAATTTCAGCCATAATGCGGAATACCCGCCATGATTCATTTACGGATAGAGCGTCAATGACGTACTGTTTTTCATCCATAAAACGACACCTTCCCTTCAAACGATAATGACATTACATCAGAAAACCTTTGCATAATGATCAAATTGTCATTTCGACCGTTCATTGTGTCATGTCGACTGTTGGGAGAAATCTTATAATGCAATAATATTAAAGAAAGATTTCTCGTCGCTTTGCTCCTCAAAATGACATGAGGAATTATGCAAAGCTGTTATTACATCCGGTAACCGGTCAGTTTAGTATCGGCGGCGTCTCTGAACTTTGGCCAGGCGGCGCTGTGCTTCAATTTTTTTTCTTTTCTGCTTGATCGAAGGCTTCTCGTAAGCGCGGCGTACTTTCAGCTCCTTGAATAAACCGCTCTTCGAAAGTTTGTTTTTCAAAATTTTTAAAGCCTTCTCCACATCATTGTCAATTACCTTTACTTCCAAGTTAGTTCCTCCTCGTTATATGAATTTATATGTTTTATTTTCAGCAAGTCTCTGATCCCGCGTCGTCGAAGATGCCCTTTAGGGTACTGCGCTTCAGAGATTTGCATTCGAATCCCGCGTCGCTACGCTCTTGGGATAGTTCGACTAACGCCTCAAACGGCACTTCGTTTGTTTTCGGCGAGTCTCACTAATAAAAAAGGGCAGTACGGCAAAGCAAAATTCATCTGCCGTAAACCACCCTGACTGTTCAATAAATTTTTAAATCACGCTCCTCGCTCTGGCGTTATGCTTTTCAACGTTTTTAGAAAGGCCTCGTTTTCTTTTTTCGTTCCCACGGTTACCCTGATACAATTGGTCAACAGTGGCGGAAGGTTGAGATCTTTGACCACGATACCTTCCGCAACGAGCTTGTTGTATATGCGATTCGAATCAAAAGCGCAACTAAAAAAAATAAAATTCGCCTGCGATGGATAAACTTTAATCCATTTGATTTTCTTCAGTTCCCTGTAAAGCTCCTCGCGTCTTTGAGTTATCTCTTTGATTTGTTTCATAAATTCTTTCTGGTGGTCCAGGAAAAAACCGGCTGCAGTCTGCGATAAAGCATTCACATTGTAAGGAAGTCTGACCTTGTCCAATTGGACAATAACATCGGCATTGCCGAGTAAGAAACCAAGACGAATGGAGGCCATCCCCAATTTGGAAAGTGTTTTAAGAAAAATCACATTATCGTATTTTTTTAATAACGGCAGAAGACTCTGTCCACAAAAAGCCCCGTAAGCTTCATCAATCACCACGAAACCGGGTGTTTTTTTGATGATGGCTTCGATTTTCGACCGGCTGAAAAGATTGCCGGTGGGACTGTTGGGACAACTTAAAAAAATCAGCGCCGGAAAATTGTTTTTTATTTTGGATGTCATCGTTTCCACATCCAGATCGAAACGTTTATCCAGCGGTACTTCAACAACTTTATTGCCGGTATTGACTGCAATGATTTTGTACATGGAAAAGGTGGGCACGGGAACCAGCACACCTTGTATGCTGCCCTTGAATGTCATGCAAAGAATTTGAATCAGTTCGTCCGAACCGTTGCCCGGCATGATCATATTTTTCTTCACGCCGTAATACCGGGCAAATCGCTCACGCAACGCTGGCGATCCGGCAGCGGGATAACGATTGAAATCAATGCCGAGAAATTTTTCCAGCAGTATTCTTTTCAGCGGTTCCTGAATGGAAAAAGGATTTTCATTGGAGTCCAGCTTGATCGCGCCGGACTCTTCGGGTGCGATATAACCGTTCTGGTTGAAAATTTTCTTTGCGACCAAATCTTTCATCATCATTGAAAATCACGCTGCCTTAAAATATTTTTTCCGCTCGATATTCCAGTTAACATCCGTGTATTTTTTCATCAATTTGTCCTTCAGTTTCTCTTCAGCGGACGTCAAGGTTCCGTCTTCCAATTTTATGCCCAGCTCTTTGATGAAACCCTTTTTGATTCGGGAGCAGATATCCCGTGCATCCATTGGACAGCCAAGCTCATGGGCAACCGACGTGACCGATTTTTCCAACTCTTCCACCTGCAACGGTGTGCAATCGGGTAACATCAGGTC
>Ga0208197_1002181_pt1 | contig 17768 bp, 11 predicted proteins | sample AD_JPNNA4_MetaG_FD_184444 | JGI IMG/M metagenome (GOLD analysis project Ga0208197, IMG submission 184444) | Active sludge microbial communities of municipal wastewater-treating anaerobic digesters from Japan - AD_JPNNA4_MetaG (SPAdes) (version 2) | ecosystem: Engineered > Bioreactor > Anaerobic...
TCTCTCATGTTTCCAGCAAACCACATTTTCTTGAAAAGTACCACCCCCAAGAAATGCAAGGCTGGAAGATCAAATCAGTCAAATGTCCGACGGAAAACCGCTTGGGTACTCAAAGTGAGAATTGCTGCTTCTTCCCCGGGTTGCATCGAAACCCGGATTGCGGTACAACGTTCGGGCCGGCGGCTTCTCCGCTGCCGATCGATCGATTTCGGGGAGGAACGCCATGACTGATTGGTTGTATATGAATGCGTATTTTCGCTGCAGGTCCGCCGTCTGTGCCGCCCTGATCGTCGCGGCCGGCTTGGCGGCTTCGCCGGCGTTCGCCTCGTTCGAAACGCAGCTCTCGGCGGTCCATGCGGCCGTGAAAAAAGGGCAGCATGTGCAGACTGCGGCATTGCTGCAGAGGCTCGGCGTATCGAACGTGCTGGAGGATCTGCGGCTTTCCCTGCTGGCCGACGCCCTTCGCCAGTCCGGCAAGGAAGCCGAGGCGCTCGCAATCTACGAACGCATTATGAAGCTCGACCGGGAATGGCTTGCCGTCCGCCAGGCGGGCTTTCAATACGTTCTGCTGGCTGCCAGGCTTCGAGGTTCCGCTGAACTTGCACGCCTGAGGAACATCGCCCGAGATCTCGACACGCCCTACCAGCGGGGGAAAGCGCTCGAAACGCTGATCGATCTGTATCCGGCCGCTTCGCGCGAGCGAAGCCTCGCGGCTCTCGAGGCGCTCCGGGCCTATCGGTCGGAAAGCGCCTTTCACCAGGAGATGCCCGAGAGCGTGGGATTGCTGAAGACCATCGTCGGATCGACCGCCGGCTGGACGTTCACGCCGGAAGAGTGGACCGAGATCATCCGTGCCGCCTCCCGCGAAAAGCTCGGAGCGATCGTCGAACGCGCCCTTCCCCTCATACGGCCGGCTCTCGGCCACCACGGCGGCGTGCTCCAGTTGATTCTGCAGGCCGAAGCTTTGGCGCTCGTCGGGCAGAAGGACCGGGCGATGACGCTCATCACGCAGGTCGTCGCGACGCCCGGACTCGAACGGAGCCTGTTGTGTCTTGGACACCAGGTGCGCGGGGACATCCTGCATGCGGCTTCGCGTCACCAGGAGGCCATGGCCGATTATCAAATAGCCCTGGAATGGAAAGAGCCGCCGGTCGACATGTTTGCCGCCCGATACCGGTTGATGCGGGCGGCGTTCAACTGCGGACAGGACGAGACGGGCCTGGCGGCGGCTGAGATTCTCTGCAGAAACGGGGTCAATCTGTCTCTGCTTCCCGTCCACCTGTTCGAGATGGGCCTCGCGCGCTTCGATCAGGGCCGCAACACCCAGGCGGTGCCTTGGTTCATGCTGGTCGCGAGATATTTCCCCGGTCATCACCGGGCCGACGATGCCCTCGGTTACGCGGCGATCTGCGCCGGGACGACTTCCGCCGAGGGGAAGCACCTCATCGAACTGCTCGAAACGATGTATCCGCACTCCTTCTACGTCTACTGGCTCGATCCGGCCGGGCGCGACGCCCCGCTGAAGATGGACCGGGCCGTTCCGACGGTCGCGAAAAAATGGAAAAACCGCAGTGTGGCCTGGAAAGCCCTGCTGAAAAGCCCTTTCGACGGGAGAGCCCGGGAGGAGATCCGCAAACTGCTCGCCGCCCACCCGGATGACCTGGGCCTGTTCAAAATCGCCGCCGAGACGGCCGAATCCGCGGAACAGCACAACCTGACCGTCGCGGTCGGCGAGATTTTGATGCGCTCGACGCTCGAACGAGGCCGCTCCGCCTCGACGCTACCGGACTGGGCCTGGAAAATTTATTACCCGAGACCCTGGTGGGGGCGCATCCAGAGCGAGTCGAAAAAATACGGGATCGATCCGTACTGGGCCATCTCCATCATGCGCGAAGAGAGCCATTTCAACCCGACGACCCTGTCGCGAAGCAAAGCCCACGGCCTGATGCAGATCCTCCCGACGACGGGAGCATGGATCGCCGGAAAGCTCGGGATAAAAGGAAAGTTCTCGGCCGAATCCCTGTGGAATCCGGACCGAAACATCGCTTTCGGCATCTGGTATCTGGGATATCTGCGCGATCTGTTCCAGGGCGATCTGTTCCTCGCTGCGGCTGCCTATAACGGCGGCCAGGGAAACATCGCCCGCAAGGTCGAGCAGGGTCCCCACGCGCATCTGCCGGTCCTGACGAGGCTGGATCGGGTGCCGCTCCCCGAGACGCGCGACTATTACAAGAAGGTCATGGGGAGTTGGTGGAACTATACCAGGATCTATCGATAACCCGCGAGACGCCTTGTCAGCGACGTCTGCGCCTCGGGCCGGCCTCGGCCCGGACGCCTTCGTTCCAGTTCTCGAACAGCCCGAAACAGGTTCTGCTGAAGAGCATACCCACCGTGAGCGAGAAGGTCAGCAGACCGAAAATCTCTGCGGATGAACCGGACATGGGACGATCAGAGCAGGTGTGACGAATCGCTCTTGACGAGGGCGTTCACGCTTCCCTGACCGGTGTGTTCCATATCCGTCAGCCAGGTGAGCACGCTCGCGACTCGGAACCTGACGGAACGGCCGATCTTGACGGTGGGCAACCCGAGTTTCCTCAGGGTGTAAATCGTGTTGCGCTTGACCTGAAGGAATTTCATCAACTCGGGAATCGTCATCAGGTATTCGTTGTTCATTCGGCGGCCTCCCGAAACTGGTTTTCGTGCGTTACAAGGGTATCTATCGTCATCGCCGCGGCCGGTATGAAGCCCCAAAAAAGAAATCTCCCGAAATGCCTGCCGATCGACGTTTGGGAGGGGCGTGCGAAAAAAAGTGAAAAACCGCTTCGGACGCCTGTACATCTTGCCGATCATCTGTATGAAGTTCACGTGAGGTTCATCTTCAGCTTGAGGATAGCCTGACGAGGACGGACAACCATATCCCTAACTCCCTTTCAATGTGTCGCGCCGCCGACACATTTTTTATTTCCGGCCGTTTCTGCATGACCGGGAACACCAGGGAAAGAAGGGTTCCTGTATTTCATCTGCTTCATCAGCGCCATCTGCGAGTTGTTTCTTCGTGAGTCACGTTTCTTGAATCCCCATGATTGCCCGAGTGGATGGAAACGGGTAAAATACTCGTCGAATACATCGATCGGAGGGGACGGGCATGGTTCAGAAGTTTTCTTTCACACCCCGGCGTGAGGGCGAGGTACTCGTGCTTGCCCTGAAGGGATATCTCGAAGGCACCGGCGGCGCCGCGATGAAGAACCATGTGGAAACGGCCCTCCAGCAGGGGATTGTCCGTTACGTCATCGATTTCAGCGGAATCGAGTTGATCAGCAGCCCTGGCGTCGCCAGCCTGCTGGATGTCGCAAGCCGGGTCATCGACGACAACGACGGTCACATCTCGGTGTATGGCCTGGATAAACATCATTCCGCGGTGCTCGAGATGTCGGGATTCTTCTACCTCGCCAGCGAAAAACCCGATGCCGCTTCCGCCCTCGCCGCAGCGGCCGAATGACTCCCGCTGAGCCGGCATGAGCGTCGCATGCCCGGGCGGTCGCGACACCCGACGGCTCTGGCTCATCGCCGCCCTGTGCGGCTTTTTACCACCGCTTCTGCTGGCCTCGCTCGGGCTGTACGTCCTTCGCATCGAGCGGGAGCGCCGGCTGGAAGTCGCCGCGGACCGCCTCGATACGATCTTGGCGGGGGTTGCCGCACGCCTCGATCCCGTAACCCATACGGGAAAACGCCTTAAACGGCTCTCCGCGTCCTGTATTCGCCCCTTCGGAAAATCGAACGAGCGGAATATAATATCATATTCAATAAAATATGGCATCGAGCCGTATCTCTTCGACGCCGGCGGCGCCGTCCGATCCCCCGAGGGCCTTCGGCTTCGGGCGAAGTTCGTCCTGCGGAACCTCTGGACGTTGCTGGTATCCCCTACGGCGAGATATGAGACCGTAGAGGAGCAAAAACTTCGGAAAACATTCTGCGCGGTATTCGGAACGGATTTCCTGGTTTCCGACCTGCGCTTGCACGAAGGCGTCGTGCGTTCCTTCCGGGTTCAGCGAAAGGAGGGATACATCCTCTGGAAAAGAGGTCGTCCCGATGCGCCGGGCGACAAGTCCGGCTGTCTCTTGGTGATATGGAACGGTCCCGATCAGGCGGCTCTGCTCAAGGAACTCGTCGCTGATGCCAGAAAGAATGCCGCCGGGGGAGACAACAGGCTGCAGTTGTTCGTTCGGCTGACAAAGCCCGGGTGGATGCGTATCTCCGGCCAGCGCATCCGCCGGTTGCCGGCGGAAATCCGCCCGATGCTTGCCGAAAAAGGCGTCCCGCCGATGTTCATCGACGGGCGCCTCTGGATGCGGATGGAAACCGGAAACGTCGAAATGCTCGCTTCGATTCCCGTGTCGATGGGCGATCTCGGAACCGCCCGCCGGGGAGTGCTTTCCCTTGGCTGTTTGGCCGGATTCCTGGCTCTTCTCCTCGTGCGAAGCGTGATGAACCGTGCTGCATTGCGGATGAAACTCGCCTTCGTTTTCGTTTTGGCCTCCGCCCTCCCGATTGCCGGATTGGGATTTCTGGGCTTTCGTATGCTTCAAGACCGCAGAGACACTCTGGTGAAGGAGTTCGAAAACGCCGGCCGGGAACTCCTGTTGACGATCGATCGTGAGTTCGATGGAGAATCCGCGAAGTATCTCGCGGAATTCAGGGCGATCCGCGATGATGCCGCGTGGAAACTCCGGCCCGATTCTGCGCTGGCATCCGTTGCGGAACGCATCGCGGCACGGCAGATCGGAAGCATTGAATTGCGAGATATATATGGAAAGAAACGAATAAGCGAGCGCGTCCCCGGCTTCCTCGAGGGAGTGGAGAGCGTTTTTAACGCCTTCGCCCTGGCGTGCATGGAGGGAGCGTTGCCGCCGGGCAGGCTGCACCTCGAAAACCGGCCCCTGGATCCCATGGCGAAAATGATTTTCGATACGCCCGAGGTGGGCTTCCCGTTCATCATCTCCCATCCCGACACGGTCTACTTTTTCCGTTTCGCGAACAGAAGCCTGATGTGGTATTGGGACGTGTATCGAGATCCCGCCTGGCCCTTTGCCTATGTCTCCATCGCCCAGCCGGCCGAGGAGGCTGCCCGCCGCTTCCTCGAAAAACGCTTGAGGCAGCGGGAGGCCCGTAATGGGACGGCGTGGCGCCTCATGGCATTCGAGACGTCGCGCGAATTTTGGCTTCCCTCCGGCATCAAACCCGCGGAGGCGATTCATCTGGTCGCCGTCCGCGTCAACCTGACGCGGCAGTCCTGGACCGGCAACGTGATGATCGGAAGAGCTGGACACGGCGTAATCGCCGTTCCCGGGGAGCGTCTGCCCGGATTCACGCTCGTTGCCCTGTATCCCGAAAGCGCCATCGACCGGGAAATAGCCGCCGGCCGTGAGCTTCTCTACCTCGCCATGGGATTCATTCTCCTGATTGCCTTCCTGACGGGCGGCGTTCTCTCCGATACCTTCCTCGTTCCGGTCGGCGAACTGTCCAGGGGGCTTGCGGCACTCAGGAACCGCACCTTCGACGTGGCGCTTTCCTCCTCGAGCAAGGACGAACTCGGCGACCTGACGAGCCTCTTCAACACCATGGCGGAAAAACTCAGGCAGATGAGCATGGCCCGAAGCGTGCAGGAGGCGCTGATACCGGAAATCCTGCCCCACGCCCCCGGCTGGGATTTCGACATCTTCAATCTTACCGCTTCCGATCTCGGAGGGGATTACTGCGACCTCATCCCTCTGCGGAACGGGACGCTGCTTTTCCTCCTCGGGGATATCACCGGCCACGGCGCCGGCTCGGCCCTGCTCATGGTCATGGTGAAAGCGGCCGTGACGAAGTTCGCGGAGACGGGAACCGATCCCGAGGAGTTGATGAACGCTCTCAATCGGCTGATTTTCCGGCTGGTGAAACGACGGAAAATGATGACCTGCGTGATCGGCACCCTCGACCCTGAGTCGGGGCATACCCTGGTCGTGAACGCCGGTCATCCGTATCCGTTCAAGCGCGTGAGTGCGGGCGACGTCGAAGAGATTCATTCCGTCGGCTTTCCGCTTGGTCTCAACGAAAAAAAGCTTCGGTTGCAGCCGACGGAGTTGACGCTCGAACCGGGGGACACCCTTGTGGTGTATACCGATGGGCTCGTCGAAGGAATGGATGAAGCCGGAACGATGTTCGGGTACGAACGGATTCACACGATCGCCCGAATGGTCCGGGAGGGATCGGCGAAGGCGATTCGCGAAGCGATCGTGTCTGGATTCACGAGCCACCACCGGGATCCAAAGCTGGAGGACGATCTGACCATGATCGTGCTGAGACGTCATGCTTGATAGGATGAAACTCCTGTTGCGATTGACGTCGTTTTATATATTATTTGGTATCATACCCGTCCTTGGCGGCGCGCTTCTGTTGCATCACGCGATCGATACGTCCGAAGCCGCGGAAAGGGAGCGGGCGGTTTCGATCCTGCGCGATGCGCTGATCGGGCTTCGAAGCAGGGTCGATCCGAAAAATTTCTATTCGCGATGGTTCGAATCCCTGAAGAGCGACGACACGGCCCGAGGAAACCTTGAACTGACGAGGGATCGCATCGGCCGATGGGGTGGCCGCGTCGATCTCTTCCGGTTCGACGCGGCCGGCGGGCTGGCGACGATGTCCTGGCATCGCCCCGAGGCTCCCTTCGCCATGCGGGTCATCTGGCGAGAGCTGTGTCCGCCTTCCGATGGTGCGCCGGGGCGCACCAGAGCCGAGGACTCAGCGGTCGATCTTCTCTTGGGATCGGATTTCACCACCGGCCTCCTCCGGACGATCGGAGGGCGGGGGATGATCGTCAAATCAGGCCAGTCCGACAGCCTGATCTTCTGGAAGCGGTTCGAGGACGGCGGAGGGCTGATATGCACCGTATGGCAGGTTCCGTCGAGCGAAGAGCTCCTTCGAAGATTGAAACGGCTGCATAGCCGCCAGGAAACGACCCTTTTGGCGGCCGGGCCGGGAGAACCGTGGCGCCGATCCGGCGTCGGCTGTTCCGATAACGCCGTGATCCGCGCCGCGGAACGGTTCCGCCTCTACAAAGAGCCCTGGCTTGAATCTGACGGCTTCGTCTGGGCATTCGACAAGCTCGGCGAGACTGAACTGCTGGCATGCCGGCGGACTCCCGCCGTGTCCGCCGCACGCCTGCGTCTTGCCGTGAATGTGGTTTCCCTTCTTCTGGCGGCCGGGGCGTTGATTTTCTGGTATCGCTGGCTTGTCAGGGGCGACGATGTCTGGGTTTCCGTCCGCGTCAAACTTCTTCTCCTTTTCCTCTTCTCTACGTTCCTGCCGCTGGCAGGCCTGGCAGGGCTCGCCGTCGAAGCCGTTGCCGAGCGGGAAAAGGTCCTGACGGAGCGAGCGCTTCATCAGGGAAAGTCCCTTCTGGAATCGATCGACGCCGGCTACGAGGCTGACCGGAAGCGACTCCGCGAAGTGTTCAGACGCATCCGGGATGACCGCGGCCTTCGAAGTCCCGATCCGGCGGTTCGGCAGGCGCGAATCACCGTTCTCAAGAAGAGACACGGGATGGCCAAGATCGAATTACGCGACAGGCGCGGCGAACTCGTCGTTTCCACCGACAGCTCCGAGGTGCTCGCGCGTGTCGAAACGATATTCAGAGTCATGGCTCAGATCGGCCTGGAGCGTCATGCGCCTGAACTGATCCCTCCCGAGGTGCCCGGAGCCGTGCGCCAGGTCGACCTGGTCACCCGGATGGCTTTTGAAAACCCGGCCCTTGGATTCTCCACGGCGATGGACCAGCCCGGAACCGTTCTCAATCTCGATTTCGCCATACGCAGCAGCCTGTGGTTCTGGGACGTGATCCGCGATCCCTCCCATCCGGCCGCGTTCGTCAACATCGTGAAAAACCGGCGCTCGGCGGTCGATTATTACCTGAAACAACGCTTTGCCGCCCGCGCGAGATCGACCGACGGGTTCCGGGTTTTCGCCTACGATATCGACGGCGGCATGCTTACGGGCCGTGAACATGCCAGACTGCCTTCGGAGCTTCGCCTGCTTCTCGAAAGGTCGAGAATCTTCGGAACGGCGGCGACGGATGCTTTTTTCCATCGCGGGGTGGAGCATCTCGCCGTCTGCATTCCCTCCGTCTTTCTCGGGCGTCTTCAGCTGCTCGCGACCATCCCGAAGGCAGCCGTCCTTGCCCCCCTTAGCGATTTCAAAATCGCCGTTTGGCTGATGTTTCTCATCATCGCAACGTCGGCCGCGGTTTCCGGGAAAATCCTTGCCGATCTCTTCCTGAAGCCGATCGCGGAACTCGCCGCCGGAATGACCGCCCTCCAGAGGGGGAACACCTCCGTGCGCGTGCGCGTCGAATCGGGCGACGAACTCGGCGAACTCGGCAACGCCTTCAACCGGATGCTCGAGGACATGCAGGAAGTTAGGATGGCGAAAATGGTCCAGGACGCCCTGATTCCGCCGGGCAGGCTCACGATTCCGGGATTCGACGCGGTCGTCATTCTGCGACGCGTTTCCGAACTGAGCGGCGACTACGTCGATGCGATGAAACTCGCGGATGGCCGCTGGCTGTTCGTGACGGGAGACGTGAGCGGCCACGGCACTTGCGCGGCCCTTACGATGGCGATGGCCAAGTCGATAACCGTGCAATGCGCCGAGGAGAGGGGCGATCCAGTGCACCTTCTCGGCCAGCTCGACCGTATTCTGCTCCGCCTTCTCGATCGACGGCAGATGATGTATTGCGTTGCCTGCACTCTCGATACGGATACGGGGTTCATCGAAATGGCCGGCGGGGGCGCCCCATCCCCGTTCATCAGGCGAAGGAACGGGGCCCTCGAGCAGGTCAGCATGGAGCATCTGCCGCTTGCGTCGAGCTATCGCCCGGAACCTTTTCCCCGGCGCTCCTTCGTGCTGGAACCAGGCGATATCCTGATGCTGTGGACCGACGGACTGATGAGGAATCGCGATGCCGCAGGTCTCCCGTTCGGTGATGAGCGGCTCGAACGGGCGATTCGGTCGGCGCCGATGACCGATGCGGCGGCGTTTTCCCAAAACATCATGGCTTCCTACGACGGATTCGTCGGAACGGCATCGCCGGACGACGATCTCTCCGTCCTCGTCCTTCGGCGCGATACGCCCATCGTGCCGGTACCTTCAGGCGGGGTTGCAAGAGGCGAGGGGAACGAATAGAATTATTGGAGATGTGACCGCCTTGCTGAAGAGGAAGGGAGAAAAGTGATGCCCGTCGACAAAAAGCCGGCGGTGGTTGTTACCGCCGTGGGGCAGAACGTATGCCCCTCCTGCCGTGCCCAGAACGAGATCGCCAGCCTGATGTGCAAACGCTGCGGCGAAATTCTTTCATCCAAGGGAAAGGGAAACAAGGGGCGGGCTCCCGAATTCGACGCCACGGAAGGCTCGTTTCATCCCGGTTGCTGGGTTGCCGTCGGCGTCATGATGCTGGCGGCGGTGGCGTTCTTCTTCATGGCGGTGCGATCCGGCCCGAAGCCGGGGACATGCGAATACAACCAGGGTCACATCGGCATGGCGGTCTATAAATACAACCGCGCTCATCCTGAATCGAAAATGACGCGGCTCGACATCGACGCACTGCTGAAACCGGGAAAATCCGGAAAACCCCTGCTCAAGGAGCGGCCGACATGCCCCGTCGATTCGTCGGCGCGTTATGAACTCGATACGGACGGCGCTTCCGTTGTCTGCTCGCGCTGTTCGAAAAAGAAAGGGCGATAAGGCGGGCCGCGTTTTGCTCCTCTGACGGCATTGACGCCGTACGGCAGGCTTGTTATGCTGATGACTCCCGGGGACCACGCCTGGTCTCTCTCCAGGCCGTTTTCCCGTGAAAACCGCTGTGCGGGAGTGTCTATGCGAAACGTGACGTCCAGGGCCCTTTGCTTCTGCCTCGTCTTGATGGCTTTCATGATCTGCCCCTCCTGGGCCGAGGATCTGTCGACGACCCTCTTCAATCAGGGAATGCAGTTGTACGCACGCCAGGATTATCGGGGAGCCGCCGATTACCTCGGCCAGGTGTGCGACATGTCCCCTGACTTCCATCAGGCCCGGTATTACCTCGTCTATTGTCTGCTCGCGACGAAGCAGCAGGCGGAAGCTCTCGAACAGGCGAAGGTTCTCTGCGAGAAGAACCCGGGAAACCAGCAGTTCCTGACGCTTCGCGACCAGATCGCGAAAACGGCTCCGGTTCGCGATCCGGCGAAGCCGATCGTTCCGACGGCGATTCCCCAGGAAGTAATTCTCGGCGGATACAACAGCGTCGAGACGACCCGCGAGCCTCGCGTCCAGCAGGCGACGCCTTCGGTCCGACCGCCTGCGAGGCCTCAAACGGATCTCGAAAGCGCCATCTCGGCGATCGATACCGAGCAGTTCGCTTCAGCCGCCCAGATGCTCGACGTCATCCTCAAGAAAGATCCGAAAAACTCTCGCGCTCTCCATTACCGGGGGGTTGCCGAACTGAACCGGCATCGGTATGCCGAGGCGCAGAGCTGGTTCGAAAAAGCGCTTGCCGTGAAAGCCGACAACTTCGAAACGCTGTTCCTGCTCGGCGACGTCCAGCTCCGGGCGGGGAAGGGCAAAGAGGCCGAGACGACGTTTTCGAAGGCTTTGAAACTGCGTCCCAACGATGTTTTCGCCATGCTGAAACTGGCAGAGACGAAGCGCAAGCAGGGAGCCCTGAAAGAGGCCGTCGAACTGTATGGCCAGGTGAAACAACTCGACCCCAACGTCGTCGAGGCTCGGCTTGCACTCGCCGAAACCCTTATCGATCAGGGAAAGCTCGACGAGGCCGCCGCGACGGTGAACGAGGTTCTGTCGTCCGATCAGACGAATCTGCAGGCGCATTTTCTGAAGGGAAGGATCCTCTATCGGAACAACCTCCTCGACGATGCGGCGACCGAAATGAAACTGGCTCTCACCGCCCAGCCTGATAATATATATATCAAGGTATGGCTGGCCAAGGTTCTTCTCAGCGGATTCAAGATGACCGAGGCGCTCGACGTGGCCTCCCAGATTTTGAAGGACGATCCCGACAACTTCGACGCGCGGCTTCTGACGGCCGAAGCCCTCATCGGAAGCGGCGAGATCACCGATGCCGGCGAGCATCTCGACCAGGCCGCGAAGAAACGCTCTTCTCCCGAACTCGCCCGTCTGCGGGCGATGCTGGCACGAAAAGCGGGAAACAACGAAGAGGCGAAAAAATATTATTCGCAATATATCCATGAGGACGCCGGGAACGGCTACGCGTCCATGGAATACGCGCAGTTTCTCGAAGAGATCGGCGAGATCGCCGATGCCGTAAGCGTTCTCGAATCCGTCAAAGCGGCCTTTCCCGACACCAGCCTGATGCAGGCTGCCGACGCGCGGATCGAGGCGCTCCGGCCGCGCCTTCCCGAAGGGGGAAGCGCCGCTTCCGGCGGGGAGCCAGCAGCGCAGGAGCCCGGACGGGTCAGATACTGAGCGTCGCGCAGGACAACCGTCACGAAAGGACGATCACAGCATGTGTGGAATCATCGGATACATCGGCACAAAGCCTGCCAACGAGGTCATCTTCGAGGGGCTTACCCGCCTCGAGTATCGCGGGTATGACTCTGCCGGCATCGCCGTGCGCGAAGGGAATGAACTCCTCGTCAGGAAAGACATCGGGAAGCTGCGGCAGCTGCGGAAAATCCTCGTCGACGAGTTCGGATCGTCGAGTTCCCAGGGAATCGGCCACACGCGCTGGGCGACGCACGGGCGGCCGTCGGCGTTCAACGCCCACCCGCACGGCGACTGTCAGGCGACGCTCCAGGTCGCGCATAACGGCATCATCGAAAACTATCTCAAGCTCAAGCACAAACTGCTCGAGGCCGGCCACACGTTCGCGTCTGAAACGGATTCCGAGGTTCTCGCTCATCTGATCGAGTCCCACTACGGCGGCAACCTCGAAAAAGCCGTCTTCGACGCGCTTGCGGAAGTCGAAGGCGCATACGCGATCGTCGTACTGCATCGCGATCATCCCGACCGCCTCGTCTGCGCACGAAAAGAAAGTCCCCTGATCGTCGGTCTCGGCGACGGCGAGAACTTCGTCGCCTCGGATGTCACTGCGATCATGCAGTATACCCGCCGCGTCGTTTACATCGAAAACTTCGAGGGTGCCACCGTGCGTCGCGATGGCATCGAATTCTTCAGGCTCGACGGCACCCCGGTCGAGAAAAGCGTGACGCAGATCGAGTGGAACCCGGTGGCGGCCGAGAAGGGCGGTTTCCCGCACTTCATGCTGAAGGAAATCTACGAACAGCCGCAGGTCATCAGAAATACGATCGGCGGCCGCACCTCCGAGGAAGACGGCAAGATCTACCTGACCGAGCTGGGCCTGTCGGGCCCCGATATCTTCAAGACCCAGCGCATCGTCATGGTTGCCTGCGGAACAGCTTACTACGCGGGCTGCGTCGGCAAATACCTGATCGAGCAACTCGTGAGGGTGCCGGTCGAGTGCGATCTCGCCAGCGAGTTCCGCTACCGGTCGCCGCTCGTCGATGCAAACACGCTCGTCGTCGCGATCAGCCAGTCCGGGGAGACGGCGGACACGCTCGCGGCCGTCCGCGAGGCCCGCGCGCGCGGCGCCAAGGTTCTCGGCATCGTCAACGCCAAGGAGAGCACCCTGACCCGCGAGGTGGACGGCCTCGTCTACATCCATGCGGGTCCCGAAATCGGCGTGGCCTCGACCAAAGCCTATATCGCCATGCTCACCGCCATCACCCTCCTTGCCCTGCTGCTCGGAAAAATCCGCGGCATTCTCGGTTCTGACTTCGTGAAACAGACCATCCGCGAGCTCAAGGTCCTTCCTCAGCAGATCGAGCGCATCCTCGCGAACGTCGAGCCCATTCGGGAACTGGCCGAGCGTTTCCGCGACGCCAGGAACTTCCTCTTCCTCGGCCGCGGCATCAACTACCCGACGGCCCTCGAAGGGGCCCTCAAGCTCAAGGAAATCAGCTACATCCATGCCGAGGCCTACGCGGCGGGCGAGATGAAACATGGCCCCATCGCCCTCATCGACCGGGAACTCCCCGTCATGGCTGTCGCGACCGAGTCGGCGGTGCTCGACAAGCTCCTGAGCAATCTCAAGGAGGTCCAGGCCCGCTCTGGTATATTGATAGCTATAGTTACCGAGGGAAACCAGGAGATCCGACATCAGGTCGAGCACGTCATCGAGGTGCCGAGAGTGTCAGAAATTCTTTCCCCGATTCTGAACGTCGTTCCGATGCAGTTGTTTGCCTACTTCGTCGCCGATCAGCGTGGCCTCGACGTTGACCAGCCCAGAAACCTCGCCAAGTCTGTCACCGTCGAATGACCCCCTGAGGAGGCGAACCGCAAGGCCGCAGGGATGCACATTCCTCGGCGTCGCCGGGGCGGAGCGTGGGGCTCTAAAAATACTATTGATATATATCGAAATATTGATATTTCGCTTCTTGCGACTTTGCGGCGACCGTTCTCCGTGCCTGGGAGTCTCTGTGGCGAACCGTGTTTTTCTTCTCAGCTCTGATACGGGATGATATGGAATCAAAATCGCTCGATAATCTGGAGTTCTCGAAAGTTCTGAAGCTGATCGCCGCTTATGCCGGTTCGCGCGCAGGGCAGGATGCGGTCATGGGGCTGCGGCCGACATCCGATGTGCCGGCGATCCAGACGGCCCTCCAGGAAATGGACGAGCTGTATTCCTTTGTCGCCGGCGGCGGGCACATGCCGGTCGGAGGTCTCCGCGACCTGCGCGAGTTGATGATCCGCCTGCGGACGGGCTCGGAAAGCCTCTCCGGCGATGACCTTCTGTGCGTCCGGGCCGACATCGAGGTTGCCCGGGCGGTTCAAAAAGCCTTCGAGTCCGCCGGTTGGTTCGGGGAGCGTCTGCCGGACAGCCGTCTCGTCGAGCGCGTAAACCGCATGCCCACTCTTGGAACGGCCCACCGCGAGATCGTCCAGGCGATCTCTGACAAGGGCGAGGTCCGCGACGACGCGTCTCCGCGCCTGGCCTCGCTTCGCCGCGAACTCGCCCAGGCCCGGTCCGAGATCGAGCGCCGTCTGACGGAGCTCGTGAACGCCGGCGGAGACATTTTCCAGGACCGGTTTTTCACCATCCGGGGCGACCGCTACGTCGTGCCCGTCCGATCGTCCAGCCAAAGCCTCGTCCAGGGCCTCGTCCACGACACCTCGGGGTCGGGCCAGACCGTCTTCATGGAGCCGCTCGAGTTCCTTCCCCTCAACAACCGTCTCGCGCGCCTCCGGTCCGAAGAGCGCGAGGAGGTTCTCCGCATCCTCCGTGACCTCACGGATCTCCTGCGGAACGCGAGCGCCGAACTCGGGGAGATGTTCGAGACGCTCGTCTTCTTCGACGCCCTGCTCGCGCGGGTGAAATTCGCCCGGGACTACGATGCGCACCGGCCCGACATCGCTCCAGACAGGCATGTCCGCCTCGAACGGGCCAGGCATCCGCTGCTGCACCCCGGCTGCGTTCCTCTCGACCTGGAAATGGACCCGAAAAAGGCCTGCGTCGTCGTGACGGGGCCGAACGGGGGAGGCAAAACGGTCGCCCTCAAGATCGTCGGCGTGAACGCGCTGCTTATGCAAAGCGGTTGCTATATCATGGCGTCGGGCGGCTCGCGACTGCCGGTGTTCGACGCCATTCTCGCCGACATCGGCGAGGCGCAGAGCATCGAGGAGCATCTATCCACCTTCACGTCGCATCTCAAACGGCTCAAGGAGATCCTCGACGTATGCGGCCCGAAATCGCTCGTGCTCATCGACGAGATCGGCGGCGGCACCGACCCCTCGGAAGGCGCCGCGCTCGCCGGCGGCATCCTGAAGGAAATCACCCGGCGCGGCGCGTTTTCCCTCGTCACGTCGCACTACGACGCCCTCAAGGAGGTCGCGTTCGTCACGCCGGGCTTCGTGAACGCAGGCATGGAATTCGATGAATCCTCGTTCAGGCCCACGTTTCGGTTCCTCATGGGGGTGCCGGGAAGGAGCAATGCACTGGCCGTCGCGCGGCAGTTCGGCCTTCCCGAGGCGGCGCTCGCCGACCTCGCCCTGCGGATGGGCACGGGGAGCGGCGAGGAAAAGGCGCTGTTCGAGGCGCTCGAACGCGAACGCCATCGTGCCGAAACGCTTCGCCGGGCATGGGAGGAAAAGGTCGCGTCAGCCGACCGGAAACAGGTCGAACTCGACGCGGCGCTGGAGCAACTCAAGGAATTTCGGCGGACGAAACGCGACGCGCTGACCGACGAGTTCGAAACCCGACTGAAGGAACGTCTGCGCGACATCGAGAGCGTCATCCATGAGCTTCGCGAGGCCGCTTCCCGCGGAGTTGCGGTTGAGACCGACGTCCAACGTGCCCGCGGGACGCTGGCGGAAGCCAGAACGGCCCTTTCCGAACTCGACGAACGCCGGGAACTCAGCGAGCTTAGCGAGCGGCCCACGTCTTCATCCGATGAGCCTTTGAAGACCGGCGAGATGGTCATCTGGACCGGCATGCCGAAGCCGGGTGTTCTTGAAACGATCGACCCCGGCCGCGGAAAAGCCGTCGTTTCGTATGATGGAAAGAGAATGTCCGTTGCGAGCGCCGATCTGCGAAGGGCGAGCATCAAGAACAGACCTGAAAAACCCGTTTCAACCGTCATCGGTGCGGCCACCCCCCTGATCAGGGACGAAATCGACCTCCGGGGCATGCGCGTGGAGGAGGCGCTCGAGAAAGCCAAGTCCTACCTCGAGATGGCCGAAGCGCAGAAAATCGGCCGCGTCTTTCTCATTCACGGCAAGGGCACCGGGGCGCTGCAGAAATCCATTCATGAATTTCTCAAGAAGAGTCGCTGGCGCGGCAAATTCCGATTCGGCCGCTACGGGGAAGGCGATCTCGGCGTGACCGTCGTCGTGTTCGACCCCGCCGCCGATTCCCAGAAACCCGGCGAAGAGGAACGCAGCAGCCGGGGAGTGAAACTCGCTCCGGGCCGCCGCCGCAAAGGCGACCGTGATGCGTGATGCGGGCCTGTCGGCGGCCTCCTTTTGACACCGGCCGCCGGCATGGGTATCATGGATAGGGTCGGGGAACCGATATACCGCGTGACACAAGAGAAAAGAGCGTTCAGGGACAGTCATGGACAATTCGATGAAACTGGGGCTGAGTCAGAAACTCACCCAGACACTCAAAATGACGCCGGAGATGCAACTGGCGATCAAGATTCTTCAGCTGAACAGCATCGAGCTGAAGAACCAGATGGACGAGGTTCTCGAGACCAATCCCGTCGTCGAACTCGATGAAACCGAGGCGCCCTCGACCGAGGTGCCGCTCGACAAGCTGCCTCAGACGGCCGCCGATCTCTCGGCCCCGCCGCCATCGACCGATTTCGCCGAGCCGGGTCGACAGGACTACGCGATCGACTGGCAGAAATACATCCAGGACAGCGAAAGCTCCGAAATTCGCGTTTCCGCCGGCGGCTACGCGGGCGACGAGGAGACGACCTTCGAGAACTTCACCTCGAAGAAAAGCTCGCTGCGAGATCATCTCGAAACCCAGCTCCGCGAGGCTCCCCTCAACCCCACCGAATTGAAAATCGGGGAATATATGATCGGCCTGATCGATCGGAACGGCTATCTGCGCCACACGCGCGACCAGATCGCCGACCTCCTGAAGATCGATCCAGCCGTCGTCGAGCGCGTCGTGCGGGTCATCCAGACCATGGATCCGCCCGGGGTCGGCGCCTTCGACCTTCGCGACTGCCTGCTGATCCAGGCGCGCGACGAAGGATTCCATGATGATGCCGTGACGGCGATCATCGATCGCCACCTCGAAGACCTTGCAGGCAATAAGCTTCCCGCAATCGCCAAGGCGACCGGTTACGAACTCGAAGAGATCCAGGCCGCCGTCGAGGCCATCAAATCCTTCAACCCGAAGCCGGGAGCGGCCTTTCCGTCGGGCGGCGACGAAATCTACGTTACACCAGACGTCTTCATCCAGAAGAACGAGGTGGGGGAATACGTGGCGACGCTGAACGAGCGCGACATGCCCCGCCTCAGGATCAACAACCTCTATCGCGATGCGATCAAGAACAAGGACCTGACAGACAAGGCGACGTACGAGTTCATTCGCACGAAACTCGACGCGGCGCGCTCGTTCCTGCGCTACGTCGATAAGCGGAAAGAGACGATTCTCAATGTGACGCGCGCCATCATCGAGGTCCAGCGCGACTTTCTCGACTTCGGCATCCTGCATCTGAAGCCTCTCACCCTGCAGGACGTCGCCGGCATGGCCGGGGTGCATGAATCGACGGTCAGCCGCGCCACGAGCGGAAAATACGCTCAGACGCCGCGCGGGCTGTTCGAACTCAAGTTCTTTTTCTCGGGCGCGGCCCGCACCCAGAGCGGGGAAGACGTTTCGACGCTCGCCGTCAAGCAGCGCATCGACGACCTCGTCAAGCAGGAAAACCCCGCCAAGCCTCTTTCCGACAGCGATATCGTCGCCCGCCTGAAAACCGACGGGATCTACATCGCCCGCCGGACGGTCGCAAAATACCGGATGGAGTTGAATATTCCCAGTTCGTCGGCTCGCAAACGAGCACAGCAATTCTCACTTTGAGTACCCAAGCGGTTTTCCGTCGGACATTTGACTGATTTGATCTTCCAGCCTTGCATTTCTTGGGGGTGGTACTTTTCAAGAAAATGTGGTTTGCTGGAAACATGAGAGA
>Ga0208197_1002184_pt1 | contig 17767 bp, 22 predicted proteins | sample AD_JPNNA4_MetaG_FD_184444 | JGI IMG/M metagenome (GOLD analysis project Ga0208197, IMG submission 184444) | Active sludge microbial communities of municipal wastewater-treating anaerobic digesters from Japan - AD_JPNNA4_MetaG (SPAdes) (version 2) | ecosystem: Engineered > Bioreactor > Anaerobic...
TGATTTTCGGGGCGGCGGCTATTCCTCACCGGCAACCTCGGGCGCATGGAAAGCGTGGCAGCACTGGACGCGCCCGCAGACGCACTGCAACGAAGGCGACTGCCACTACTACGGCCAGAAGCGCCCTGCCTCGTGCGCGTGCTCACGGGCCTAACGCGGAGCTAACCGGAACCCTACGGCGGGAGAAGAACGATGCACGATGACACGGCTACCGAGCGCCACGACGGCCAACCCGCCGTTGGGGTTCCGGTTGAGCGATCAGTTAGGCTGCCCGACGCAGACGCAGCCTTCAAAAACTGGGTGCGGGACATCCCGCTTCACGAGCGCACGCCCTGGAACGTGTGGCACGCCGCAGTTGAATGGGTCCGCCGCAATGGCTAAGCGCAAAGAGCCCGACACGCGCTGCCAGCTATGGCTGCTTGGCCGCAACTGCAAGGCGCATCGATGCACGAACCCTGCTTACGGGTGGGACGCGCATCACAGACGCGCATGCCTGGAGCACATGCCGAAGGCCCTGCTGCCTGCCGATTTGAAGCAGCAGCCTAACGTTGGAGCTAAGGCGCCGACGTAGGGCCGCAGGCCCGTAGGAGGTCGCCTTGAGCGACCGGTTAGGCCCTGTATCCGAAGCGAGGAGATGGTGACATGGTGATGAGTGACTTGGTGGAACGGCTGCGCAGGCGAACCCTGGTGCACCACGGCGGCGAGAGCAAATACGGATGGAACCTGACCGAAGGCGACAGCGAGTTACACGTTGAGGCAGCGACGGAGATTGAGGCGCTGCGCGGCCAGCATGCTGTGCTTGTGCGCCTGCTATTTGAGGCCGACAAGGTTCTGGGCACCATTGACGGCGAGAGCCAGGAGGAATGGGACATGCTGCTGCAACTGCGCCGCTGCATTACGGCTGCGACCATGCCGCACCGGCCCGAGGACGCAGACCTGCTTTCAATTCGTGAACGACTGGGGTGCTGAGATGACCGACAAAGAAGCCTTTGACTTAATTGCATCGCATGCCGTGCCCGGCACGGAAGCAGACGCCGGGCCGTTGAGCCGACTGCGCTACAAGCTGCGGATGGCGTTCACAGACGGCACGTTTGTGAGCACCTACGGCCTACAGCGCCGCATGGCCGAAGTGCTGGAAGCACCCGAGTGGATGCAGGCCGCCGAGGAAGCCAACGCACTGCGCACTTCGCTGGCGCACTGGAAAGTGTTTGGTGAGCACGCTGAGGGCGAGCGGTCGCGGCTGAAGCACAACGAGGCCGTGATGATGAACGCGCTTTACAAGGCGTGCGGCGATGACGAGGAGATGGTGCGGCAGACCATCGAGTCTCAGGGTGTGCTGCGGCCAGACCCTGCGCTGCTGGCCCGCTGCCCTACCGGCAAATGTGACGACCCTGCGCGCGACTGCTTTGGTAGCGGGTGTTTGGGGCCTAACTAGTTGATATGCCAACTTTGCAAACTCACCGCCGCAATAAGCAGCGCTCGCGCTGGGCCAGGGCCAACACGCCCGAGGCCATCGCGCGCCGTAATGCCGCCGCGGATGCGCGCAGGATGTCCCTGCCGGCGCCGATCTACCCAGTGGACGCACCTCCTGGCCAGCAGGTCGGACGCGTCACGATTGAGTTGTACGGCCGGCAGTGCGTGGTGATCAACCTGCTGCAGCCGGGCTGCGTTGATGGGCGCCGGCCACGCTGCGACAGCTATGTCGCTGAGTGTGATGGCGAGCTGGTGGCGGGCGGATGGTCTGCGATCTTTCGCGCGGCTGTCAGCCGGCATTGGCTCACACGGGCGATGTCTCGGCGGGCGATCGCGACGATGGAACGGTGACCAATGCTTGTAACCTCTATGAAACCTCTATGAACCAATACCCTTACTTCTTAAAAGCTGAGGATGCAGTCAAGCACTACAAACTGAAGGAACGAGCGGGCTACGATCTAGCCCCCCTGCAGCTCGAAGACCTGAACCGCGTCTCGATGCACGACCGAGTCAAGTGGTTCTACGATGTCGGCGTTGGCAAGACGGTGTGCTCCACCGTCTACGCCTGGATGAAGGGGCACCACTGCCACATCGTCCTCATGCCTCCTGTCTTGATCCCTCAGTGGGTCAAGTGGCTGCGGCGTGTCGACCCCGACTCGCAGGTGCTCGCCTACAAGGGCACGCCCACGCAGCGTAAAGCAATGCAGCTCAAAGGGCCGAAGTGGGTCTGCATGAGCTATGACATTTTCCGTGGCGACTTTGACCGGATCTTTCGCGAGCTGGGGCCTGAGCACCCTCACATCATCGTGGACGAATGCACCGCACTGAAGTCCTCACATAGCAAGTTATTTAAGCGGGTCAACACGCTTGCGACCAGCTACCTGCAGTTGCTTACCGGCACGCCAACGAGCAAGCCGACGGATGCCTATGCCTACGTCAAACTGACCACGCCGATGGTCTACCGAAGCCTGGCGCAGTTTGAGAACCACCACGTGGCCGCCCGGGATTTCTTCGGCAACATCACCGCCTACAACGACTTGGGCGTGGTGCATCAGAACCTGATGCTCAACGCAGCCAAGCGAACAAAGGAGGAGATGTTCCCTGGCATCGTCAAGCCGCGCTACCAGGTGATGGACTACGACCTGGACCCTGGCCACTTGAAGCTGTACCAGGAGTTGGCCAACGAGCAGATGCTACTGTTGGAAGACGGGCAGAAGATCGACGCGACTACCGCGCAGCGGCTGTACCACAATCTGCAGCAGATCATCGTCAACCTCGACTTCTACAGCGGCGACAACGAAGCCCGCTCAGCAGCTTATGACCTGATTGATCAAACCATTGACGAAACTCAATGCATGGATCCGAAAAAGTCTAAGCTGATCATCTGGACGTACTACAAGAAGACGTCGGCCTCCGTCTTGGGCTACCTCGAGGATTGCGGCGCAGTGGGCGCTTACTCCGACGCGAACACAGCCAAGTCGGTGGACCGGTTCCTGCACGACCCGACCTGCCGCATCCTGGTGGCGCAGCCCATGTCGGCCGGCTTCGGGCTTGAGCCGCAGCACGTCTGCTGGGAGAACTTGTTCCTCGAGTACTCCACTGTGCCGATCCATTTTGCGCAGTCCGTCGGGCGTACAGACCGCAAGGGCCAGGTGCACATGCCAACCATGCGCATTGCTGTGGCCCAAGGAACGATTCAGGTTCCCTTGCACAATCGGTTGCTGCACAATGGCGACCTCGTCAAGCAGACCGAAGGCAACCTCGCCTCTATTCGGGATGCCATCTATGGGAAAACCTGAGCTATGTCGCAAGAACCAAGCACAAAATATGACACGAACTCACGCTTGAATTTGGAAAGAGCCTGGGCTGAGCAGGGGGCAAAGAGGTTTTTGATAGGCGACAACTGGAGGGCTTGGCAGGCCCTTCGCTCTTCTCACAGGTTCTTCCTGTCAGTCGGCCAGACTTTGCTTTTGTGGACCTATGAAGATGATGTCCCAACGATCCAAGATACGCTGAGGATTGAGGATTTTGAGGCATGCCCAATCAACGGGCTTGCAATCACTGCAGTCGACGGGGCAGGCCACAAGTTCCGTCTGGATCACGCCCCTCAGCTGGTTCACGGCGTCTTCCTGTATGTCCCCCGCTTCTGCGATCTGCAGTTTTTCACGCGCGAGGGAGAAGCTGAGCCGGCTTTGCGGTTCGGCCTCATTGCGCGGATGCGCCACAACCCAGATACTCGCTCCCCCGGGGTGACCTACGTGAGCACGTCCAGTGCTTTGAAAGGACTGTTCCCCACCAACGGAGCCGTCTGATGTATCGCTACTACCAAGTTGACGGCGGGGAAGAGGCGTGGAAGCCGGTGCCGATGGATGCTGTGGCCAAGCTGGTGAGCGAAAAACACCCGATGTTCATCACAGTCCTGGCCACCGACCGCCTGGCCAGCAAGGAGATGCCCCGGGAAGAGAAGCTGGCCCTGAAATACCTAGGCCCGCTCTATGTCGATTTTGATTCCCCTGACATTGCCCGCAGCATCAAGGACATGCAGGCCTTCGTGGCCGCGCTGACCAAGCGCTTCCACTTGGACCCGAATTCCTACCGGGTCTACGCCACCGGGTCTAAGGGGTTCCACATCGAGATTCCAATGGCGGTCTTCGTCACCAAGATTGCGAAGAGTGGGTACTTACATCTACCGCTGATCTACAAGCGCATGATTCTGGACCTGGCTGAGGACACGATCGACTGGCGCGTGTACTCCGTCGGTATGGGCCGGATGTGGCGCCAGCCGAACGTCAAGCGACCCAACGGCAAGTTCAAGGTATGGATCGCACCCGAAGTGGTCCCTGATCTGACGCCTGAGCTGGTCGACTCCCTCACGTCCAGCCCCTGCGAGGTGCCCAAGGAGAGCGTCACCGACATGAACCTTGAGCTGGCGATGCTGTTCGACAAGCACTCCCAGGACGTGAATGACAAGCTGCGCAACGCGAAGAAGCGCAAGACGATCGATCCCAACCTGCTGAAGAACACCATGCCCTCGCTTGAGCTCATGATGATGGGCGAGGGATTGAAGCCGGGCGCAGGGTTCAACCAGATCGCCATGCAGCTGGCCATCTACGCTCGCACGGTGGGGCTGCCCGAAGACGCCTTGGTGGAGAAGTGCCAAGGTCTGTGTGAGAAGCACCAGTCGGACGGCCGGCGCTACAACACCAAGCAGTTGCGCGAGGACGAATTGCGGCGCATGTACGCAGTGATCGGTGACGATCCATGCTACGAGTACGCTTCGCAGCCTGTGCGCAGCCTACTCAGCCATCCAGCTCCCGACCTGGACGGCATCTCGATCGATCGAGAGGAGATCGAGAAGGACATCAAGCAAGCCAATGAGGCGCCGGAAGAGGCCGCCGAAGGCGAGGCTTCGCCAATGGTGGTGGACGAATACGGCGATGTGGCATCAGGTATCACGCTGACCAAGTACGGCATCTACGGAGAAACAGAGTTCGGCCCGCGCAGGCTCAGCAGCGTGAGCTGGAGCAGCGCCCGCGCACTGCGCTCGATGGATTCGAACAAGGTCTCCCTGCTAGAGGTGGACGTGTTGATCAACGGGAAGCCCGCCGGCAAGCACCCGGTGGAACTGAGCACCTTCCATTCGGCATCTGAGCTGAACAAGTGCTACAGCCGCTTTGGCCACGCGTTCAACGGGACGGAAGCACAGGCCAAGGCTGTGTTCCTGCGCACCATGGAGATGTCCAAGAAGAAGAACGGCGGCGATATCTTCGTGCACGAGCGCGAAGGTCTGTCCATGGTCAACATCCCTCACCACCCCGAGGAGACCTTGCGCACACCGTTTCTGATCTGGTCCGACGGCAAGCAGGTGGTGATGGAGCAGCGGGCGAAGGACGCCGGCTTGAGTATTGTTTTCCAGGGCCAGCCTGACACTCGGGGGATCTATCGCTGCGACCTGACCGATGCGCCTGAGCTGGCCTCCTGGATCAAGGAGAACGGCAACGACGAGATCATGCGTGATGCACTGTCCAACCTATTCAGATGCCAGCGGCCTGACATGGTGGGTTCGATGATTGGTTGGCTCACTGCCTGCTATTTCAAGTCGATCTTCCAACGCGCCTACAAGCAGTTCCCGCTGCTCCACGTCACCGGCCAGGCAGGCAGCGGCAAGTCAACCATGATCATGGCGATGACCAAGCTGTTCTACTACAACCAGGACCCAAAGATTGTCACACCAGGATCTACTGTCTTCGCTCTCAGTCAGTGCGCCTCAGGAACCGACTCGATACCGATGGTCATTGACGAGTACAAGCCTCATGCCATGGCCCCAGGCATGCACGACCGCCTTCTCCTCATGTTCCGGGACGCTTACAACGCCCGAGATGTACAGCGCGGCGGCGGCAGCCGCGACAACGACAATTTCCGGGTACTGTCTACCACCGCACTGAGCGCGCCGATCATGTTCATCGCTGAGGCGATCGAAGAGGAAACGGCCGTCATGGAGCGCGTGGTCCTGGTGGCTGTGTCACCGCCGCCGCAGGGTGTAGCACACCGATGGGCCAGCCGGTTCTTTGCGTTCCAAAAGAACGCACATGTACTGGCCATCCTGGGGTACTACCTGGCCTCCAAGCTGGTGCGCACAGGCTACACGCCGAAGGACTTGGCTCGAGAGTTCGATCCGATGTACGAGGCGGCCCGCAATGAGTTGATGTTGACCGAGAAAGATCTGCAAGGGGGCCTGTCACCTGAAGTCCTTCGTGAGAAGCAATCGGCGCGGGAGCGCTCGGTCTTCAACTTCACGGTGGCCAAGTTCGGCTTGACCAAGTTCCAGGAGCTCGTGCAGGCGGCCTTGGGCGAGGATGCGTTTGCTGAGGACTTCGCGGACTTCCACAAGGCTTCCTACCTGCGCATGAAGGACCTGGCACCTTCGACGCTGCCTGAGTACTTGAAGGTGCTCAACGTGCTGGTGGACTTGTCGTACGAGGACCCCCTTGTACCTCACGCTATGCGCTATGGCTTCGAATACGCTTCCGGTGATGTCGGGGGCAAGGAAACTCTGGAGCTGTCTGCCCGGTCGGCCTACGCTCGCTACCGCCAGTACTGCCGACTGACCAATACCAAGCCGCTGTACAGCGGCGAGCAGGCGTTCTCCCACAGCCTGCGCGGGGTCTCCTCCTTGATGCACATGGGGGAATCCTCCTTGTCTGTGCCGGGCGGCGCTCATGTGTTCGACATGGAAGAATTGATCAGAGCGGGCTTGCGTGGCTTCAAAATGCCTACGGCTCGCCGCAGATAATCGCTTGACACTCTTTGCATTGTTGGCACAATGAGTGCCCTGGCAGGCCGGAAAGACGGTCACTCTTCAACTTTACAGAACTGGAACTTATCATGGTGCTGAAACGCAAGCCCCCCGCTGAATTCGAAGCCTCTCAAGAGACCGTCGTGCAAGAACCGGATGCTGCAGGTACTCCCGACAGCGCTCCCTGGACCGAGGAAGAAGCTGCCGCTGCTGGTGGCGCCGCCACTGCCACTGCCGCTGCTCCGGCCAAGACCGTTGCTCCTGCCAAGACCACTGCGGTGGTGACGGCGCCCAAGCAAGGCGGCCTGGTTGCCTCCAACTCGCCCAAGGTCAACCCCAATTGCATCAAGGAGCTGAAGGACAAGTTCATCGTCCAGTACGACTCCCTGGCGCAGCTGCAAGCCTCGCAGGGCCAGTTCATGGACCGGGAGTCGAATCTGAGCCTGGGCTCTGAGCTGCTGTTCGAACTGCTGTCCTACCAGGAACAGTTCGTCGTTACGCCCAATGACAACAAGGCCACCAAGGACGTGGTGCGCTACTCCGCCGACGGCGTGACCTGCAGCGACGGCACCGACGTCAAACAACACCTGGCCGACCTGCGCGAACTGGGCTGGGTCAATGCCCGCGTGAACGCTCGCTACATCATCGTGGGCTCTTTGCTGGCCGCCGAGAAGAGCGATGCGATGGACAACACGCTGGTACAGATCGACCTGTCGCCGAAGTCGCGGTCGCAGTTTGACCGCTACATCATCCAGTCGTTTTACGACCTGGCCAAGGGCAACATCACCGAAGAGCAGGCGCGGGTGCTGGATCTGTCGGCGAACGTGACGAAGAACAGCAATGGCGACATCTATACCATCGTGAAGTTCGCCACCCACAAAGACGTGTGACGGTCCTCCCTGGCCCCTTCGGGGGTCTTCGCCCGCCACTCTGCTGACGCGTTTGGCGGGCTTTTTGTTTAGAGAACCTATGAATAAACCGATTGCATGCTCGGATGAAGAATTTAGGGCGGCAGTGGCGGCCGTCCACGCGAGGTACCTGGGAGGAGTTTTCTTGCCTGAAGGAACGCAAGGGAATCTTTACGCAGACGGGTCGATTGCATTGAAGAGACCTGATGGCAGGTTCTTGGCTTACTACAGCGCAGGCAGCGAGGTATCAAAACCTTGGTCACTCTGCGCTGCCGGAGGTGCAGAGTGACTAGGCTCAACATTGCGGTTATAGATTTCGAGACCACAGGTCTGACGCCCCCTGTCTGCGCTGTTGAGTTCGCTTATGTGCGGATCAACGAACAGATGGAAGTGTTGGACGAATACGTCACCTTGGTCAATCCTGGGAGGCCCATCGAGCCGGGCGCAATCGGCGTACATGGCATCACCGACGAGGAGGTGGCTGATGCCATCACAATTGAGCAGGCCATCGCGCCCTTGCAGGACCTGCCTTGTGTCCTCATTGCGCATAACCTGCCCTTCGATCTACGGATTGCCGGACCTCATCTGGATGTGGCTGGCGAGGTCTGCACGCTATCCTTATCCCGCCAGTACGTCACCGGCGCAGTCAATCACAAATTGACCACGATCCGAGAGCATCTTGGGCTGCCGGATTTCGCCGCGCACCGCGCACTGGGCGACGCCCATACCTCACTCAACATCCTGCGCCGAATCCTGAACGACCACGGCTTGACGCTTGACCAGGTCATCAAGCGTCAAGCCAAGCCGCGCATGCTCTCCATCATGCCCTTCGGCAAGTACGGTGGCCGACCGGTTGTCGACGTGCCGAGGGACTACCGTCAGTGGCTACTCAACGCTGGCAATCTGGATAAGGACCTTGAGTACACCCTCCGCAAACTGGAGCCCCTATGAACATTTCTTGCATCCACGGCCACCGCTGGTACAGCCCAGCCGCTTCTCAATGTGTTGTCCTGTTGGACGGCATGAAGCAACACTACGTCATCACGGCCAGTGAGGAGGAAGGCTGGATTGAGTACGACCTGCCCGAGGCGACCCGTGAATCGGGTCATGTGGAGATCTTGCTCAAGCCGAGCTTCGCTCGGCACCAGACGCCGAACTTCCTGCGAGTGGCCGACTGGTTGACACGCGCTGGCAAGGAGGTGCACAACCCTGGCCACGTGTCGCTGCAGGTAGGCTGCATGCTGGAGGAGGTGGCGGAGTTCTTAGAGGAGATTGTGTTGTCTGACGGCAGCGTCTCTGATCTGGCAGAGGCTGAGCACAGCGTGAAGAACCTGGCCAGCCAACTCAAGCGCGGGCGTGCTATGTCCTTCTCCAGTCCCGCTGCTGCCCTCGACGCTCTCTGCGACATCGACGTGACTATCAACGGCGTAGCCTTCCTTGCCGGTTGGAACAAGCTACAGGCGGACTTGGCAGTGCTCAATGCGAACGACGACAAGTTTGTGAACGGACTGCCTGTGATCCTGCCCAGTGGCAAGATCGGCAAGCGCGAGGGCTGGGAGGCGCCTGACCTGAGCGAGTTCGTGTGAGCAAGGCAGTTCAGCGCCTGGTGCGTTGGGTCAGTCGGCAGCTGTCGGCCGCCGGCGGGCTCAAGAGCGACGTGCTGGGCGGCGAAACTCCCTCGTTCGAGCTTTGGTATGTTCCAGCCATGGCTGGCTGCGCCACGGACGAGCACGGGTGTACCGCTCGGCAGATCGCCTTTGGTGGCCAACGACAGCAGCAAGATTTGGCCATGGCCAGCCGGATCCAAACCGTTTACGCCGGCGTGATCAGCAGCCATCAGCCCCTGCGCAGCGCGCTGGCCAGCGCTTGCAACACTCGCGCTGCCTGGGATCCCTTGGGTGCCTACCTGGTGCCCTATGAGAGCAGCCTGCCGGCACACACAGCGGCGGTGCAGTTGGCTGTGGCCCTCCAGGACATCGCAGGCGCTGCGGTCGTGGCCAAGGGGGCCACCTATTTGGCCCGCACACATGAGTTCGCTCTGGGGGTGTTGGATGGATCTGTCATTGGGGTCAGTGATAGTCAGGTGATCACGAGCGCGGATCTCCAAAGCCTGTTGCTCAGCCCCCGCTCGGTGGACGCCACCAGGATTAGCGAGCCAGTGCTGAACATGCGCACGATGTTCATGAACTTCAGAGCCAAGTTAGCCGAGCCGGAACTGGTGCGCGATGCCATCAGCGTTCTGGGCCTGCTCACCGCGCGGGATTGGTGGTACGACGGCAGCCGCATGATGCAGGTGGAGGTGGACAACGATACAGAGCATCTGCGCAGCCTCATTGAAAACAACTGGGGGGTTTTTGAGCGCACGGGCGAGCCCAATGGGCACAGTGCACGCCGTCGGCGCTTCGCAGAAGTGGACCTGCGGCGCGAGCTGGTGGCATTAGATGAAGCCGATGAAGTTTTGTGTTCAGATCTGACCGACTTTGCCAAGCTTCGAACCATCCACAGCCTCTTGGTGCCTGAGTTCTGGGGCGCCTCGACGTTCAGGAACCGCCTAACGGCCAAGAACCTGCACACAGTGTTGCTGACGCCGGAACTGACAGAGCAATTCCACTCAGCCTTCGCTGCGGCGAGGATGAACATCAACCATAGACTCAAAGGACTGACATCATGACAGAGGGCATTGGCAACCTTGGAAGTACCGAGCGGGGCAGCGGTGCCCGGTTCAACGCAGGCAAGCCCCACACATTTCTGATTCCTCTGACGGCCATCGCAAGCTGGATGACGCTGCGCCGAGGCAGGGCCCCTGGGTCGGCGCCTGCCCCAGCTCTGGCTATGGCCCTGCTTGGCGCCTTCCAGCTGCGAGGGGGAGGCCTTGAGGATCGGGCTCGTCTGATGTGCGCCATGGACGAGCTGGGGCCTGACTGGGACAATTGCGGTCGCGTTTTTGACTACGGCCGAACGAAGTACGCTGAGTGGAACTGGGCCAAGGGGATGCCCTGGTCTGCTGTGATCTCGTCTTGCGAACACCACCTGCGGGCGATGTTCTTGGGTGAGGTGACCGACCCCGAGTCGGGCCTGCCCCACTCCGGGCATGCCATGTGCAACCTGATCATGCTGTGGACGTACTGCGAGACGTATCCTGAAGGGGATGACCGGCCGCCGGCTGAGTTGTTCCAGCCGCGTGCGATAGATCACGCCGACCCCGGTGAGGATGGCGTGGTTACCTTTTGGACAGGCCCCAAGCCTCCAGACGCGCTTGTGGGCAGCCTTAGAAAACCTTGCAGAGGAGATAGCCCATGACCAAAAGACTGCTTACTTCAAACTCTCCTGAAGCCGTCGCGCTGATTCAAGCGCTTGGATTTAAGGACCTTATGGTCCACAGTCTGGAGTTCAAACTCACCGCTGGAGAAGCGGCACTGATCTCAATCACCACCTATGTTGAGGTGGGCACTGAAGAGCGTTTTGTGGAGTGCTTCCGGCAATTCAACCTTGTGCCAGTCGCCGGCTCTTCAGAAGAGGAGGCTAAATGAGGATTGCCTTTGACATGCCCTCCGTGATGAAGACTTGCCTGTACGCAGGCAAGGACAAGGAGTTCGGACAGGAAGTGCTACACGGGGAGAAGTCTGTGCTGGTCAATGGCTGGCAGCACGGCTACGAGAACTCCATCAACAAGATGGTGTCGGCCCTCAACCGCTTTGGGCTGGCGCCCAAGGACGCCATCCTTGTGTTCGAAGGGCGTTCGGCGAAGAAGCAGCGCACGATGATCTCCTCCTCCTACAAAGAGAAGAAGCCTGGCGAGGAGAAGCCCAAGGAGTTCCACGAGGAGCTGCAGAAGCTGCAGGACAAGTTGAAGCAGGTCTTCCACGACCTTGGCTCGCTGGGGCTGCAGCAGGACTTCGTGGAAGCCGATGACATGCTCGCTTGGCTGGCCAAGCACATGGAAGAGGATCTGGTCATCGTCTCAGGTGACGGTGACATGCTGGCGCTGGTCGGCACGAATGAGTACGGCGCCAAGATCGATGTGTTGTTTGGCGACGAGCTGAGCGTCAACAAGTACGGCGGCTTCCCCTTCTCGCTGATCACAGTCTACAAGGCTTTGGTGGGTGACTCCAGTGACAACATCAAGGGTTGCCCAGGCTTTGGAGACGCTGCTTTCCTTCAATTCGTGGCTGGCTACGGTGAGGAAGGTTTGTTCGAGCTGGAGCGTATGCTCGAATCGAATTCGCTCGACGAGCTGGCTTCGAACGCGGAAGAGGATAAGCTGATCAAGCGCATCTACGAGAAGCGCGATGAAGTCATCAAGTCCTATCGGCTTGCCAAGCTGCGCCCGGAGTGGGTCAACACCCTGATGCACCCCTTGCACTTCACGCCTGGGCTGGCCTTGCCCAAGCCAGCGCAACCAGATGAGCGCCTGGCCCAGTGGTACGCCACGAAGTTCCTGGTCACCGGCGACAAGTTCGACGCGGCTGTGCGCTGGGCCATGCCCTTCATCGAGGCATCGGACTTCGTCGGGCTGGACATCGAAACCTCCACGCCGCCCGAGTCGGATGATTGGCTGGCCGCGCAGAGCAAAACAGGCAAGGCTGAAGGCGTGGACGTCATTGGGTCTGAGTTGACCGGGCTGTCCATCACGTTCGGCCGGAACCTGGAGAAATCGCTGTACTTCCCCGTGGACCATTTCGATACCGACAACTGCTCCTCCGCCCAGGTCAAGGACCTGGTGCTGCAGATCGCTGCCATGAAGCCTCTGGCCATCCAGAACGCCGCTGGCTTTGAGCTGCCTGTGCTGCTGCAGGAGTGGGGCATTCTGCTGCCCAACTGCCTGGACACGCGCATCGAGGCGGCGTATGTGGACGAGAACTCTGAGCAGGGTCTCAAGCAGTGCAGCAAGCGCTGGCTGAACTACGAGCAGACGACCTATGAGGAGGTCACGACGATCGACGGGGTTCAGTACAAGATGAACCAGCTGACCGGTGCGCGCGTGCTGGCCTACGGCTGCGACGACACGATCACCTGCTCTGCGCTGCACAACTTCTACAAGCTGCACATGCATCTGGATCATCACTACGATGTCTACCTGGATGTCGAGATCGATGCCATGTACGCCGGCGCACAAGCCTTCGTGGACGGCGTGGACATCTCGCTCAAGCGGTTGAACGAGCTGGTCAAGGAAGACGATGTCGCCTTCGATAAGGCCTGGGCCGTCCTGCGCCAATTCCTCATTGCCCACAACTGGGTTGGGTCCGTGCCCCCCGTCTACGGCACGGGCATCACAGCGGCGGAAGTGAAAGAGGCCTTCGAAATCTTCACAGGAGCAGAGCTTGAGACCAAGGTTCGCAAGATCGAAAAGCTGGTTGAGGCTGTTCGCGATGCGGGGCAAGAACTACTTGCGCAGGCACTCCAGGCGTGTAGTCAAAGTGCGGCCGGTGCTGAGGCATTCACGCGCCTTGTACATTCCCGCTTCACCGGCGAGCCGGCGTTCAAAGTTAACTCGCCGAAACAAAAGGCCACAGTCCTCTACGAGCTCCTTTCGCTACCAGTTCGCTTACGCGGAGAGGTAACGGACAACATGCGGGCGGGTGGCATTCGCGAGGGGAACCCGAAGGCGAATGCGCTGGCCATGGCCTACGCCCTGAAGTACGACGTACCTGAAGGGTCAGAGGTGCGGCCCATCCTGGCCGCGCTGTCGGAGATGCAGATCGTGCAAACGCGGCGCGGCCTGTACTGGAACACCTACCCCAACTTCGTGCATTGGAAGACGGGCAAGGTGCACCCGTCCAACAGACAGTCGGCCACGAACACGCGGCGCTGGACCTGCTCCAAGCCCAACATCACGCAGGTGTCCAAACACCCGAAGGCCGAGGGCGAAACGCCTAAGGTGCGCGAGGTGTATGTGCCGCACCGGCCCGACGCTGTGATCGTCTCAATGGACGAGGACGCCCAGGAGCTGCGCATCATCGCCGACTACAGCCAGGACCCGAACATGGTCGCCTGCTTCGTTGGCGAGCACAAAAAGAAGATGCACGCCCTGACCGGGCTGGGGATCTTGAAGACCTGGGATGCAAAGTACGCTGATTGGGATTATGATACATTTATGGCTGCGTATAAGGCCCATGACCCAGAGGTAGTGAAAGCCTACACAATTGGGAAAAAGGTTAACTTTACAACCGAGTACGGGGCTCAGGCCCCTAAATTGGCCGAGACTTTGATTATCCCCGAGGATGAGGCCCAGCTTTTCATCGATGCTAAGGAAGAAGCCTTCCCGGTGGCCCGAGAGTGGAAGAACTCCGTGGAGGACGAGGTGCGAGCCACAGGGCAGGTGCGCACGATGTGCGGCGCTGTGCGGCACCTGGCCGACGCCTTGATGAGCGAGGATCGGTACGAAGCGTCCAAGGCCTTGCGCCAGGGGGTGAACACTGAAGTGCAGTCCTCTTCCGCTGAGATGATCAAGCGCGCGAGTGGCGCAATGTGGCGTGCGGGCTTGCGCTTCAAGTACGACTGCCGCTTCATGTTCCCGGTCCATGATGAAATCGTCTGGTCCGTACGCTCAGATCATTTGTTAGCTTTTCTGAAGGAAGCGCACGCCTGTATGGTGCAGCCGTTTGCCAACATGCAGATCCCCATCGTCTCCAGCATTGCATTCGGTAAGTCCTTCGGACCGGCTGATCAATTCGAGATCGGCACCGAAGTGAGTGAAGAGGCTGTTGCTGCGGGTTTGAAAGCTTGGCAGCAAAGCCTGGAAGTGGCACACTGAAAGTTCAACACAAGGAGTGAAATCATGGCGAAGAAGGGTAAAGGCGGTAAGGATGACGGTGGAAAGAAGGGGTGTATCCACCATGAATGAGCTCAAGGTCACTATCACGGGCCGGGCCCACACAGGCAAGTCCACGCTGGCCCGCGAGCTGGGGCGTTACATGCGCGACAAGCTGGGCTACGAGATCAATGTGTTCTTTGACGACCAGCAATACCAACGCTTGACGGACATCGACATCACTGATCAGCGGGTTCTGGAGCCGATCAGGATCCGGCTGGAAGTTCGAGAGGGCTATGGTGGCTGACTGGACATCCGAGTACCTCACCCTCATCGAAGACTGTGAGGAGCGCTGTGAGCGCTTGACGAGCTGGGAAGCTGGCTTCATTGATTCGATCAAGAGCCAGATTGCTGAGGGCCGAGGGCTGTCTTTGAAGCAATCAGAGACCCTGGACAACATCTGGGAAAAGGCGACCAAACGTGGCTGATTGCGATCACAACTTCTCCTACGCCGGCCTCGTCTGGCACTTCGAAAAGTACTCGATGCCTGGCAGTGGCGCGCACGGGGTGATTTACGAGGACCGGTACTTCTGCCAGCGTTGCTTGGAGATCCGAGACATCAACCCGCGTGTTCAGGGCAACAGCTACGAGAAGCGCGTTGAGGGGAGTATTCCGAAATGACCTTCATTGCGCTGCGCGGGCCAAGGAAGTTCAAGGACGGCGGCGTGTCCTTCTGCTGGCACTGCAACAAGCAGTTGATGCTGATGAAGGGCGGAGGCTTTTCCTACAGCCGGGTGGTTGACAAAGTTGGGGTCGAGCACCGAGTTCATAAACAATGCCTGTCACGCATCGTGGCTGAAGGCGATGTGAAGGAAGTGAAATGAGAATCACCATCCAAGGCGAAGGCGCTGAGGACTTCGCTGAAGCCTTCGCCTACCACCTCACCGTCGTCCAGGTTCCGATCGCTGAGATCGTCATCAATGGGGAGTCCTTCGAGTTCGAGCCTGGCGCTGGCGTGACCCAGCCGATGTGCAAGTCCAAGGTGCCCGTCACCATCGAGGTGCTGTCGTGACCGTCGATGCCAAGAAAACAGCGGGCATCGTTCTTGACGAGTGGAAGCTGCCGATTTTCGAGCGGCATCTCAAGCAATCGGGATATGAGTTCAAGAATGCCGGCCTGCTCGCCGACGGAATGCTGGTCCTGCGTGTGGACACGACAAACCTCGCGGCTCTCGGCAGGGTGGTGAAAGCCGCCAACGATGAAGCCGCGCAAACTGGGGCACCAAAGTGACGAAGACGACCTTGACCGACGGCTCGCCCGTCACTCCTGACCATCGCGAACTGCAGCCAAACGGCCAGCAGAAGGGCTATGTGGTTCTGAGCGCCGAGGAGCGCGCGAAGGGTTTTGTGCGGCCCGTGCGCCGCAGCTACGTGCACGACAAGTGCGGTGGCGTCACGACGATGGGGCTGGCTCTGGCCGAGACCTACGCACGCGACCCGGGCTTCTACAGCGGTACGTTCTGTGCGGTCTGTGGTGCCCATTTCCCTGTGGGAGCTGCAGGAGAGTTCACTTGGGACGGCGCGGATGAGAAGGTGGGGACGTGAGCCAAGGCACGCGCGGGAAGTGGGCCGAAGGCAAAGTTCGAGCCCACCTCAACGTTCTCGCCCAGCGGGGCAACTTCAACTTCATGCGTCTGCCCGATGCGCGGGCGGGCTCCTTCGCATCGATCACAGCAGACTACCTGGTGGGCAACAAAGGTGTTGGTTGGATGCTGGAGGTGAAGGAAGTCAACCATGAGTTTCGTCTGCCCCGTCCGAACTACCCAACAGAGCAGCGCTCGCGCGTGCGGATGTGGGAGATGGCCGGCTTTAAGTCCTTGGTGATCGTGGGTTTCCTTCCCTTGAAAGGCGCCGTCTACCGGGCCGACCGCCCAATGTGGCGGACGAGTAGCCTGAAGTACTTCACCGGCGACAGCACGTCCAGCTGGGACATGCGAGACCAGCCTTTGCTGACCCTTGCTGAAGCGCTCGACGAACTTACCAGGGATTGACCTATGACATACGTTAGAAACCTTACCATCCTCAACGACGTCCACATCGGCGTGCAGCGTTCAGCTGGCACCACACCCATCAGCGCCTGGAACCTGCGCCAGCAGGTACTCCACCAATTCGCCCTGCGGATCGACGAGGTGCCCAGCGACTTGATGATCTTGGGAGACTTGTTCGACAGCATCTCTGTGCCCACGGCAGACTTCCTCCGCACGTTTGAGATCCTGCATGGCTGGCTGGGCCAGTGTGAGTACATGACCTTGTTCCTTGTAGCAGGGAACCACGATGCGCCTAAGACTGACACCACGCTCAGCAGCTTCCAGCTGCTCGGCCGCCTGCTCTCCGGTCTGCACCGTAACATCAAAATCATTGAACAGCCCACGATGACACCCTACGGCTATGTTGTTCCCCACGTGAGCAATCAAGACCGTTTTGATGCTGCGTTAGCCAAAGTTCCCCCCTGCGAGGTGCTTTACCTTCACTGCAACTTCGACAACAAGTTCGCTGCACAGTCAGACCAGTCCTTGAACCTGAGTCAGGAGCAAGCTGAGGCCTGTCCTGCCAAACACATCGTGATCGCCCACGAGCATCAAACTCGTAAGATCGACAAGGTTTGGATCCCCGGCAACCAGATCGTGACCAGCGTGTCCGACTGCCTGGGGTCAGATGCCAAGCGGTGGACGATCGTCGAGAACGGGCAACCTCGCTTGGAAAAGCTCTACGACATCCAGGAGGTGTTCGAACAGATGCCCTGGGACGCTTTGACCGAGAGCGACAAGCCGTTCATTCGCGTGGTCGGCCAAGCGGCTGCGGTGCAGGCCTCTGAAGTCGTGAGCGCCATTAGCGTGTACCGACGCCAATCCAGCGCCCTGGTGATCACCAACGCGGTGAAGGTGCTTGCTGAGGACGGCAGTCAAGTGTTCGAACGTTCGCTTGAGTCCGTCAAGGCCTTCGATGTGATGGCCGCGCTCAAAGAGTTCCTCAAGCCAGAGGAGTTCTCGGTCGTGGAAGGAGTCCTCTGATGCTCACCAAAGTCACTCTCAAGAACTTCAAGGTCCATCAGGACCTCACCATCTCCTTCGGCTCTGGCCTGCAGACGATCCGAGGCGAGGTGGAAGCAGGCAAGTCCAGCTTGATCCAGGGCATCGCCTATGGCCTCTTCGGCTCCGCCGTGCTGGACGAGACGCTGGCCGAGACCGTCACCTGGGGCTGTCCCGACTCCACGCTCCGGGTTGAACTCGAGTTCATGCACGCTGGCCAGCCCTTCTCGCTGTACCGCGCCAAGGCAGGC
>Ga0208197_1002191_pt1 | contig 17733 bp, 15 predicted proteins | sample AD_JPNNA4_MetaG_FD_184444 | JGI IMG/M metagenome (GOLD analysis project Ga0208197, IMG submission 184444) | Active sludge microbial communities of municipal wastewater-treating anaerobic digesters from Japan - AD_JPNNA4_MetaG (SPAdes) (version 2) | ecosystem: Engineered > Bioreactor > Anaerobic...
GTGCAGAGTGAAAAGAAAATTGTAATCAACCAATACACTCCGTTGGATTTGCAGGTTGACTTTTTACTAAAAATACTAAAAAGTCAGGATTTATCCGGCGTTTTCATTTTACCGGCTTTGCGCAATTTGCTCGAGCAGGATAAGTAGGGTTTCTTGAAAAAGTCACAATTACGGTAAAACTGGTATAATTTCTTGATTAGTCTCTATCAATTTCCAATTGACCATAATTTTACCCATTTTTTTAACATATCTCTTAGAGAAAATAAAAACTTCCTTGCCTGTTTAGCAGGCAGGCGCAAAGCAGTCGCCATATTCATCGAGAGTAGCGCCATGGCTATCCAGTTTTCACTGGTTTCTTTAGTCCTGGCTCATCACTAAAATCGAATTCCATGTTCTTCCTGATAACTGCGATTATCTCATTGATGGCTTCAATCGTCCGGGCTGGCAAGCGCCTCCGAATAGTCACAAATAAGGAAGGATCAAAGCCGGGCTTGAATTGATAACTCGAATAGCCTAAAAAGTATTGCAAATAAGGATTCTCCTGAATCTCCTGAATCGTCTCCTCATCACTTAATTGCTTGAAGTGCTTAATAATCAATGCACCTATTGCTACTCGTGGCTTTATGGACATACGCCCAAAATCTCGACACAGTTGCTTAGTGTATTTCCCATAGAGTTCCTGCCACGGTACCATCTCAACTAAACGTATCCAGCGATTGTTAGGATCAAGGTGACCAGAAAAAGGCAAGGTGAATTTTAATATCTTAGTTTGATTGGGGTCTTCATAATTTACCATTTAGGGCTCCAAATTGATTTGTTAAATGCATAGGTTTTGCCAAATATCACCCTAAATATATACATTTATATCAAATATAGCAAGCGATAAATATCTGTTATTACAATATATTAGATACTGTTTCAGAAAGCCCTATAATAGCCGTTTATTGGTTCATAGATTTGAGAAATTCACGATTGCTCTTGGTGCGATTCATACGATCAATCAGGAATTCCATGGCTTCGATTGGAGTCATTTCGCTTAATAATTTCCGCAAAATCCAGACTCGTGCCAGTTCCGCCGCTGAAAGTAAGAGTTCCTCTTTGCGCGTACCGGAACGATTGACATCCATTGAAGGGAAAATACGGCGATCGCTTAACCGACGATCCAATACTAATTCCATATTACCGGTGCCCTTAAACTCTTCAAAGATCACGTCGTCCATACGGGAACCGGTATCAATCAGAGCCGTGGCGATAATTGTCAGGCTACCGCCTCCTTCGATATTTCGGGCAGAACCAAAAAAGCGCTTGGGGCGGTGTAGAGCGTTGGCGTCAATACCACCGGATAGGATTTTACCACTGTGAGGAACGACGGCATTATGAGCTCGCCCAAGACGGGTAATACTATCCAGCAAAATGACAACATGAAATCCCAGTTCGACCATACGCTTGGCTTTTTCTAAGACCATATCTGCCACTTGAACATGACGTTCCGGTGGTTCATCAAAAGTCGAACTAATGACCTCGGCTTTGACGGAACGTTCCATATCAGTGACTTCCTCGGGACGTTCGTCAATTAGCAATACCATCAACGTAATTTCAGGGTGATTGGTAGTAATACTATTGGCAATTTGCTGAAGCAAAGTCGTTTTCCCGGTTTTTGGTTGAGCAACAATCAGTCCTCTCTGGCCTTTGCCAATTGGACAAAGCAAATCCATAATGCGCATCGAGATGTTTTTTGAATCGGTTTCGAGCTGAATTCGGCTTTGGGGATATAAAGGCGTCAGGGAATCAAAAACCGGACGAGCTTTTACCTCTTCCGGATCCATCATATTAACCGCATCAACGCGAAGAAGTGCGAAAAAACGTTCGTTGTCTTTAGGAGGCCGTATCTGTCCACAAACAATATGACCAGTTCGCAAACCAAATCGTTTGATTTGAGAAGGTGATATGTATATATCATCAGAACCAGGTAAATAACTCGATTTCTCAGAGCGTAAAAATCCATAGCCTTCATCCATTACCTGTAGAACACCCTGGGCAAATATTTTACCTTCTTTTTGAGCACTGGCTTCAAGAATCTTATAAATCAAATCCATTTTTTTAAGGCCAGTTGTTTCTGGAATCTCCAGCTGATTAGCCATATCGGACAATTCTTTGATTTTCATCGATTGCAGTTTTGCAATGGTCAACTCATTTTCCATAGTTATTCCTTTTTTAAAGGTTTTACACGAATCGTTAGTCTAAATAGAGGTAGGTCAAAAAATTAATTGATTATTAATTAATGTCTCTAATTTAAATAGTCAAATTCATAAGTCAAATATAATTTTTCTCAGCAGTATATTAAATGGACATTAGATCAGAAGATCGCGTTTACTCGTAATCAGTAATTTTTCACTCTCAAATTCAGCTTTTTTTGGCTAAAGCTAAGATTGGGGCTGAACAATGAGACTTGACTGTATTATCAAAAAACCTGAATCAATCTTAAAACTTTCTTAGCAGGCTTGAGTCGAGTTGGATTTTATGAATTTCCGGTAGATGCTCACTCATCGCAGACTCCCACGAAGCCTTCGGAGAATTAGTGGGTTGTTCTAACTTGAATCAAAACTTCAACATAGATACGAGATATGAAGGGCGATTGGCTAAATCGCTACCTTGGCACTGGTCGAGTCGCCAACTCGACCATCATTATCTTTTTACTTTACCTAAGCCTTTTCACTAATTGCCAATGCCCAATGCCCAATGACCCTTCGCTTCCCAGCCTAAAAGAAAGGTTAAGGCTGAGAAAAAAGGCTAAGATTTGAATTCTCTCTCAGTCTCTTTTCTATTTACTCAGCCTCTTTACCAATGACTAATGACCAATGACTAACCTTCCTGTTCTTTTTTCCTTTGCCGAAAAAAGAACCAAAAAAGGCAACGGCTAAAGAACATCTCACGGGGGTTCGCTCAGTCCCAGCGAATGGAATTTAAGGTGCAAAAGTTATCAAGTTCATATAACATTAGTGACATAGGAAAAGGTTATGGATAATTATGAAAGTGCTATTACCGCGCTGAAAATTCCATTTTTTCCGCTGGGACTTCGCTTCCCAGCCCGAGATGTTCTTAATGCCGTAATAGTAAATTGAACGATCAGGTGGGGCGCTCGTCATTACTCAACCTAAAAGAAAGGCTAAGACTAAGAAAAGAGGTTAAGGCTGAGAAAAAAGACTAAGATTTGAATTCTCTCTCAACCTCAATCTCTTTTCTCAACCTCTTTCCTCAGTCTCAGTCTCTTTACTCAGCCTCTTTACCAATGACTAATGACCAATCCCGCCGCCTTAATTCAAGTTCGGGAAGAAGTGATCCCTCGCAGGAGCGCCGAGGCGAGTAAGCCGCGTACCAGAAAATTAGAAATTGGATAGGGCTTTATTTCAAATAGAAACCAGAGAATTTCTAACGCCACGTTAGTTTGCAGAGTTCGCCCAATCCAGTATTTTAGCTTCCAGTTGTTACCGCCCAAGGGTTTGACGAATTGCATGCCATACAATCGGCTCAGTTCCGGATGCTTTTCCACGATATAAGGCACAACCTGTCTGCCAAATTGTTCGACGATTTTCAGTACCTGTTGGAAAGGGCGATAGTGGTGATGTATAACTATAATTTCCGGATCGAAGAACAACCCTGTCGGATATTTCTGCCAGAGTCGGTAAGCCAGCTCGGTGTCTTCGCCACCGTACTGCCGAATATCAGCATTGAAACCGCCGACAGTCGCCAGTGCCGATCGCTTAACTGAGGTTATTCCAAAAATAAAATACTGAAACGGCAGTGGCTCATTGGCGCCGATAACGCGTGCTCCCCGCTTACTTTCGTACAGATAGCGCTGATATTTGTCGTATGGACTTTCCGGCGCTGGTTGCAACTCACTCACTATTCCTACGACCTCCGGTCTTTTATACCAGGCAATATGACGACTGATAAAATCCGGTGCTACTTCCATATCGGAATCCAGAAAGATTATGATTTCAGCATTCGATTTTTGGATTCCGGTGTTGCGCGCGGCGGCTAAGCCGCGGTTTTCTGGGTGTTCAATTATACCGAAATTTTCCGGCAAATTCATTTGTCGAAATAATATACCGGTAGTATCATTCGAACCATCGTTAACAACTATAACCGAATATTTTTCTTGTGGGTAATTTTGCCGTAACAATGAATTTAAGCAAATCAGTAGAGTCTTAGCGGCATTATAAGCCGGAACGATAACGCTGACAGTTGGTTGATAATTATTCAGGCTATTACCCCATTAAATATTGTTCGAGTCGGCTGGTGCACTCCCACCAATTATAGCACTGGACGGTCTTAATACCACCTTTTGCCAGTTCCTCTCGCAGTTGATCTGATTCAAGTAGGGTGATTACATTTTGGACTAAGGTTTTGACATCATCAATTGGACATAGAAGAGCGTTTTCCCGGTCAACTAAATATTCCTGCACACCGCGATTGGCAGTTGCCACTACCGCACAACCGCAAGCCATAGCTTCCAAAGGCGGTAGAGGCCAGCCTTCCCAGCGACTCGGATGAAGAAATATTTTACTTATGTTGTATAAATGCCTCAACTCGCTGATGGACGGCCGGATAATTACTTTAATCCAGGAAGGGATTCGATGAACCGGCTTACGGGGTGCAACGATTATTGCGGTCAATGTCGGGAATTGTCTCTTGATTAATTGCAAAGCCGCTAAACCTTCTTTGGCGCCTTTGATTTTATGCGGGTGATAAATCATCAGCACGTCGTTACTACGTTCTGGTTGAGGGTTTTCAATGAAAAATTCGGTGGGATTAATTGCATTACCGAGCGGACCAAAGCATTTTTCACCAAGCTTTTCCAGCTCGTCAATGATCCAGTGCGACACTGCAATTTTTTCCAGAGGCAGATGATAAGTTGCCAGAATCCGCTTTTTTTGCGAAAAATAGGTCTCGAAACTTTGCAATAAATAAAATTTGCGACCGTGTTCAGCCGGTAACTCTGTTACGGCTTCCGCCGTTTGCCATCCGACGGCTATAACGGCATCGCCATTCGGGATATATTTCGATGTAGTATTTCGCACCACCATAACGTTCACGGTCGGATTCGGGGTATAATAAAGGTTTTCGGGGACGCGCTGAATTCGATCAATTAATGAGGAGATTTTTTTGCGAATTGTATAGCCTCGATTTCCGGTTTTCAGAGCTAACGGATAAACCAGAGTTACTTCATGCCCCTTTTCAGCCAGGCGGTTGGCATACTCGTTGACGACTTTGACCCCGCCCATCGGAATTTTAATGAAACCAGGTAAAACAAAAGTTATCTTCATATTAGAATCGAACTCCGATGGACTCGTAATACCGATACAATTCCTTTACGACATTCCGATAATCATGCCGCCTTTCCACCCATTCGCGGCTAGCCGCCATCCGAGCCGGCAAATTGGCTGGATTTTCAATCAGTTCCAGTAATTTTTCTTTCAGGTTGGAAATACCGGCATTCACAAACGGATGATCTGGTATAAAATTTTCGTAAGTGGGATTTAAATAAGTCACGCAAACCAATCCCAGCGAAAGTGCCTCCAATGAATTCATACCGTAGCCCCAGGCATGATCGGTAATCTGGTCAATGTAAATATCAGCCTGTTTCTTCAGCTCGATCACTTCGGAATGTGGTTGATTCTCGATGAAAATAAAACGAATACCGTGACTCTGTTCGAGTTCCTCGCAGACGCGGATAATTTCATCGGAGCCTTTTATGCGGCGGTTGGTGGTTGCATGGCAGATCGTCAGCGGTTTGCCAGGCGTATTTTTCGGCTGAAAAGCCAGCACGTCATACGGTAAAAAAAGATATTTCAAGTTCGGATGGCGAAAGGTCAAATCCAGTTCGCTGGTTAAATCCAAGTCGCTGATTTTATCCATTTCCGGAATGACGCCGCGGTTGCGCATATCCTGTCCATGATAGGAGCAGATGATTTTTTTGCCGCGTGCCTTCATTTTTTTAGCAAAACGCGCGTCGCGGTAAAAATCTGCGCCCCATTCGAAATGGTAAACATCAAAATCTTCCAAGCCATATTCCCGTATGGCACGGTCAATAATCGGTTGCCACAATATTTCGCGCATTCGGAAAAGCTTTTTCTGCCAGTTCGGCGGATTCCAGTAAGGTGGATAGCCGGGTAATGCGGCGTATGGATCGCGGCGGTCTATATGGCGAATAAAAGCCAGTCGCGGCTTAATAAACCACGGCTGGGCGGCAATCAGTGGCAGATTCAAACAAATGTCTTCCGGGTAACCGCCGAAACTGCGATACCAGGTTACATACCGGCAGACATTGCCGTTCAATTCATGTGCCCGTTTCCAGTAAGTAAGCGTGCCGACAGTATTTTCTGGTGAAATATATAGAATCTTCAACACGATTGAAAAATAAGCAATTCAGGATTAATTGGGAATCGAAAAGTTCTACAATTAAAATTCCTTCAAATTAATTTTAAAACCTATTCCACTTAGATTTTATGGTATATTGGTTTGCAAATGGTGAGTATATTGGTAAATCATATTTTACAAATTGTAATGTTTTTATAAATTAAATAAGTAGTGGAAAACCAAAATGATATATAAACCCAGAAATTCCCAGCGCTGTATGAATTATTCAAGACTCGTAATTTCATCAGGGGTTTGCCGACTGACACTTTATAATTATCTCAACTTTATCTAGGCTGAAGAAATACAGTGAACATCTTCATTGTTCCGTCGTGGTATCCATCAAAACTCTCGCCTGAAAACGGCACATTCTTCCGCGACCAGGCTCAGATACTTGCGAAATACGGCGATGATGTCACGGTAATCGTAGATCTGGTGCATTCTTTTAAAAACTTGCTGCGGATTAGAAGATTTAGTACTGTCAAGTTCCAACCGGAAAATCTCGGCGGCGTTATCGAATATCGTCAGGAAACCTTAAACTGGTTTCCGAAACGACCTCAAAAAACTTATTTTTCCCAACGGCGGCGCTTGATCAAACTACTTGAAAGGGCGATTGCCGAGCGCGGCCGACCGGATTTAGTCATCGCTCACTCGTCATTATTTGCCGGAGCAGAACTCGCTCGGTGGCTGAAAGACAACGACATCCCGATGATTGTCACCGAACATCTTATGCATTTTTTGAAACCGGAAATGCTAACTGAATTCTATAAAGACTGTATCCACGAAGCGTATTGCTACGCCGACCGAATCGTGGCTACCAGTTCCCGATTGCGGGATTCGATTGCGGTTCAATTCCCAGAATTTCCCACCAAAATCGTCGTTGTCCCGAATCCGGTAGATATATCGGCTTTTTCTCTCGCTTCCGAGGGAAAAAAGGCACTAAAACCATTTGTCTTTCTTTGTGTGGCTCTTCTGCGCCCCGAAAAAAGGCTCGACCTTCTGCTGAGAGCTTTCGCCACCGTTCGGCAAAATAATCCTGATACCCAGCTTGTTCTCGTAGGAGATGGGCCGCAACGTCTAAATATAGAGCACCTAATTTCTAATTTGAACCTGCAAAGTTCCGTTACTCTGACCGGTTATTTGCCGCAGACCGAAATTGCTGGCTGGATGCAAAAATGCCACACGCTAATTTTACCCAGCGAGGTCGAGACTTTTGGCCTGGTTCTGGTCGAAGCTATGGCTTGCGGTCTGCCAGTCATTGCAACCCGCTGTGGTGGCCCGGAAGATATTGTCACCCCCGAAACCGGGTTTTTGGTGCCAGTTAATGACGTTACTGGTCTGACCGAAGCAATGCAAAAAATGATTATCGAATATTGTCAATTCGATCCTCAATCCATTCGACAAACAGTTATAGATAAATTCAGCGATCATAAATATTACTGGGCAATTCACAATCTCTATGATGAGATTATGAATAACTCTCCTAAACTAAAGTGAATTTTTGTTTGTTACTTTTTTTTTCAGAATCGGCAATATTCTACCCTTCAAAGGCAAGAGAAGAATTCCACCAATTCCCAATAACCCGATTCCAGTAGCTATTACCCGGTAAATAACCGAATCTCCCCAGATAGCAACCAGATAAGCCGCCGCGGTCAAAACAATGATCGCTCCAATTTTATACCAATCGTATTTTATCGGATAATATTTCCGGTTAAAAAACCAGATGGCAATTACCATCGCAAGATACGCCAGAACAGTCGCAATCGCCGCCCCGCTCATTCCCAGGCGCGGTATGAACACAATATTTAGAATTATATTAGTAGCCGCGCCTAATCCGCGAAAAACCGGCTCCCATTTAGTTTTTTCCAGAAGAAAAATACTCGGTAATTGCAACAAATAAAGTGCTTGAAAAAAGTAAGCCAGCATTATGAGCGGCGTGATACTCGTACCAGCCCAAAATTCCGCACCGATCAAATATCGGCCGGAAATTTTAATCCTCACGATATAATTCATCCAGATACTAAAAAACAACCAGCAGAAAGCCAATCCCCCGATAACAAAAAAGGAAACCCTGGCAATAATATTAGGAGTATTTTGCTCACGCCGCGCTTTCAGGAAAAAGGGCTGCCAGGCGGAATTAAACGCCAGCACGAAAACCAGCATAACCGCGGCTAATTTATAGCCAACGCCATATAATCCAACCGTTTCCATATCGGTAAAATATTCGAGGAACCAGCGATCGGATAAATCCAAAATCATTGCGAAAATTCCTGCCGGTAGAAAGGGGAACCCGAACCTGACTAAATTCCTGATGTATTTGCCTGAAATCAAGCGTAAATCCAGCCGTTTCAGTACCAGCGGTAAAAGTCCCAGCCAGATCATTCCCGATGTTAGAATATTACTGTAAAAAATTCCTGCCAAGCCAAGCCTGCGATGCACTACCAGAAAAATATTCAATCCCATTGCCAACAAGACATTTGCCAAACTGAACGAGATGAAAGTCAGCGGGCGGCCTTCCGCTCGTAAGACGAGCAAGGTCAAGCCATTCAAGGTATCGAAGAATAAAATAATCAAGCACCAAACGAAAATATGGGGATCGCTCACGCGTAGTACGGCTTGCGATAGGCTGTTGCGCGCTAAAAAAGCTAATCCCAGAATTAGCAAATTCGAAATCAGAACTAGCGAATAGGCACTCGAAAAATAATTCTTACCTTCACGGTCATTTCCGGTATAGAAATTCAGCAGGGCGGCGTCCGTGCCATACGGTAAAATAATCACCATAAATCCCAGAAAAGCATAAGCAATCGTTATAATGCCGTTCTGAGTTTTATCGAAAACATTGGTGTAAATTGGAAGTAATAGAAAACTTACCAGGCGATTTAGCACTAAGCCGCCTAAGTAAAGCGTCGATTCTTTGAAAAATTTTCTGAAATTACCCGACATATTCAGTTTTTATGATGCGAGGCAGTTTTGGAAAATATCTGTTTCAATTTCGCTATCTCGGAACTCTTGAAAAAACCAGCCAGCCATAAAAGAAGCGGATAAACCACCAGAATAGCGATTCTAATTGTTAGATTCGGTCTGAATAGCCAAATAGGAATCCCACCAGCCAGAGTTAATAGAAACAAAAGCCCAACTCGCCGCAATTCATAAGGCACCCGGAAAAGGCGTTGCGAAACAAAATAACTGCATACAGCTAAAGTAAAATATCCAATCAAGGATGAAAAAGCCGAACCGAGAATTCCGAGGCTCGGAATAAGTATAAAATTAAAGCCCACATTTACCAAAGCCGCAAAAATAGTCAGGTAAGCCAGATAACGGGTCTTCTTTTCAAAATAAATTCCCGGGAGAAACATCTGGTATATTCCAAGAAAAACATATCCCATCAAAATAATCGGCACCATCGGCTCGCAAGATTGATATTCCTTACCGATTAAATAAATCTGACCAATGTGGAAACGCACAATTTCCGGCATTAGAGCAGTCAGCACCAACCAGAAAATCAGCTCAACCAACACGAAATAGGTGAAAATCCGAGCAAATAACAGGCGCGACGATTCCTGCGGGCCAGCTTTCAGGAAAAAGGGTTGCCAGGCGTAGTAAAATGCGTTCGTTAAAAGAAGCATAAATATTCCCAATTTGAAACCGGCGCTAAAAACGCCCACCGCCTCCAAACCCATCAAGTGTTCCAGAATATAACGGTTAAGCATTTCCATACAAACCGTAGCTAGCCCGGCGGGAATGAAAGGCAGACCGAAAAGTACCAAATTGCGGGCACTTTCTCCCGAAAACTGCAGACTTAACCTTGGAATAATTAAAATGAAAAGTATAGTAGTTGTAATGACAGATGTTATCAGATTACCCTGAAAGATTCCAGCTACTCCACGCTGAAGATGAGCGACAAAATAAATATTCAGCCCGAACATCATAATAACATTCAGAAGCCGAATACTCATAAATCGAATCGGCCGTTCTTCAAGACGTAGAAGCGCAAACGGCACGTGCGCAATGGCATCGAAAAAAAGAATTCCCGCCGAATAACGCAGGAGTTCACCACGCGCCGCGTCGCCTAATAAAACGCGCCCGAGAAATCCACTGTAACCGTAAATCAAACCACTCAGAATCAGGCTGGTCGAGATCGTTAACCAGATCGAAGTTGATAACAAGCGCTTCCTTACAGCCGGTTCGGTGCTTTCGCCATAATAGCGCATCATCGCCGAATCCAGACCGTAATTGAAAATGATGATCATAAAGCCGTTGAAAGCAAAGACCAGAGACGCCAAACCGTATTCGGCTGCCGGCAGAATATTCGTATATAATGGCAATAGCAAAAAAGTCACAAGCCGGGCTAAAATGGTACCGACGCCATAAATCAAAGTTTGCTTGGTGAGACTACGAATACTTGAAGTCATATTAATTAAATATCGAAAAACGCCCAAATATACGAACTTTTCCGCAGAATCAGCGCCAACTGTAGGACAGGCATTCTTGCCTGTCTATTCCTATTCACCAAGTACTTACTAATTCCCCGCCGTTTCCTTGCTTTATTATAAAACCGCTAAAATTTATTCTAAAGATCGAGATATAATGTGTCCCGCAGAATGCCGCTCGAACCAAATCCCTCCTTAAATCGAGCTAGTCCGAAATTCGGCTCCATATTTACAGTAAAAATACCAAAGTCGAGAAACTTAAAACCCTGCGCAATACATCTTTTTATAATTTCATAAAAAAGGAGATTGACGCCGCGACATTCCTGCCGTTCTTCGTTGTGGCTAATGTAAAAAGCCAGTGATACTTGCGGATTACAATCGAACATTACCACTCCGGCGACCATTTCATCGGCCAGATAAGCCCCGAACAGATGAATCTTTTCGGGAAATAGATCCTTTAATTGCACAAGTTCTTCCAATGTATGAGTTGGTTGAACGCCGTGGCGGATTTTGAGGTTTTTCTTTAAAATTTTATAAAAATTGGCATAATCCTGCGATTCCCGCACGACCACGCCTAATTTTTGCGCCCGCCGGAAAGCCGTTCGGTTAGATGGTTTAAATTTCGCGACATTCAGGTCGATATTTTCTTCCAATGAAACGATACTCGAAACTTCACGCTTCAAATACTGGAAGCCGTGCTGAATCAGCGCAAAATCTATATAATTGGATAAACGCCGGTTATAAATAATCGGTGGTAGAGTTAGCACGATGCGCTTGATTCGTTCCCGTCGCGCATATTCAATCAATTTTTCCACGAGTTCATAAGCATTTTTAATACTAAGCCCTTCGCGGTAAACAAATCCTCCGTAACTTGCCCCGCGATGCGACCAGAGGGTATCATAGCCGTCCCAATTCCCGCGCGTCGCCGGAAATAGTGCAAACAGCTCCGCCTCCTGACGAAAAATCAGCGAAGCATCTTCGAAGCGCCCCTTGGGATGATACGATAGAAATTGGCAAGTATGAAAGATAGTCCCATTGACGCTCTGGTAAACGAACCTATCCCACTGATCATCTGGAAAATCCTGTTTAATCTCAACCGTAATGGACATTTTATTTCCTCAAAAAAGTCGGCTTGAATTTAAATTCAACTACCGGCTAAATCAAATCCAATTCACAAAACGGACATTTCATCATATAATCTCCGGATGAAATTTTATAAGATTGTCGGTGATTATAGGCAATTTTTTGATGATTTCTTAATTTTCTTTGGTCGGCGTTCGCACTTTTATTGAAAAATATCCGAGAGCTGATTAAATTGACAGCGTATTTGAATTATCTTAAAAAATCGAAGCAAATAAGGAGTAATTAATGAGTACAATTATCGAAGTAAATGCCCGTGAAATTCTGGACTCGCGTGGTAATCCGACCATCGAAGTAGAAGTCTTGACTGAAAGCGGTTTTTACGGCAGTGCCGCCGTCCCGTCCGGCGCTTCCACTGGCGAACACGAAGCCGTGGAATTACGCGACGGCGATAAATCGCGCTACCTTGGCAAAGGCACTTTAAAAGCCGTGCAAAATGTCAACGACATCATTGCACCCGAAATCATCGGCGAAGATGTTCTGGATCAAGCTTGGATCGACAATCTTATGATTGGACTCGATGGAACACCCAACAAAGCCAAACTCGGCGCTAATGCAACTCTCGGCGTTTCCCTGGCTGTAGCTCGGGCGGCGGCTAATTTCGTCGGCTTGCCGTTCTATAAATACATCGGCGGCGTCAACGCCCGCGTTCTGCCGGTTCCGATGATGAACATTCTGAACGGCGGTAAGCACGCCGACAATAATGTTGATCTACAGGAATTTATGATTTTCCCGGTCGGCGCCAAATGTTTCGCCGAGGCTCTGCGGATGGGCGTGGAAACCTTTCATCAATTAAAAAGCGTCTTGAAGAAAAAAGGTATGAATACGGCCGTCGGAGATGAAGGCGGATTTGCCCCCAATTTACGCAGTAATGAAGAAGCCATTGAGGTGATTTTAGAAGCCGCCGCCAAAACCGGTTATAAAATTGGCAGCGAATTATTCATAGCTCTCGACCCAGCTTCATCCTCGTTTTACAACACTGAAACGAAAAAATATGAACTAAAATCGGAAAATCGCAGTTTGTCTTCTGAAGAAATGGTTGATTATTATAAAAATTTAGTGGATAAATATCCGATTATTTCCATTGAAGATGGTATGGCAGAAGACGATTGGGACGGCTGGAAGCTAATGGTCAAGAAACTCGGCAATCGAATTCAAATCGTTGGCGATGATCTGACCGTTACCAATGTCGAGCGTCTATCGCGCGCCATCAAGGAAAAAGCCATCAACTCAATATTGATCAAGCTGAATCAAATTGGTACTTTGACTGAGACTCTGAACGCTATCGAGCTTGCCCATCGCAGTGGATTCACTACCGTCATTTCCCATCGTAGTGGCGAAACCGAAGACACGACTATCGCTGACCTGGCGGTGGCGGTCAATTCTGGCCAGATTAAAAGCGGTTCTGCCTGCCGCACAGACCGCATTTGCAAATACAACCAGCTCCTGCGAATAGAAGAAGAGCTGGCTGACGACGCCATTTTTGGAGGAACGCGCCTATTTAAATGAGAAAAAGCCGTCCAAAATCTATTAAAAGTAAAGACGGTTCCGGTTATTTGCACAAACTTTACTGGATTCTCGGAATACTTTGTGCAATTACCCTTTTCATCATTTTTTTTGTAATTGGCGATTATGGTCTTTACCAAATCTACTTACTCAACAAGCAGAAAGAACAGATTGAAAATCATCTAGTAGAGTTGCAATATACGCAGGATTCTTTATTGATCGAGAAAACCCGATTGGAAAGCGACCTGCAATATATCGAAAAATTAGCCCGTGAAAAGTATCGAATGGCTAAGAAAGGCGAAAAAGTCTTTCGCGTTATCGAAAAACCGGTTGAGCGTCTAAATTAAACGAGCGCGATTACTGCTCTGAAAATTGGCGTTAAATCACGGAATTTATATCTTTCACCAGTTGAATTGGTAAATTAAAGCCCGTTCTCACAACCTGCGGGCGCTTTGAAGGAGGAAAATATGGAAAAGCGATTTTTATTTTGCTTGTTATTGTGCATTGGTACAGCTCGAGCCGCTTTCGAAATTCATCAGGCTTCTCCAATCATTATTGCCGGTGGTGGAACGGTATCAGTGTTCCCCGATGGATCAAATCCGGCATCCTTAGTTGAGAAAAAAGGCTTATCTACCTGCTGTAACTTCTCCAACCTATACGGTATTAAAAACCTGCAAACCTGGGACATTGGTCTATTTTACAACCACCACTCCAAAACCGGCTTGGCTTTGCGACTAAACACATTAGGGAATCTGGTTTACCAGGAAAAAACAATCGGTTTTTCCCTCGCCCGCAAGATTTCATCGCTAATTTCTCTCGGAGCAACCGTCAATTATTACGATTTGACAATTTCCAACTATCCACGAACCGGTGCTATAGGACTGAATTGCGGCTTAAAATTGTTTCCCGACTCGACTCTCGGCTTCGCTATTTTATTTGAAAATCTCAATGCACCCAAAATTTGCGATCGCCAAGAACCTTTGCCTCAGGTTTTCGCTTTCGGTTGGCAATGGAAGCCGATTCGGCGCGGTGAGCTATCGGGTGAAATTTTCAAAGACACGCGTTTCCCATTCACCTGGCGGAGCGGAATTCGATTTGAGGTATTTCGCGGATGCAATTTGCTAGCCGGAGTTCAATTCAATCCCGATCGGCTTTCGGGCGGTTTGGAACTTGCCTGGTATAAATTCCAGATAGCCGTGGCGTTTTTACATCATCCAACTTTGCCTTATACCGTTTATTATCAATGCGGCTTAAATTTCTAATCGGACTTCTATTTAGCTATCTGATAATTGTTATTGCCGAAGCCCCGGCATTAGGTCAAAATGACTTATCGGCAGATATCCTCGATAATTATTTTACCGACAATGCTTTGGATATTGACGAATTGCAGGAATTAATTTATGCTTATCGGGACAATCCGCTGGTCTGGGAAACTTGCCGGATTAAGGACTTGCGCGGTTTGCCGCTAAATGACTATCTCAAATCTCAATTAATTGAGCTAAAACGTCACTACCCCAAGAGCCTCAATCTGAAAGCACTGGTAAAAGATACAATTTTTACAACTGCCGAAATCGAAGCGATCAGCTATTTCATTGATTTTTCAGTGAAAAGAACGAAGCCGAGCCAGATAGTAAATTTCATTTCCTTAAAAAAACAGGAATATACTAGTTTACAGAAATCACTCCAACGAGCGCGCTGTTATTCGCCTCAAGGTTGGTTCACAGGAATAATTGTGGAGAACGATAGCGACGAACCTATTCTCGGTGATTATTGGAACATCAGCCTGCGTTCTCCGAAATATTTTAACTCTTTAGAAATCCTGGGCGGCGCCTATCGCTTACAATGGGGCCAAGGTTTGCTTTTTTCTAATAATCTAATGAGTGGTCGCAGTACTGACGCAACCGGTAATCTGAAGACTTCGCGATCAGGGGTAAGCAATTATCTGGGGTCTGACGAAAACCGCTATCTTTTCGGTTCGGCCGCTCAGTACACCTCTGGACATTTCAAGTTAATCCCCTTCATTTCACATCACCGGCTCGATGCTACTATTGATACTAATGGAACGGTCAAAAATTTGCGCTCCGATGGCTTGCATATTAGCTCAAGTCAACTCCGAGCTAAAGACGCCTTGCTGGAAACATTAGGAGGAGCAAGTTTGCTGGGCGAGTGGGATCAAGGCTCGGCTGGAATTTTGGTCTATAATGCTAATTATTCGACTGATTTATTTGCCTTAAACGGACATCGCAAAGTTAGCGGGCTATCATTTTTACATAATTACGAAATAAGCGATTGGACGATAAGCGGTGAATGGGCAGTCCAGGAAACCGGTAAAAAAGGAATAATTCAAAATCTTCATCTAAGTAGAGATCGTGTAAGTTTTTGTGCGGGCTGGCGCTATATCGAACCGGACTTTTTCGCTCCGCTCGGCAATCCTTTCCGCAAGTTCTCCAGTCTTTCCGGCAATGAAACCGGTTTATATTCCGCTCTGAAAATCAAACTACCGGCTCGCTGGCGGTTCACTGGCTATGTTGATTTCTTTCGTGAATTAAAAAATTCCGAGCCTGGTGTAGCAATCCGGAATGGGCGGGAATCCCTCTGCGGATTTAGCCGTCAAGCTCGCAATAACGACTTAATTGAAGCTTGGTATAAAGTCAATCGCTACTATCACACTAGTCTGCCTCAACAACCGCGCGATTATCAGCTTAAATTGCATCTCAGGCATTCCTTTAGCTCGTCATTTGCCGGTGAAATCAGAACAACTTTCAGATGGAACGATTCAATTCCTTTCACTGAAGGTAGCCAGGCACTTAGCATTGTGGGAAAAGTCTCGATTTCTAAATATACCCGTGTGACTGCCGGGAACACCCACTATTTTACCGGTTCGTCCGACCTAAATATTTATTTTTATGAACCTGGCCTGCCTTTCCGCTTTAATATGACTCTATTAACCGGCACTGGTCAGCGCTATTTTCTGATAATCAGTCGGCGAATCGGTTCGAATTGTGAAATAGCCGGCGCAGTCTACGGACGGAGCAATGTGTCTATTCACACAAATGACAACAGGTATGATTTTTCAGGTGATTTGCAATTGACCTTTGACTTATGACATAGAAGTGTGTAATTTCACGACAATTGTGAAAATATTTAGACCTTATATATATTTTCTATTATTTTTGGTTAATTGTCATAACCTATTAGCGGATCAGCTTGTCATTCAATCTCCTCACCCGCAAGCTGGTACGGAAATCTCTATTATCTATTTTAATGATTGCGCTTATTTTTCAACGAAAGACTTTGCTCAGGCGCTCGGATTAAGAACTTATAACAATCCTGAAACTGGCAAGATAGTTCTCTATTTTTCCGGTAAATCGGTCAAAATCACGGCTCATAGTGCTTTCGTTATGCTTGATACTAGAATACTGCAGATGTCTCAACCAGCTATTTTGGTAAACCGTGACGAGATTTTTGTTCCACTCTACTCATTTCTTGACCTGATGAAGCGGTATGTCATCCCTAAATTTCAATATCATCTTGACAGAAGCTCTTCAATTTATGAGCTAGTAGAATTGCCGGGAGCAACTCAAGCTCCGTCAGCATCTACGGTAACAACTTTTGGGACAAAGCCGGGTATCATTTACGACATCCAGTTTGAAGAACGCGGCAACGGCTTGACGATGAAAATTTTAACCAATGCTCCCTACGAAAGTTCAGACTTTTCTTCTTTCTTCCGCGGTGATGAGTGGTTCTACCTTACTATTCTCGGAGCTACCTGCGATTCAGCCGCGCTTTCACGTCGGGATCCGATTCCTTCAGTGGCAATCGTTGAAGCTATTCCAGTAGGGAATTCGGTTCAAATTACCCTTAAATTGAAGCAAAAATATGACAGGGCAAATGCCTATTACGATGCGCGCAGTGGTAAAATTTTAGTTACTCTAAATGTGCCACTGACCAGTGCCACACTAAAAAAAATTGAAGAAGTCAAAAATACCTGGATTGTTGATACCATTGTCATTGATGCCGGACACGGAGGGAAAGATTCTGGCACACCCGGTCGTTGGGGCTATAAACACGAAAAGGATATCGTGCTGGACATCGCTCTTCGATTGGGTAAATTGCTGGAGCAACGCAACGATCTAAAAGTGGTCTATACCAGAAAAAACGATGAATTTATTCCTCTCTGGAAAAGAACCCGCCTGGCTAATGATTCCGCCGGTAAGCTTTTTATCAGTTTACACATCAA
>Ga0208197_1002194_pt1 | contig 17718 bp, 9 predicted proteins | sample AD_JPNNA4_MetaG_FD_184444 | JGI IMG/M metagenome (GOLD analysis project Ga0208197, IMG submission 184444) | Active sludge microbial communities of municipal wastewater-treating anaerobic digesters from Japan - AD_JPNNA4_MetaG (SPAdes) (version 2) | ecosystem: Engineered > Bioreactor > Anaerobic >...
TTGTTTATTTTTTTTGAACAGCAGCCGCGGATACGTTAATGAGCCGTTTCTATTTGCCGGTACGGCGATTCGGGATAACAAAGAAGAGTGGTGAGCCCTGTGATTAAAACAAAAACACAAAAGATGGTCCTTGTTGCCATGATGATGGCGTTGACCGCAGCATGCACGTGGCTCACCCGTATTCCCGGCATCGTGCCGAACGGATATGTCAATTTCGGGGATACAATCCTGATGTTCACCGCGCTGGTTCTGGGGCCCGTTGCCGGTTTCGCCGCCGGTTCTTTCGGCAGCGCGCTGGCTGATATTCTTTTGGGTTTTCCGGGATACGCGCCGATCACTTTCTTCGTAAAAGGGCTCGAAGGTCTTGTCTGCGGGCTGATTTACAAAAAAACCAAACAAAAATATGCGATTGTGGCAACCTTGTCGGGCGGGCTTCTCATGGTGGCGGGTTATTTTGCCGCCGAGTACTTTTATTTGGGTCCTGCCGCTGCGGTAGCCGACATATTCGGCAACGCCCTGCAGGGCGTCATCAATGCGGTTTTGGTCGTTTTATTGAACCGCGCGCTGAGAAAACCGGTCAAGAAGTTTATTTCGCCCTGACAAAGCCGCCGGGCTGAAAATGCGCTGCGGGAACATTTTCCTGAACCTTTAGACACGCAGCACGATTTGATAACGGAGATGTGAATATGTCGGAATCGTTGGATACAATCAAACAACAAGCTGCAGCGGCGGCGCTGGAACTATGCGAAACCGCAAAACTGCGTGCCGGCCAAGTGGTTGTCGTGGGCTGCTCGTCGAGCGAAATCGGAGGTCATAATATCGGCAGCCAATCCAGTCCCGAAATCGGCAAAGCCGTCTTTGAAGCCGTTGCCGAAGTGCTGGGCAGCCGCGGCATATTCCTGGCCGCGCAATGCTGCGAGCGGCTCAACCGCGCGATTATCGTTGAACGCGACGCCGTGCCCCGGGCGGAGATCGTCAACGTCATTCCGCAGCCCAAAGCGGGCGGGTCTTTCGCGACGGCCGCCTATTACGGATTCGGGGACCCTGTCGCGGTGGAGGGAATCAAAGCCGATGCCGGCCTGGATATCGGCAGCACGCTCATCGGCATGCATCTCAAAAGTGTCGCGGTTCCCGTCAGGCTGAAAAATGATACGATAGGCCGGGCGCGCGTGACCGCGGTCAGAACACGGCCCAAATACATCGGAGGTCCTGCCGCAATCTACGACGAAGGCCTGATGTAACAGCGTGAGGCGTTAGCAACGCGCAAACAAGCAGTTGACGGAATGTTTAAGGGCACGTTGCAAAACGAGCCCAGGAGCAAACAATGAACCAGTCAGCCCAAAAGGGTTGGCCGGTTCACCGTTTTGCGTTAAAATTGAATTGATGAAGAAACAACAAACGCAATGCCAGTATAACCTGATAGAGCGTCACGGTCAACTGGCATTCACACTGAACTATGAAATAGTCATACCGGAGAATGATCCTGTGCGGCTGCTAAGCGCCCAGCTTGAGGAACTGGAGTACGGGAAACTGTACGAAGCGTATTCTTCCATAGGGAGAAAATGGGCAGCCGACCCCAAGGTCATGTTTCAGGTATTGGTACACGGATATCTGTGCGGGATATACTCCAGCCGGCAGTTGGAGGAAGCGTGCCGGAAACGAGTGGACTTCATGTGGCTGATTGGAGATGAGGGCGTTGCCGACCACAGTACGCTCTCACGCTTCCGTAAACGCTTTGCTCCGGAGATTGAGGATCTGTTTTATCAGTATGCGCGGTATTTAGAGAGATGTGGCGAGACAGACCACGACTCGGTCTTCATCGACGGGACAAAGCTGGAGAGCCGCGCGGGGAGATATAGCTTCTGCTGGCGCAAGAGTGTGGAGAAGCAGCTTGCCAAACTGCAGAAGAAGACTGGCTGCAAGACGCTCAAGCATGCGAAACAGAAGCTGGAGCAGATGAGTTTCGGCGTTGAATTTGTCAGCGGCAAGGGAAATCGTAAGAGCCCGGAACAGCGGGAATATGAGGCTTTTTCGGAGCTGTGCAGGCGTTGGGAGAGCTATGAGCGCTCTCTGTCGGTCATGGGAAGGAATCGCAACAGCTATTCCAAGACAGACCCTGACGCCACGTTCATGCGAATGAAGGACGACCATATGCGCAACGGACAGCTCAAGCCGGCGTACAATGTCCAGATTGCCGTAAACAGCGAGTACATCACAGGCGTCGGCGTGTTTTCTAATCGAACGGATTACGGGACACTGATCCCGTTCCTGCGGGAGATGGAGCATCACCATGAGACGCGGTATGAGGAGATAACTGCTGACGCAGGATATGAGCGGCTGGAAAACTACCTGTATCTTGAAAGCACGGGGCAGACGAGCTTCATAAAGCCTCAGAACCATGAACAAATGAAGAAAGCGTCCTTCAAGAAACAGATCGGGCGCGTTGAGAATATGAGCTACGATGAAGCAGATGATTGCTACATCTGCGCCGCCGGGCGGAAACTGAGACTGCGGCGGGAGTGCAGCAGCCTTGTATATGGCAAGACCATGACCACGGCGTATTACCGCTGCGAGAGTTGTGCCGGCTGCGAATACAGGACGCAATGCTGTCAGGCGCAGGATGTGAACGAGCCCAAGGAGCTGAAGCTGAAGCGAGAGCTATGGGAGAAGCGGGCAGTTTCGGAAGCGAACATCATGACGGAGCGCGGGGTGTATCTGCGCCAGTGCCGAAGCATACAGGTAGAGGGCGCGTTCGCACTGCTTAAGAACGACTTTGGCTTTCGGCGGTTCCTCACGAGAGGAAAGCGTAATGTCCATACGGAGTTGTATCTGCTGTGCCTGGCGTTCAACGTGAAGAAGTACTGGATGAAGCGTGAAAACGGGCGTCTGAAAACACATCTTTCAGAAATTCGAATTTCGTGAGAAAGCAAAACTGAATTTTCCACATTTCAGGTCTGCGGCACTGCCGGAGGCCCGCTTTGCGTCTGTAGTTTTCCACAATTCTTAACTTGAATAGCTTGTGCTAACGCACATTTCCGCCATACCAAGTGAAAAAAGCGCGCTGCAAAACATTATCGTTTTGCAACGCGCCCTTGCATGGGTTCATCAGTAGGGATGCGCCTGGTCGATGGTGTCGATGAACAGGCCGGCGTCCAAAATCCTGCCGGCGTCGTTGGAGTCGACGTTGCCGTCGCCGTTGACGTCGAGCGCGTAGGCCTGCGTGGCGTTGAGTTCGAGCCTGTAGTTCTCGCTGAGGATGGCCATGACCGCGTCGCCGGCGTCCACACGGCCGTCGCCGTTGCCGTCGCCGAAGATGATGACGGTATAGGCGGCGATGGTGACGCCGTTGACCTTCAGCTCTACGATCGTTCCGGTGCCGTAGCCGTTCGGCGTCGGCGTAAAGACCAGCGTGCCGCCCGTCGAGGAAATCAGGCTGTTGAGGTTCGTGCTGCCTTCGGGGATGCCGTAAATAATCTTTTTGGCATTGTTAATAACCGTAGTCGTTCCGCTCGCGGCGGTGACGATGGGGCCGGTGACCGTGACCGCGCAGGTCGCGGTCTTGCCGCCGTCGTCGGTGTAGCAGGTAATCGTCGCGCTGCCGACGCCGACCGGGGAAACGTTGCCCGAGGCGTCGACCACGGCGACGGAGGCGTTGCTGGTGGTCCAGTGGACGCCCTGTACGCTGGCCGCGCCGACACCGAGCACGCCTTTGGGCGCGATTTCGGGCGTAATCTTCTGCGAGGCGCCGCCGATGGCGAAGCTCAGCGTGGTTTTGTCAAGCGTCACGCCGGTGGCCTGGATGTTGGCGAAGGCGACCCAGACGGAGTCGGTGAAGGTTTTGCCGGTGCTGTCGGTCGCGGTGAACGTGATGAGCGCGGCGCCGGCTTTGTTTTCGGACGGCGAGCATTTGCCGGTCTGGTCGACCGTGATGCTGGAGCTGCTCGAAGCCCAGACGGCGCTCTGGTATTCGCCCGCCGCCGGCAGGAACGCGGCGCCCAGCTGTACGCTGCAGGAGTTGTAGGTGGAGGTCAGCGGCACTTTGTAGGAGATGAAGGCGGGCGCCGACGCGCTGTTGTAGAGGATATCGACGCCGGTCAGCGGCGTGCGCGGCACCAGGTTGTTCCTGGCCTGGGTCAGCGCGGCGGTGGCGGCGTCGACCTGCGTCTGGTCCGCGTTCTTATCGGCGTAGACGGCGATGCCGTGCTCCAACGCGGCTTTCAGCGCGGCGTAACTCGCGGCCGTATAATCCTTCGCCTGGTAGTTGGCGTAAATGACCGCGTTGCAGATGGCGGCCAGCTGCGTCTTGTCGATGGAAACGTTGACAACGCACTGCGCCTTCAGCTCGCCCAGCTGTGTGGTCACGGTAATCACTGCGCGGCCGCCGATGCCGATGGTCACCAGGCCCGTCTGCGTCACCGACGCGACGGCCGGGTTGTTGCTGGACCACTGCAGGACCGGGAAGTCGGGCGTGCCGCCGTTGTCGCCGGTCTGTACGGCGGTCAGCTGCACCGTTCCGCCGTTGATGTTGGCGTTGACGACCTCGGGCGAGAGCGTCAGGGACGCGGTGCCGACGCGCACGAAGGCGACGACGGCCGTTGCCTTGTAGGTCTTGCCGAAGTGGTCTGTCACCGTGCAGGTGATGGTCGCGTAGCAGGACTCGTTGAGCGTCGGTTTTGCGACGCCGCTCTGCGTGACGGAAATCTTGGCGCTGGAACTCGACCAGCTGATGGTCTGGTACATGGCGTTGGCCGGGTTGATGATGACGCCGAGGGTGACGCTCGCGGCGGTGAAGGCCGTGCCGACGGGCACCCTGTTGATGACGAAACCGTTCTGGTTGACCCCGCCGACGCTGATGGCGGCCGAGGTGACGTAAATATACGGCGCCAGCGCGGCGTAGGCGTTGATGAGGTTGGTGGTCGCCGTGTCGACCTGCGCCTGGGTGGAGAGCGGGTTGGTATTGACCGCGACGGCGGCGTTATACACCGTCATCATCGCCGCCCAGCTGGCGGGCGTGTAATTGGCCTGGGGATAGTTCGCCAGGCTCGCGATGGCCGCGGCAAGCGTCTGTTTGTTGGCGGACACGGTCACCGTGCAGCTCGAGGTGTAGCCGCCGTCGATGGTCGTCGCGGTAATCAGCACCGTGCCGACGTTGTTGAAGCTGACCACACCGCCCTGCGTCACGCTGGCGATGCTGCTGTCGGCGCTTGACCAGAGCACGTCCTGAATATTGGCCGCCCCCACGCCGAGGGTTCCGGCCGGCGTGACAGACTTGCTCAGCGTGGCGCTGCCGCCGACAATCGCGTTGGAGATCGACGACGGCGAAACCGTGACGCCCGTCACCGGGTAGTTGGCGAACGAAACGTACGTGCTGGCCGTGCGGATATTGTTCTTATAGTCTTTGACCGTGACGGTGATGACGGCCCAGCAGGCGTTGTTGGCCGTCGGCCGGCAAAGGCCTTCGTTGGTGACCGAAATCGAGCCGCTGCTCGACGACCACGTCACGGAGGTGATGGTCGCGTCGACCGGGAAGAGGGCGTAGCCGAGCTGGGCGCTCTTGTTCTGGTAAGTGCTCGTCAGCGGCACGTCCACGGATACAAAGCCCGAGGAAAGCGTGCCGTTGTAGGTGATGCCCACCTGGTTGAGGGCCACGAACGCCACCAGCGCGTCAAACGCGGCCAGCAGGCTGGTTCTGGCGTTGTTCACGGCGGTCTGGCTGGCGAATTCCTCCGCGCTGACGGCCTGCGCGGCGGCAAGCGCCGCGGCGAAAGCCGCCCAGCTGTCGGGGGTGTACATTTCGGGATCCAGGTTGAAGCCGAGCATCGAGGCGATGGCGTTGTTGAGCGCGGTCTTGTTGGCGCGTACGGTTACCGCGCAGGTCTTTGAGAAGTCGCCGTCGTAGGAGGTGGCGGTAATCGTGCACTGGCCCGCGTCGACGTAGGTGACGACGCCGCTCTGGTTGACCGAAGCGACCGCTGGGTTGCTCGAGGTCCAGTAGGTTTTCTTGACGCTGGCGTCAAATGTGCCCGTCGGCGTGAAGCTGGAGGTGATGGTGACCGGCGCGTCGCCGACGATGGCTGTCAGCGAGGTCTTGTCGATGGTCATGCCCGTCACCTGGTAATTGGCGAAGGCGACAAAGACGGAATCGACGAATTTGTTGCCGTAGTGGTCCGTCGCGGTCAGCGTGACCAGCGCGCCGGCCGCCTTGTTGGCGGAAGGTTTGCATTTGCCGGTCTGGTCGACGCTCAGCGAACTGTCGTTGGAAGCCCAGACAATGGAGGTGTACATCGAATTGGCCGGGGCGAAACTGTAGCTCAGCTGGATGCTCTGGTTGCTGTAAATCTGCCAGAGTTCCACCTTGCGTGAGATATGCGACGGCGCCGGAGAGCCGTTATAGAGGATGGTCAGGTCCGTCATGTGGATGTAGGGCTGGAGCGCCGAGAAGGTGGCGTACAGCGCGGCGGTGGCGGCGTCGATCTCCTGCTGGGTGAAGGTGTTGCCGTTATAGACCTCGACCGCATGGGCGTAGGCCTGCGAGAAGGCGGTGCTGGTGGTGTATTCGTAATCCTGAACGTTGACGTGCTGCGCGTCGATGTACGCGATGGCTTCGCCCAGCGCGGTCTTGTTGCCGCTGACCACCACCGTGCAGACGGCGTAGACGCCGCCGTTGACCGAGGTCGCGCGGATGTTGGCGGAGCCGGAATCCAGGAAGCTGACCACGCCGCTTTGCGTGACCGGGATTGCGTTCGGGTTGTCGCTGGACCAGACGACGTTCTGGATGTTGGCGTCCGAGGTGCCCAGCAGGCCCGTGTTTTTCACCGAACAGGCGATTTGCTGCGGCGCGTTGCCGATGCTCGCGTTGATGCTCGTCGGGTTAAGCACCACGGAGGTGGCCGGTTTTTTCGCGAACGAAACCGTGACGCTGTCGCTGACCGTTCTGCCGTAATAGGTGGTCACGGTCACGGTAATCACGGCCCAGCAGGCGTTGTTCTGCGTGGGACGGCACACGCCGTTGCTGTCGACGCTGACGGTGGAACTGCTCGAGGACCAGATGATGCTCTGGTAGAACGAGTCGAGCGGGCTCATGCGCAGCGACAGTTCAATGGTCTGGTTGGTGTAGTTGGCCAGGTCGCCGACCTCTGCCGCGACATAATCGGGCGCCGGCGAATCGCCTTTGTAAATGGTGACGGAGTTGACATAGATATAGGTTTTCAGGGCGGCGTAGGCGGCGTTGAGTTCCGCCGTCGCCTGGTCGATTTCGGCCTGCTCGACATTCGGGTCGTCATAGGCCTGCTGCGCCCTCATCAGGGCGGCCGCCAGAACGGCCCAGGTATCGGGCGTGTAGCGCGTATAATCAAGGTTGGCGTTGTTGACGGTGTTGAGCGCCGTCTGCAGCGCGGTTTTATTCAGCGAAACGGTGACGGCGCAGGTCGCCGCGAAACCGCCGTCCCTGGTGCGGGCGGTGATGGTGGCCGCGCCGCGGCCGACGTAGGTGACCAGTCCGGAACCGTTGACGGTCGCGACGGTCGGGTTGTCCGAAGTCCACTCGACGTCCTGTACGCTCGCCGCGCCGATGCCGAGGGTGCCCGTCGGCGTGATGGTGGCCGTCAGCTGCGTGGTGTTGTGGATGAGCGCGTTGGGCACCGAGGTGATGTTGAGGCTGATACCCGTTACCAGCACTCTGGCGAACGCCACGTTGACCTTGTCGGTGTAGGTGTGCCCGAGGTAATCTTCCGCCGTGACGGTGATGACCGACCAGGTCGGGTTGTTGGTGTTCGGGCTGCATTTGCCGGTCTGGTCGACGCTCATCGCGGAATTGCTCGACGACCAGGTGACGGATTTGTAGTCGGCGTCCGCGGGTGTCAGGGCGTAGGAGAACTGCATGGACTGGTTGGCGTAATTCTCCAGCGTGCCGACTTTATAGGTCACATAGTCCGGCGCCGCCGCGTTGTTATAGCGTATCTGCACCGACTGGATCGGGGTGTACGCGTTGAGGGCGTTGAAGTTCACCGCCAGGTAGGAGGTCGCGGCGTCCACTTCCTGCTGCGAGGCGAGTTCGTTGCTCTGCACGGCGTAGGCCTCCGCCAGCGCGCCGAGGAAGGCGTCGAAGTCGGCGGGATCATAATCGCCGGGGTTGAGGTTTTCGTTCTCGATGAGGGCGATGAGGTTGTTGAGCGCGGTCTTGTTCGCCCGGACGGTCACCGCGCACGAAGCGGTTTTGAAGCCGTCGATGGTCGTCACGGTAATCACGGCGTTGCCGGCTTTGATGGCCGTGACGACGCCGTCGTTGTTGACCGAGGCGACGGCCGGGTTCGAGGAGGTCCAGAAGACGTCCTGAATGCTCGCGCCGATGCCCGGCGTCGCGTCCGCCTGGATGGATTCGTTGAGCGTGCCGGTCGCGCCGATATACAGCGCCATATTCGACTTGTCAAGCGAAACGCTCTTGACCGGATAGTTGGCGAAAGACACCACGCAAGTCGCTTGGTAGCCGCCGTCCTGCGTGGTGGCGGTGATGACCGCCCAGCATTTGGAATTCTTGGTCGGCGAGCAGACGCCGTCGCTGCCGACGGCGATGTCCGTGGTGCTTGACGACCAGAGGATGGTCTTGTTCGTGGCGTCGGCCGGCGTGACCACCGCGTGGAGCGACGCGCTGGCGTTCTTATAACTCTGCGTCAGCGGCACCTTGACCGCCACGTTCGGCGCCTCGGTAATCGAAACGCCCGTCACGAGGATGCCGACGAACACCTTGTAGTAGGTTTTCACGGTGTCGCTCGTTTTCGCGATGACGGTTACGGTTCCGCCGTTGAGCGGGATAAGGATGCCGTTTTTATTGACGCTCGCCGCGCTGTTTTGCGCGGAGGCGGTCGCCGTGGCGAACAGTTCGGTCTTGCCGTCGTCCGCCAGCAGGCCCCAGGTCACCGTCGCCAGGATGCGCGAGGGGTAAGTCTTGACGATCATCTGCGTCAGCGAGCCGACGAGGGCCGTCGAAGGCCCGGTAATCGCGACCTCCTGCACCGCCGTGACCGCTTTGCCTTTGACCGTCACGGGTACCGTGACGGTGACGCCGTCGAGGACGGCCGTCACGCTCGTGGTTTTGGTGCCCGTGGCCGAGAGCGCGTCGCGGCCGAACAGCAGGCCGGTGCCGCTGACCTTGGCGTAGTCGGTGTTGGCCACCGACCAGGTGATGCCGTTGGTGGTCGCGCCCTTGGGCACAATGTTCGCCGCGGCCAGCTGCTGGCTTTCGCCTTCGTTGACCGTCGTGTTGCCGGCAATTGAAAAGCTCGTCACCTGCAGGTCGCTGACGACGGTGACGGTCACCGTATCGTTGGTGCTGAGCTTGAGAAGATAGTTGGCCACGGTCGTGATCGCGCCTTCGCTCCAGGCGACGGCGTTCTCGGTGCCGACCAGGTACAGCAGGCCCCACAGGGCGTATTTGACGATGTTTTCGGAAATGGGCAGCCCCAGTTTGACCAGCACGCTGGCGACCGTACCCGCGATGGCTTCGGGGTCATTGCCGACCAGCGCCGCGTATTTCAGCACGTTGTCCATGAAGCCCTTGACGTCGGGCGAGGCCATGAGCGTCACTTCTCCGGGCGCCGTAAAGGTCGCAAGGCCCGTGTCGGAAAGCGTCGCGTAGTCTTTGCCTGATTTGATGGTGTAGTTGACGCCCATGTGCAGGCGCATCGGCGTGGTGACCGCCTGCAGCTGGAAGGTGTAGCCGACCTCGACGGTCTTGGGCACCTGCGCCTTGTTGGTGATCGTCGTGCCGTTGGGGAAGAAGTCGGCGGTGATGGCCGTCGATTTGTTCACCAGCACGCGCACCTGGTCGCGCGCCCTTTCGACGCCGCTGCCGTCGTAAAGGATGGCGGTGATGCCCGTATCCATGGTGTTGAGCATGGTTCTCAGCTTGTCGATGAGCGTCGTCGTCAGCGAACCCGGCAGCACGCTGGCGCCGGTTTCGACGACGTTGAGGATGCCCTCGGCGTCCATGGCGTCGATGTCCATGCCGTCGAACAGCGCGTAAATGGCCGTCGCCGTCGCGTCGCCGACGACGGGAATGGGCCGGATTTCGTTGTCAATCCACAGCCGCAGGATGGCGCCTTTGGAGCTGTCGTGCGCCCTGAGCAGGCCGTTCTGGTCCACCGAGGCGAGGATGGGCGTCTCGCTCTCCCAGTAGAAATAGCCGCCCGAGGGCATGCTGCAGTCGATGAGCATCGCCGTCAACTGCAGCGTATCGCCCTCTTTGAGGACAATCTGCTGCGTGACGGGCGCCCCGTTGGCATAAATGTCAATCTGGTGCGTAATAAGGTCGTCCGTCTCCGCGAAAACGAAGAGCGGCGCCGCGCCCAGCACAAGCATGACAGCCAGCAGGACGCTTAAGGATTTTTTGCACAGTCTTTTCAAAGCGATACCTCTTTTCAAGATTGGATTCCTTCGCCTGTATATTATAAAATAACCCGTATACATTATATGGCGCAGCCGCGTAATATTGTTTCTGTTTTGCCATTATGTTGGGCGTTTCGTATCAAATTTTTAGCGGATTTGTATATTTTACGGGCAGACGGCACAACATATTGTGGCCCGGTCCGCCGCGTTTCCGCCCCGGGCCGGGCAAAAATATTCCCCGCCGCGGGGCGGGGAAACGGGGGATATGTCCGCGCCGTTCAGGCGGGGGAAAACGCTTTTTTGACGCGCCGCACCGCGTCGGCAAGCCGGTCCGCCGGGATGTTGACCGGCGGCGCCAGGCGGATAATCGTCCCGTGCGTCTCTTTGGCGAGCACGCCGTTGGCCTTAAGCCGCTCGACGTAAGGGGCGGCGGGTCCCTTGAACTCGACGCCGATGAGCAGGCCCTTTCCCCGGACTTCTTTGATGTCCGGGTTGGCGACGGCGCGCAGTTCCCTCAGGACATAGGCGCCTTTTTCGGCCGCCTGCGCCGGGTAATCGTCGCGCACCAGGATTTCCATCGCCTTAAGCGCCACCGCGCAGGCGAGCGGGTTGCCGCCGAAGGTGGAGCCGTGGGAGCCGGGCTCGTAAACGCCCAGGATATCCTTGTCTGCCGCCACGGCGGACACCGGCAGGATGCCGCCGCCGAGCGCCTTGCCGAGAATGTAGATGTCCGGCTCGACGTCCTCGTGCATGCAGGCGAACATTTTGCCCGTCCGGGCCAGGCCCGTCTGCACCTCGTCGGCCACCATGAGTATTTTGTGCCGCGTGCAGATTTCGCGCACGGCTTTGAGGTAGCCTTCCGGGGGGACGATAACGCCCGCCTCGCCCTGGATGGGCTCAAAAAGGAAGGCGGCCGTATGGGGCGTCACCGCGTTTTCGAGCGCGGCGGCGTCGCCGAAGGGGATCTGCACGAAACCGGGCGTGTAAGGGCCGAAGCCCCTGCGCGCTGCGGGGTCGCTCGACATGGTGATGACGGTGACCGTCCGGCCGTGGAAGTTGTTTTCGCACACGATGATTTCCTGCCGATTTTCCGCGACGCCTTTGACGTCGACGCCCCAGCGGCGCGCGGTTTTGACGGCGGTTTCGACCGCCTCGGCGCCCGTGTTCATCGGCAATATCAGTTCCTTGCCGGTGAGTTGGGCGAGTTTTTCGCAGAACTCGCCCAGCAGGCTGCTGTGGAAAGCCCTGGAGGTCAGGGTCACCTTTTCAAGCTGCTGTTTGGCCGCCTCGACGAGTTCCGGGTGGAGGTGGCCGAAGTTCAGCGCCGAATAGGCGCTGAGCATATCGTAATATTCCTCGCCCTCGGGGGTCTTGACCAAAAAGCCCCGGGCGGATTCAATGACCACTTCGTGGGGTTGGTAGTTGGCGGCCCCGTACTGCTGTGTCTTGCGGATGATGTCTTTGGACGAACGCATATTCCCTCCGTGCCGGCTCGTATTGTTGCTCGTTACATGGTTTCCGGCGCCGTTATTTTCATCAGCGCCATGACGTTTTTCATCGTGTCCCTGACGCAGCGGCAAAGGAAAAGCCGCGCCTGCATCAGCGCCTCGTCGTCGCAGGCGACCCTGCGCTCGGTGTAAAACTTGTGGAAAAGCGTCGCCAGCTCCGTCAGGAAGCGCGTGATTCTCGCCGGGTCGCAGGTGCGCGCTGCCGCCGCGATTTCGTCGGTCAGCGAGCCGAGGTGGCGGATGAGGTCGCGTTCCTCCCTGGTCGAGAGCAGGCGCAACTCCCCGTGGCCGCACTCGGCCGGTTCGATGCCGTCGGCCCTGATTTTTTTGAGGATACTGCAGATGCGCGCGTGGGCGTACTGGCAGTAGTAGACCGGGTTCTTGGCGCTGTTTTCGACCGCGAGCCCCAGGTCGAACTCCATCTGCGAGGCGGGTTCCCTCATATTGAACAGGAAACGCACCGCGTCGACGGGGATTTCTTCGAGCAGGTCGCCCAGCGTAATGGCCTTGCCCGTGCGTTTGGACATGCGCACGGCTTCGCCGTTGCGCGTCAAGCGCACCAGCTGCATGAGGATAATATCGAGTTTCGAGCCGTCCTCGCCCGCGGCGTCAAGCGCGCCTTTGAGCCTCGCCACATGGCCGTGGTGGTCGGCGCCCCAGACGTCGATGCAGCGGTCAAAACCGCGGACCCTGATTTTATTGAGATGGTAGGCGATGTCCGCCGCGAAGTAGGTGGGATGGCCGTTGGCGCGCACGAGCACCTCGTCCTTAAGTTCGAGTTTTTCGATTTCCGCGTCCGTTTTTCCGGCCGCGAGGAGCTGTTTCGTCAGCTGTTCCTTGTTCTTGTACCACAGCGCGCCCCCGCTCTCGTAGGTGTGGCCGCGCTCTTTGAGCAGCCTGAGCGTTTCGGCGAGTTCCCCGTTGCTGTGCAGGGTGCTTTCGTAAAACCACACGTCGTACCCGATGCGGTAGATGCCCAGAATGCGCCGTATCTCCTCAATGTTTTTCGGCAGCGCGAAATCGACCAGCGCTTTTCTGCGCTCTTCCTCGCTTTTTGACAGATACGCGCCGCCGTGGATTTCCGCGAACTGCCTCGCGCGCTCGGTGATGTCCTCGCCGTGGTAGCTGTCCTCCGGCAAGTCGGGCGCGTTCGGGTCGCCGCATACCTGGCGGTAGCGGATGTCGAGCGACAGGGCGAATTTGTCCATCTGGTTGCCCGCGTCGTTGATGTAGAACTCCCGCGTGACCCGGTAGCCGGCGAAGTCGAGCACGGCCGCCAGGCAGTCGCCCAGCGCGCCGCCCCTGGCGTTGCCCATATGCATGGGCCCCGTCGGGTTGGCAGAGACGAACTCGACGTTGACTTTTTCGCCTTTCCCGTCGTCCGAACGGCCGTAGTCGGCGCCCCGTTCGGCGATTTCCAGCAGGACGCCGCTGTAAAACCGCTCGCCGAGGGTGAAGTTGATAAAGCCCGGGCCGGCCGCCTCGCAGCGTTCGAACAGCGTCCCCTCGAGGCGGATGCCGGCCAGCAGCGCCTCGGCGATTTTGCGCGGCGGCAGCCGCAGCGCCCCCGCCCAGGCCATCGCCGCGTTGGTGGAAAAGTCGCCGTTGTCCCTGTTGGCGGGCACCTCGACCTTGAAAGGCGGGGTTTCCGCGGCGGGCAGGACGCCGCCCGACACCGCGTCGGCGTAAGCCGCTTCCACGGCCGTTTTGATCTGACTTGCGGCAAGCCTGACAAGCCGGGACATCGCCTACGCCTCCCTGACCGTTATTTTCATCTCGTTGACCGAGACCATTCCGCTGTTGAAATCGATGGTGAAGTTCATTTTCAACTCCCCGCCGCCCGGCGTCATGCGCGAGGTGATTTCGCGGGCGAAAACGCCCATTATCATCTCACCGGCCGGGGTGCTGTAGTGGCAGTTGTGCCGCCTGTCCTTTTCGATGACGAGCTGCGTGGGGTAATCCCCTTTCCGGGTCACGAGCACGCGCCTTTTATTCTCGACGCGCAGGGTGGTGACGGAGTTTTTCATCTCCTCGTCCTGCTCGCGGTATTCGAGGCAGTAATTGTCCCCCGAGCCGGACAGCGTCCCGACGGTGGTCATTTCCGCCGACTGGCTGACCCCGTCGATGCCGTGCCTGTCCGTGATGGAGATGATAACTTTTTTCTTTTTAATCATGAGAGGTCTTCCTTTTTTTCTCGAGCGCCAGGTCGATGAGCGCCGACAGAAGCCGGGGATAGGGCAGCCCCGCCGCTTCGAACATTTTCGGGAACATGCTGATGGGGGTGAAGCCGGGAATGGTGTTGATTTCGTTGAAATAGACGTCGCCGGACGCCGTATCGACGAAAAAGTCGACCCTGGCCATGCCCGAGCAGCACAGCGCCCGGTAAATCAGTCCGGCCGTTTCGCGCACCTGCCGCGCGGCTTCCGCTTCGATTCTCGCCGGGATATGCAGCCGGCTGGCGGAACTGACGTATTTTGCGTCGTAGTCGTAAAATTCGTTGCAGGGCACGATCTCGCCGGGTTGAGACACGCTCAATTCCCCGTTGCCCATGACGGCGCACTCGATTTCCGCGCCGCAGACCGCCGCCTCGAGCACGACCTTCGCGTCGTAGCGGAAGGCGTTCTCGATGCCCTCTCCGAGCTGCGCAGTGCCTGCCGCCTTGGTAATGCCGACCGAAGAGCCCGTGTTCGCCGGCTTGACAAAGATCGGGTATCCGAGCGTTTCCCCGGCTTCCCGTACCGTCTTTTCCGGGTCGGCGAGGTATTCGGCCTGCCGCACGGACAGCCATTTCGCCTGTTTGACGCCGGCGCTGTCGGCGATGGTGTTGGTGATTTCCTTGTCCATGCACATCGCGCTGGCGAGCGTGCCGCAGCCGACATAAGGCAGGCCCGATATCTCCAGCAGCCCCTGCATGGTCCCGTCCTCCCCGTTGGCGCCGTGCAGCACGGGGAAGACCGCGTCGATTTCCTCAAGCGCCCAGCGGCCGCCCCCGAACACGAGCAACCCTTTTCTGCCGCGGTCCAGGGAAATCTGCGCGGGCGCCAGCAGCGTCGGGTCCTCGAGCCACCTGCCCCCGGGCAGTTGGTCGGGGCCGCCTTTGTAGAGGTACCACCGCCCGTCGGCGGTGATGCCCACGGGGATAACCGTGAAGCGGTCCCCGGGCAGATTTTTGATGACCGACGCCGCGGAAACGAGCGAAACCTCGTGCTCGCTGGATACGCCGCCGAACAGGACAAGAATTTTTTCCATTTCGGGCCTCCCGTCCGTGGAAGTTCGAACTGTAATTTTATCACCCGTCACCGCGCCGCGTCAACCCGGAAATCAAGGCAAAGCGGGCGCGGGAAGGATCGGGTTCCTTCTGCGCCCGCCCGTTTCTTAGGCGTTCCCGCAAAGGCGGCGGCGTCGCGTTCAGCCCGCGCAGCCGTCAAACTGCGCGTTGAAAAGCCCCGCGTACATCCCGCCGTGTTCAAGCAGTTCCTCGTGGCTGCCCTGTTCGACGATTTCGCCGTTGTTGACGACCAGGATGGTGTCCGCCTCGCGCACGGTCGAAAGCCTGTGCGCGATGACAAAGCAGGTCTTGTCCCTCATGAGTTTTTTCATTGCCGCCTGCACCTGCAGTTCCGTCCTGGTGTCGACGCTGGATGTCGCCTCGTCGAGAATGAGCAGGCTCGTGTCCATCAGCATGGCCCTGGCGATGGTGATGAGTTGTTTCTGCCCGGCGGAAATGTCCGACCCGTCGCCGCCAAGGACGGTGTCGTAGCCCTTGGGCAGGCCGGCGATAAACTCGTGGATGCCCGCCAGCCGCGCGGCGTCCTCGACCTCCTGTCTCGTGGCGCCCTGTTTGGCGTAGGCGATGTTGTCGAACACCGAGGCCTCGAACAGCCAGGTGTCCTGCAGCACCAAGGCGTAGGAGAGGCGCAGGCTCTTGCGGGTGACGCCCCGGATGTCGAGGCCGTCGAGGCGGATGACGCCGCTGTCGGCGTCATAGAAGCGCATCAGCAGGTTGACGATGGTCGTTTTGCCCGCGCCCGTCGGCCCGACGATGGCTACCAGCGCGCCCTTTTTCGCCTCGAGGCTGAGATGGCGGATGACCTGCGGGCCGCCGTTGTAGCCGAAACTGACGTCTTCAAGGGCCACGTCCCCCTGCGGGTCTTCGACCTCCCGCGCATCGGGCGCGTCCGCCGGTTCCGGCTTTTCGTCGATGAGGCGGAATACGCGTTCCGCCGCCGCGACGGCCGACTGCAGGTCCGTCACGATGTTGGCCGCCTCGTTGATGGGGCCCGAAAACTTTCTGGAATAAAGGATGAAGGCGGATACATCCCCGATGGAAATCATGGCGTACAGGTAGAGGATGGTGCCCAGGACGCTGACCATCGCCATGGAAATGTTGTTGATGAAGTTGACCGAAGGCCCGACCATGCTGCCGAGGTATTCCGCCCGGTAATAGGCTTCGACGGCCAGGTCGTTCTTGTTTTCAAACCGGCTTTTCATCGTCTCCTCGGCGTTATAGGCCTTGACCGTTTTCTGGCCCGATATTTTTTCCTCGACAAAACCGTTGAGTTCGCCGAGCTTGACGGAGCGTTCTTTGAACAGGGGCTTGACCTTTTTTGTCCTGTATTTCGTGAACAGGATGCTCGCCGGCACCGTCAGGGCGAACACCAGCAGCATCGGTGGCGAGATGGTCAGCATCATCGCCAGGGAGCCGACGACCGTGATGACGCTGGCGGATAACTGGATCAGGTCGCTGGAAAGCGAGGCGTTGATGACGTCGACGTCGTAGGTGATGCGGCTGATGATGTCGCCGGTCTGGAACCGGTCGAAGTAGCCGACGGGGAGGTCCGCAAGTTTGTTGAACGCGTCTTCGCGGATGGTGTAGGCCACCTTCTGGCTGAGTTTGATCATCAGCAGCGACAGCGCGTACGACAGCAGGGCGGACACCGCGTAAAACACGGCCATCACCGCGCAGTAATAAAACACCTTGTCAAAATCCACGCGGCCTTTGCCCGGCTCGAGCGCTTCGATGGCGTAACCCGACAGGCGCGGGCCGGCCAGCGCGAGCAGGTTGCCGGCCAGCGTCATCACGAAGGCGGCCGCCAGCAGCCATTTGTAACGGTAAAGGTATTTCCAAAGCCTCGCCAGCACGGTTTTCAGCGCCGGGGCGGTGATTTTCTCATCCGTCGAAATCACCCCCCAGCTGCGAAATGCCGATTTCGCGGTAGACCGCGCTTTCGGCCATCAGCTGTTCATGGCTGCCGGCGGCGGCTATCCGCCCAGCCTCCATGACCAGGATGATATCGGCGTGCATGACGCTGCTGATACGCTGCGCGACGATGATTTTCGTCGTTTCGCGCGGGAGGGAAGCCATCGACCGCCTGAGTTTCGCGTCGGTCGCGTAGTCAAGCGCGCTCGATGCGTCGTCGAGCACGAGGATTTCCGGTTCGCCGGCAAACGCCCGCGCCACGAGCACCCGCTGTTTCTGCCCGCCGCTGAGATTGGCGCCCCTGACGGTCAGCCGGTGGTCGAGCCCGTCTTCATAACCCGCGATAAACTCCGCCGCCTGCGCCGTCCGCGCCGCCCGCTCGAGGGCCTCCCGGCCGAGGTTCCTGCCGAAGTCGATGTTTTCGGCGATGGTGTCGGCGAACAGGATGTCGTTTTGAAACACGACGCCGAACTTGGTATGCAGCTGGCCGGCGGGAATGGATTTGACGTCGCGGCCGCCGATGCGCACCGACCCGGACTGCGCGTCGTAAAAGCGCATCAGCAGCCTGACCAGAGTCGATTTGCCGGAGCCGGTCGCCCCGATGATGCCGAGCGTCTGCCCGCGTTT
>Ga0208197_1002195_pt1 | contig 17712 bp, 16 predicted proteins | sample AD_JPNNA4_MetaG_FD_184444 | JGI IMG/M metagenome (GOLD analysis project Ga0208197, IMG submission 184444) | Active sludge microbial communities of municipal wastewater-treating anaerobic digesters from Japan - AD_JPNNA4_MetaG (SPAdes) (version 2) | ecosystem: Engineered > Bioreactor > Anaerobic...
GTTTATTGGCTTCGCCGAGCTCGCAAATTGCGCTCGGTTCATTGGTGTTTACCTACGGTGAACTCGTAAACTCGGTTGTGCAAACTACCTTACATGGGTGTTTCATAATAAATAATTTTTTGATGATGAATGTTCTTTTAAGCTTGCACACAACGGTCGAGTGTAGCACTAGTAAGGGATTACGGGCTTCATAACTATCAACCTACACGAAACTTTATGCGAGGTAGAACGCTCGAATACCCTCTAAAACCCTTATTACTGCTACACTTTGTTGGCTGTAGTTGTTTTTACATTGTTCTTCCACAAGTCGGACAAATCCTTTGAGATGAAATTGGTCCGGTAAATAGACCTTTTTCAAGTTTTCCAATTGGTCCCACAAAAAGTCCTTCGTTTAATGATTTAATCTTCTTGTTAAAAATATGGTCAAGAAGTTCTTTTTGCTGTGCATCAGTCAATGAGTTGTACCATTTTTCAAATGTTTCTATCATAGTATTTAAGATTTAGTGTTTCCACAAAGTTGACAATCACCCTTTTTATAGTTCCAAGGTGAAGAATTACAAATCGGACATTTTATAGAATAATCTCCAGGACTAAACTCTTTTAAAGCGTCTCTGTATGTTTTTTTCCTTTCCTTATCACTAACATTGGAAAAAGTATCATTATCTTGGTTATCAATCTCCGTTACATATCTATAAAACCATTTTAATTCTTCGTCACTAAGATTTGATAAGTTATCACACTCATTAGCAATATATAAATTGTTCTTAATCCCCATTTTATGATTAGTAATCTTATCTCCAACTTTTAAAATCATCGAAAATATTGAAATTGATATAAGTACAATAGAAAGTATAAAACTAACAATGTTGATAGTACTTTCGGCATTCGTTCCTTTTGTAACAAATTGAGCAATAATAAAAAGTAGAGGAACAATAATCGTAAGAAATAAAACAGTGCCATTTATAAATTCATATTTCCATTTGCTTTTTCTATGCAGAATTTTTGCTGAAATAGCATTTAATTTTGTCTGTTGAATTTTATTTGTCATAATTTGTTATATGTTACGTGCGACTTTTACAATTACAGCCAACGGTTTGCGGTATGGCCAGTAAGGGAGTTCAGAGCATCAACATATCAAGGTACACTGAGTTTGATGCGAGTGATAACCTAAGCATACCCCTGAAACCCTTATTGGCTATACCATATGTTGGCAGCTGGCCTTTCTTATTCTAAGTTTTTTTTCAAATCATTTACTTTATTTTGTATCAAATATGAAGAGAAATCTTCATGATTTTTTGCTCCTCTTGTTAACATAATCTTCTTAATATTATCAAATCCAAAACCAAACATTTTATCTTGCTTGTCCGATTTTTTCTGAACTAAATTTTTCAAAAAATCAATCATTTCGTCCTCAGTAAATATAAGTATCACAAAATCATACCAGTTTTTATTTTTAATTCGTGTCGAATTAACGCTACTATCTTCAGCTATCTTAACATATAGACCAAATAAGACATAGTAATCAGATAATCCTTTATCAATCGTAAAGACATTAAACCATGAATAGTTTTTATATCTTTTAGTCGTATCCCTTTTGGGAGGTCTTGGAATATAAGTCCTTGAACCTTTCACTTGTATTGAAATACTTTTTTTTGTATTACGATTAAATAACACTAGGTCAAAACCTTTTTGCTGTCGACTTGCAGGGATTAAAATAGAATAGCCTTCTTTCTTTTTAAAGTGTTTTTCAAATTCATCTACAACTGCTGCTTCTGAAAAAGGTAAAATCAATACTGGATCCATAATTTATACTTTAAGGTTCTGGTCTTTAGGCTTGTTGCCAACGTTTTTGGGCTTGGCGTTCGTGCGGGATTTCAGGGCACAAAACTGTCAGCCCAGCACAAAAGTTGATTTGAAAAACTTCACTTGAATTTAAGCACATCACCCCGCATGACGCAAAACCCATGTTATGCCCAGTGTTTCTGTCCTTCGTCATAGTTTTGCCACTTTCGGTTTGAAGTATTTTGTAAAGCGTTCCAAGTTGTCTTTAAACCACTGAAATTGATTGTCCCAGTCGTTTTTGTCTGCAAAGTCGCCTGTTGCTTTTAGCATTACTGCACTCATTTTTCTACCGTCCATTTTGTCCCAAACCAAGTCCTTGTTTACTTCTGTCAAGGAGTTTTCGTAAGCCGTTTCGTAAAGTTTGTCGTAGTTCTCTTTTGCTTGTTCACCCGTAATATTCAACCAAATATTTATTGAGTTGTCACGAGAATTTACTGAAGCAGATAAATGAAAGTTGCTTCGTCCGATTGCAATATTTGTCCAATGTTGGAGCAATGGGTTTTGCATTTTTACAAAACTCTTTTTTGCTTCCATAAAGTCTTTAAGTCCTTGCCAATATTCTTGTTGAAGTAGTTTCGTGTCTGTCGCAGGTTGAGAAGTCGTTGAACGCTTAACTTGTTTTGTCCAGTCATTTGGTTTAGAAACAATGTTAAACATTGGTGCTGGCGAAGAGTCGCCAATTTTATAAAGTTCAATTTCAATTCCGAAAAACGTAAATGTGTCGTCCGTAATTCTGTTTAACCAGTCTAACGCTGCTCTATGTTCTTCTGTAAATTTTTGTGCTATCCAAATAATTGTCACGGCATCAAGTCCGGCAGCATATGTCATTAGTTGTCCTAAATGAGTATGGTCAGTTTTCTCAAGTTGGTTTTCAATAAGAACGAAATGGTCGTTAATCGTGTCTTTACATAAAATGTCTGCACTAAAAGGTCCAACACTTTCTTCTTGGCTCTGAACTTCAAGTTCAATTCCAATTGTCTCACTTAATAACTGAATATTTTCTTCTTGTGCAAGCCAAGGAGTAAAGTCAGTCGCTTCCTTTTTCCAGTAAGTCCGCAAGTCAAGTTTTTCAAGTCGTCCTAATTTCATTGTTGTCGTTTATTGTTGAAGTGTCGTTTTAACATTGGGCATAACGGTTGAATGTAGCAGCAGTAATGGATTGCGGGCGTCTTTCCTATCCACAAACACTGAAGTTTGAACGGGGCGGAATGCTTGAATTACCACTGAAACCCTTATTGCTGCTACACTTTGTTATGGGCTGGCTATGCTGTTTTCGGAAGTGGTATATCAGCCGCAGCACAAACAACCGCAAAAACTTTAAGTTCTTCCTTGTCTACCTCACCATCTGCTCTAATCATTTCAAGCATCATTATTGCTAATGCGATTTTCTCATGAGGCTGGAGGTCTTTAATTATTGATAGACACCCCGTAACACTCATGTACTTGGCTTCTTCAATTTCAGAATCAGAGATTCCAAGTACATTTTGTAATTGTTGAAAGTATCTGCTTTCTCCAATTGTAACTCTGTCGTCAACGTTTACAATGTCAAGTAGGACTTTTGCGACGGCTTTTTTTTCAAGTTTTGTTAAATCTAAAGACATAAATTCTAATTTTTAAGTTAATACTAATTTTGATACTCAATGTCAATATTTCTGTCAAACATATGTAGAGTGCATTTTTCAAGCTCTCCATCATATAATTTAAGTGTCATTCCATAATCTGAAAATGAATTACCAAACATGTCATGTCCAAATCCACGAAGCTCAATTTCAGTTTCGGACTTTCTAACAACTTTCATTTGTTTTGGTGCCATTTGAATATTATTGCCCCAAACTGGGTGTAAACTATCCTGATTATATATTGTGACCAAATAGCCCTCTTTTAATTCGAAATTTGGAATTATCTCGATTACTCGACCTGCACCGCCATGAGGTCCTGAAACGTGAATGCCGTTTTCAAATCTACTATGGTCTTTTGAAGCAAAGCGTAATCTTATTTCATTAAGCCTTTTATTTGCTGTGTCTTCGTCAATCAAATTTAATCGAATGGCCAGCACAAAGCCGTAAATAATATTTTGTACATGTTCAAATTTGACTAATTCAATTTCATTTTCTGATAGCAAATTCATAAAACGGCTAATGTGTTCTTTCGCCATTTTAGGATTGAATTCATGTAAAGAGTCAGCAGTCATTACAAGTGTTTCAGCTTTGGACTCTATAGCAGAAGTGAATTCAGTGTCTCTACTTTCGCTATAGTCATTACTATCTGGTGCATTTATTTCTACAATATTAAAATGAACTGCATAGCCATCTCCTGTCATGCCACCAAAAGATATACTCTCACCTTGACCTTGCAATGACATTATTTGTTTGGCAACACCACTTGGTTTAATTAGGCGAAAAGAAGTGCCATCTTCATATGTTCCTTGAAAAGTTTCTGAGATAAAATCCTCTTCGGTCTTTTTCAGGCTACTTGTAAACGTTTTATTGTCATTGGTTTTTATGTAAATTCTTTCATCAGAAATTTCCACCAGTCCATTGTTAAAGGACTTTACAAGTTCAAGTACCGGTTTGTCTTTAGAATAATTTCCGGGATTTGCTTTTGTTAATTGAAGTTTTTTCATATTACTGTGTCTTTATTTAGCCTTGCCTACAACTCGTTTATATATCTACCATAAGTATAGTTACACGCCCAAAATGGACTTGTATATCCACTTGATGATAGTTTATTACTATACAAAATTAAAACATTATTCGAATAAATCATCAAACGGCGATTTAATTTTTTTCAGGCCGTTGTCCGTAACGTGGGTATAGATTTCGGTTGTTTTGCTGCTTTGGTGTCCAAGAAGCTCTTGAATGTAACGCAAATCGGTGCCGGCCTCCAGCAAATGGGTAGCATAACTGTGACGCAAACAGTGCGGGGTTACATGACGGACAATTTTTGCCCTGGCCACGGCTTGGTCAAAAACCTTGTCGAAACAGCTTTCGCTGTACGGTTTTCCAACTTTTTGGCCTTCGAAAAGCCAGGTAACCGGCTTGTATGCCACAAAGTAGTTGCGCAGCATGGTTATGGTTTTCTCCGAAATGGGTACAACCCTGTCTTTGTTTCCCTTGCCTTTGTGAATAAGCAATAGGCCTCGTTTGCTGTCAACGTGTTCAATTTTCAGGCCCAGTACATCGCTCCGTCGTAAACCGCAGGCGTATATCAACGACAACATGGTACGATGTTTCAAATTGGCAGTACCTGTTATAATGACAGCTACCTCTTGTTTACTCAAAACCTTGGGAAGCAAATGCTCGCGTTGCGGTCGTTCTAATACTTCGGGGTCAAATTGAGTCTTTACTATTTGCTTAAAAAAGAGTTTTGCTCCACTTACGGTCTGGTTTTGCGTGGTATTTCCCAAATTGTTAGGTATTAAATATTCGTTGACAAACCGCACAAAGTCCTCGTCAGTAATAGATTCGGGTATTTTGGGCAGAACAAATCACAAAAAAGTGGTAAGTGCCGATATATAGTTTTTTACGGTCGATTCCGAATATCGTTTATGAATCATCCATTGTTCAAACTGTCTAATCTGATTTTTGGTGGTTGGTGGCAACTCTTTGTCGTAAAGGCTGATTTTGGTGGTTTCTGCCAGGTTTGTTTTTCTCTTTGGTTCGTCAATGGTCACAATTTGGGTTATCCGTTTGCCAAAATATTGCTTAATCCGGTCAAGATTATCGGCATAGTTTTGCATCTCCCACCGGTAAGATTTTGGATTCCAGCGACTAAATTTTATGGTCTTGACAAAGGCAATATCTGCTGTGTTTTTGGGCATTTTTAGCCATATATTCTTTGCCGACACCTCGACCACAATCTCATTTCTTGCTTTTTGTGGTTCCTGCGGTTCAGCCTTGGGGGGTATTTCGGGTGTAGGTTGAACAATGGGGCTGTCGGGAAAAAGCTGGTTAAATTTTTCCACGTCCTCGTTGGTGTCCGGAATATGCCATGCTTTTTGCGACTGACTCCATTGTGCACCGGGTATTTGTTTAACCCGTTCAATGCGTTCTTTATCGTACCCAAACTCAATTCTGATTTTTTCAGAGCCTTTGTGCTGAATCTTTTCTATTTTTATGGTTGACATAGGCTTAATAGTTGTTATGGTTGACAAATTTTCATAAAAACTTTCGATTGACACACAGACGAATAAAAATCCAGTCCATGTCCGAAGTGCTTTACGTGCTCGAAGCACAATCGTATATTAGCGCATAATTAATTAAACTTTTGGTTTATGAAACGAACATGCGGACAGCACCAGTACAAAGATTTTTTATGCAACATACGATGCAAAGAAACGCGGCTGTGATAGAGTATTCAACCCTAACCACCTCCATCCGGAATATGGGCGCAGCCTTGCTTGCAGAGGAAGTTAAGGAAATCGCCATGGAGAGTACGGGAATGTACTGGATACCCGTTTGGAACATTTTGGAAGAGATGGGCTTTAGCCTGACGCTGGTAAACCCCTATCTGATAAAACAAATGCTGGGACGCAAAAGCGATGTAAAAGACGCCCAATGGATGGCAACCTTATTGCATAAGGGGTTGGTTCAAGGCAGCTTGATCCCATGCAGGAAATCAGAGAGCTGAGGACATATAGCCGTAAATATGTTAGGCTTCAGCAACGGCTGACCTCCATACTGCAGGACATGGAACGAACCCTGGAGGTGTGTAGCATTCGGATCACCAGCCTTGTGAGCAACATATCTGGGAAGAGTGTTATGAAGGTCATCCATGCACTCATAGAAGGAGAAAACGATCCTGAGGTTTTTGCTGGGTATATCCATGGTCGGATAGTCAATAAGCATAAAAGAAAAACAATAGTAGAATCTTTAAGAGGACATGTCATCTCGTAGCATCTTGTTCTATTAGAATATCGCTGGAGGAATATTAGCTGCTGTGTAGGCAGAAGGAACGCTGCAAGGAAAAGTACAATCCTCAAAAGTTAATCATGTACGAACCGGGGAAGGTCCAAGCAAAAATGGATTACCATCAAAAAGGTTCAAACGCTTGGAAAACCTTTTTGAAAACTAATGCGCAAAGGACGGCCATCTTTATGGAGGGTAAAACCCCGTTTTCGAATTGGCCAATGCAACTTGTCCTGAAAAGGACTTTAAGAACATAGACATGAGTTAATGTTCAGCATACTGGGCTGGACCAAACTCGCAGGAGAAACTCGCAACACCAAAGGTGATAATTTTTTGGTACTATTTATAGGAGAAAGATACCTCGAAAATTTTAAAAAACAAAGAGATTTTAAAAAACGGAGGATGGTGATTGGTGGATGGAGGTTGGTGATTAGGCGATGTCGGTTATCGTTGGATGATTTTTAAGGAGGTCGTTCATATTGAAGATGCCTTTGCGACCTAAAAGCCATTGTGCGGCCATGATGGCTCCAATGGCAAATCCACTGCGGTCGAAAGCTTCGTGGGTGAGGGTTATCCTGTCGTCTTTCGAACGAAATTCCAGTGTGTGAATGCCCGTGATGTCATCTTCACGTATAGAAGTAATAGGAATTTGATGTGGCAGGGCTTGCTCGCCTTCTTCGCATTTTGTCCATTCATATTTTTGCGGCAAGTTTTTGATTAATCTTTCGGCCAATGCAATGGCTGTTCCGCTTGGGGCATCGAGTTTCCGGGTATGATGGATTTCGGTAATAGCAGGTTCATATTGGGGATAATCTTTCATAATATCTGCCAAAATCTCGCTTAAGTTCATAAAAATATTAACCCCCAAATTGAAGTTAGGCGCATAAAACAAGGCTCCATGTTTTTGTCCAACGTAGTTGCTTATGAACGACAATTGGTCGTACCATCCCGTTGTTCCACAAACAATGGGTTTATGATTATCGATGCTACGAATGATGTTTCGTGGTGCTTCGGCAGGAAGACTAAAATCTATGACGACATCGCACTGTGGAATGAGTTCGGCTTTATCGTCCCAATCTTTTGCATTGTCGTAAATTCCAATAATTTGATGGCCTGATTCCAGGGCAGATCGTTCGACTTCTTTTCCCATTCGGCCATAGCCTGAAATTAATATTTTCATAATTTTTCTTGTTTATTGATGTTCGGGACGTAGAAGATCGTTGATAGTTTTCACGGGATTGAAGGTAATGAGAGGAGTTTCGACGAAAACGGTAAGCCATTTTGCCATGGCTCCATTCCAAAGACCCGGATGTTCCAAGGCTTTCAAGTCGCGGTCGTCTTTTGACTTGATAGAGATGAAGCCCGTGGAAGGATCGACATAATTGGGCAAATGAAATCGACGACCTTTATAATCGGTGAGACTACAAACCAGATCGACAGGATTGAAATGAGTGGATTGGGCCATTATGGCTTTTTGCTTCGGATCATTTAAATTGATTTGTGAAGATTCAACAATCTGTAAACTGATTTCGCCCGATTGATTTTTCACCAGGAAAGGTCCGCCCCCAGGTTCTCCAATGTTTTTTACCATGCCACAAACCCTTACAGGGCGATCGAGCTTATCCTTCCACCATGCAGCTTTCGCATGATTGGACATGTTTTTGTATTCATCGGGTAAATAAATAAATAAAGTCTCGGAAGCAAATTTTTCGACTTCATTTAATAACTCATTATCTACGGCTGTATGTTCGAGGTGTAGCAAAAAATCATCGACTCGATTACGTATCTTAAGTAAAAGGCCTCCTATGACTTTCTTATATTTAATAGTCTCACTTCTGAGCCTGTCGCCAATAATGTTGTCGATATTTTTGATAAAAACGATTTCACCTTCCAGTTCGTTCAGGTTTTCGAGCAAGGCGCCATGACCACCTGGTCTGAAGAGTAAGCTTCCATCCTTATTTCGGAAAGGTTGATTGTTCAAATCGACGGCGATGGTATCCGTAGATGACTTCTGGATGGAATATTCTATTCTAAAGTGCACATCCAGTTTTTTTTCATAAAAAGGGGCTTTTCTTGTGATGAGTTCTTCGAATTTTTCTTTATGCTCGGGCGAAACCGTGAAATGTATTCTTGCCTCATCATTGTTTTTCCTTGCGTGTTGTGCGCCTTCTACTAAATGTTCTTCTATGCTTGTACGTGGCCCTTCGGGATATTTGTGAAAAAGAATAAGACCCTTAGGTAGATTTCCATAATTGAGTCCCCAAGGTTCGAGTACACATGAAATAAGCAAATTGTAATCTTTCTTTTCTAAAACTTTGTCGATAGACGTGCCTTTCTGATGAAAAATGTTTTCCAACTGCTCGGAAAATGCAAAATCGCGAATCCGATGAATGAAAGTATAAACCGATTGCAAGCCTCTATCGCTTTCTAATTTTGCCAGTGCATCCTCCGAACCATCATATTGTTCCCTGAATTCGTAGAGATGTTTAAACATCCGCGAAGCTGCGCCAGATGCAGGTACAAACTTGAGAATATCCAATCCATGACGATTCTTTTCATAATAATTTTCAAGTTCGGAAATTTGCGCATCATCGAACCTGAGAATTCCATCTCCAACCGTTGCAGGTCTTACAAGTTCAGCCCATGGAAACCCTTCCCTGAAATATTGAATCTGTTTTTCAACGGTTTCTTTGCTAATACCTTTGGAGGCTAATTGTTGTAAATCGTTGGGTGTAAACATCGTTTGAACTGTTTTTAAATTTTTTGTTGTGTGGGCATGACAAGAATTTCGTTCACATTGACTTGAGGAGGTTGTGTTAGCGTATAAATGACTGCAGCTGCAATATCACTGGGTTGCAAAGGCATAATGGGAGGATTGTCTTCACTGCTGGCTCTGATGTCGGGATCGTTGATTGTGCTGGGAAGATTAGTGGCCGTAATACCTGGTTCTATTAGAGTCATTCTGATGTTTTCGGTCGATGTAATTTCCTGCCTGAATCCTTCCGAAAAAGCATTGACGGCAAATTTTGTGGCACAGTAAACCGCACCCCCATCGAATAACCAACGACCTGCAGTTGACGAAATATTAACGATATGGCCATAACCCTGAGAACGCATATATGGTAGCACAGCTGCCGTTCCAAACAATACTCCCTTCAAATTCACATCGATCATTCTTTCCCACTCGTCTACCCGCAAATTTCTAATAAATGATAAGGGCATAATCCCGGCATTGTTGATGAGTATATCTATTTTTTGCCAGCTTTCGATGACTTTATGGATAAATTCATTCCAATTGTCCTTATTGCTCACATCCATCGGAAAGGCAATAGCTTCTTTACCTGATTGTAGAATTTCCTTTTCTACTTTATAGAGAAAATCTAAATGACGTGCTGCAATTGCCACTTTTGCACCTTCTTTGGCTAATTCGAGGGCAATGGCTTTACCAATACCCGATGATGCACCTGTAATTATTGCAACCTTAGAATCGAGTCTCATCATTTACTTAAAGTTTTATTTTAATTTCGTTTTCATCGAAAGCAAGTGTAATGCATGGATTTTTGATATCGTAGCCAAATCCATCGGGTAAGACTGAAATTTTTTGATAAGTAATATTTTTTTGAAAGTTGGAGTCGAGTTTTTCGAATCCGTGCAAAACAATTTTGAGACTATGAAAATGAGAAGGCAATGATCCCTCTTTGGACGATAGGGTTAATTCTCTTCTATCGCCATTAAAACGGATAATGCGTTTGTAAAATTCACCATTTTTATAATTGTAGGTTAATCCATCGTCTTCGTAATAAATAAATTCATGAAGTCCTTTTTCGTAGAAAAGATGGAGTTCGAGCGTATCTCCGGGATCCTCGGCCGTATGCTGACGTACAGGATGTACTGGAATTATAGAGCCCGCCTTCACAAATACGGGTAGCCGCTGAAGAGGCGATTCTACAATGATTTCATTATCACCGTTTAAAAATTCATCATTATAAATATTGAACCAGTTGCCACGAGGCAGAAATACCTTTACATATTCGTCGGTACTTTTGCAAGGAGCTACCAAAAGAGAGGGTCCAAGAGAATATTGATTCTGGTATGAGGTATGCAAGGAGCGAGGATCTTGTGCATATTCAATAGCCAGTGCTCTTTGAACTGGCATACCGGTTTGTGATGCTTCATAGAACTGGCTATACAGATACGGCAAGAGTCGGTAGCGCAAGTTGATATAATTTCTGGCAATATCTTCTACATCTTCTCCATAGCTCCAAGGTTCGGAAGATTTGGTATTATAGGCGCTGTGAGTTCTGCAAAAGGGAGAGAGAGCTCCTAAGCTGATCCATCTGGCATAAAGTGCTGGCGAGGCATCACCTCCAAACCCGCCAATATCGTATCCCGTAAAAGCAACGCCAGATAATCCAATGCTGTTTACCAACCTGATTCCGAGTAACATGTGATTGTCGTTAGCTTGGTTATCGCCTGTCCAAATGGAGGTATAGCGTTGCATTCCGGCATAACCCGAGCGAGTGAGAACAAAGGGCCTTCCCCCATGCATCAATTCCTTGGTTCCTTCGTAAGTACTGCGTGCCATTAGCATTCCATAAATGTTTTTTGCCTGACGATAAGTGGTTTTATATCCTTCCCAATCAAACTGTATAAAAGTCGGGGTGGCCGAACCCCATGTAGCAATCTCGTTCATGTCGTTCCAGAATCCATCTATACCCAATTCGACAAGGCTGGCAAACTGTTTACCCCACCATTGACGGGCTACTGGTTTGGTATAATCGGTAAAGTGGCACCATCCCGGCCAAACCTGCCCCTGATAAGGCTCACCATCTGGATACTTGATAAACATGTGCTGTTTCAAACCGTCTTCATAAGCAGTATATCCTTTTTCTACTTTAATTCCTGGGTCTATAATCGCGGTAGTATGAAATCCCATCTTTTTCAAATTATTGACCAACTGATCCGGATGAGGGAAACGCTGAGGATGCCATGTAAATATCTTATAGGCATCCATGTAGTGAATATCGAGATAGATATTGTCGGCAGGGATTTTTTTATCACGAAACATAGATGCAATTTCGAGTACTTCGGTATCGGGGTAGTAACTCCAGCGGCATTGCTGATTGCCAAGGGCCCAGATAGGAGGAAGCTCCATACGGCCGGTAAGCCATGTATAATTCTTGATGATTTCGGCTACATTTTCTCCATTGATGAAATAGTAATCCATTTCTCCATCATCGGCCCCAAAAGAGGAGAACCTTTCTTGCGAAGCTCCAAAATTAAAATAGGATTTATAGGTGTTGTCAAAGAAAATACCGTAGGTCAAACCCGAATGCAGCCCAATGTAAAAAGGTATAGTGGAATATAAGGGATCGGAATATTCGTCATAACGAGGGTTATCAGTATTCCAATGCCAATAGGCGTTCCCGCGGCGGTCGAAGTTTCCTGTCTTCTCGCCTAAACCAATAAAATGTTCCCCTGCTTGCAGAATTTTACAGGTGGTTACCTCGGTGCCATTCCAGTTTGTCCCTAATGCAGGGTCATCCCCGTTGATGATTCGACCATCCAGGGTCAGAAATGTAAATCTTACAGGGTTCTTGCCGATTTTCAATATAGTAGTCGAAGTTTTCAGAATGATGTTTTCGGCATCTTCATTTCGACTGTATTTTACTGCCTCGGGTTGGGCAATTACCGCATAAGCAACATCAGGTCCGAATACATCTTTTACGATTCGTATCCGGAAGATATTATCGCTATATGGAGTTATTCTAACTTGACCATTGGTCGTAAATAATTCGATGAAACTGGAGGTGTAGTTAACTTTCTTGAGTTTTCCCACTGTACTGAATCCCTGTGCATTGGCAATGGAGGTTAGAATAATAAGCATCATAAAAAATGTGTACTTCTTTAACATGGTATTTATATTTTCGGAAAGGACAAACTTATAAATTTTTTCAGCACTTGCGAAAACTTTCAATGAATGGAGTCAAAAATACGATTCCCTGCGAACAAAGAAGAAATGTATGATTGGAACTAAAAAATCTAAAAGATTCGTGGATTCCATGTAAAATTTACCTGAGTTTGCCCTCCTCTGTTGGAATGGGACAGCCAAATAAAATAAATGCTGCCCCTGAGGAAGATGCCTGTCGCACTATAATTGTAGTATGTCCCGATGACGGAACCATAGCAGGATATGCTATTATTTGTGATATGACAGATCTAGAAGTTTGGATAGCTGAGCTATGCGGAGCTAATCCAAATTAATTCAATTAATTTAGCAGAGCCTTACGATAGCATGAAGCTATTAAAGGCTCTGCTGTATCAGTTTATAAATTTGCTATTTTTCTAACTTCAATATTAACGAAATGAATTACAACAAATTAAAACTCTTTTTCTTCATTCTGTTGGGTAGCTCTTCTTATCTGGGCTTTTCGCAAATCTTTCCCATCCCAAAAGATATCTTTGTCGAAGAACCAAAGCTCAAAGTCATCTATCGCTATCATTACCAGCTTGATTCTACCAATCCCGACGAGATTAGGAAAAGAACGATAGGGTTATTGATAGGCGATAATTACTCCTCATTCGAAGATCCTAAAAAAAAGTGGTATAAGGATGAAATGAGTAAAATAAACTCCCAACAACAATTGCAGGACTGGATATATAAAAATACAGCAAAGATGGTTCATGAAAATTTTACTATCATTAAAAACAGAAAATTAAAGAGACTTACTTACTACGATTATATTTTGATGAGCGGGCATTACAGGTATGAAGAAACTCCACATCTGATCTGGAAACTCGAGTCGGATACGGCCAATATTCTTGGATATACCACACAGCATGCCTGGACATATTATGGCGGTCGCATTTGGCATGCATGGTTTACGTCTGCCATTCCCATCAGCGATGGTCCCTATAAATTCATGGGTTTACCCGGCCTCATTCTAAAGGTCGAGGATTCGAAACAGCATTATATATTCGAGGCTATTGCCATAGAACAGCCAGCCGAGGGAGAAAATATTACATACGAAGAGAATCAATACATAGAAACCACCAGAGAGAAATTTCTGGAAGCCAATCGCAATTTACGTCTCGACATCATCAACAGGGCACAGGAAGCTGGTTTGGATGCCGGAGCACAGCAAACTGCAGCTCGAAATATGCGTTCGCATAACAATCCAATAGAGCTTAAATAATAAGCCTTCCTCCACATTATGAAAATGCGCAGGCTTATTATATTCTTATTTTGTCTAACGACTTTTTTACCTCTTTTTTCGCAGGTAATAATCGAAGGGAAAGTCAAGGACGTGCAAAATAAACCCTTGAGCGATATTCATGTAATGGTTTCTATGTTACATTCCGATAATATCGTTGGTTTCGATATTACCACTGATGAGGGACAATTTCGTATCCATCTGCGTTGTGTGGGAGATTCTGTACGTATAAAAACCTCTTCGGTCAGTCATGAAGATTTCAAGGTTATGATAGCATGTAAAAGTCAGCATCTTGATATCATTCTGAAAGAGTCGGTGAAAGACCTCAAGGAGATTACCGTAAAAGCCAGGCACGTCATTAAAAAAGGCGATACCTTGAGTTATTTGGTAAAACCTTTTGCACGCGAACAGGATAAGACTATTGCCGAGGTAATACGTCGTATTCCGGGAATTGAAGTGGAGACATCTGGCAGGATACTTTACGAGGGTACACCTATATCGAATCTTTATGTAGAAGGCATGGATTTGATGGAAGACCGTTATTCTCTTCTAACGGACAATCTGCCTTATGATAAGGTTTCTACCGTTGAGGTGATTACTAATCATGAGCCAGTAAAAATTCTTCAGAAATATTCAACGTCGGGGAAGGTTGCTCTCAATCTGAAATTAAGGAATAAAACAACCCTCACAGGCAATGCCGAGCTGGCTGGTGGCATTCCATATTTTACGCACAAAGTAAACCTGACCCCTATTTTATTTCAACCAGCGTTACAATCACTTTTTAGCTTTCAATCGAACAACAGTGGCGAACCCTTTGTCGAGACATTTGGCCCCATGCTCGCTTACCAGCCAAATCTTCGCTTCGACGATCCCGTTTCCATACCTTCGCCTTCGCCACGAAATATTCCTGTAGCCGACCTACCTCCCAAATCTTATATCGATAATTCCTCCCTCTTGACATCGGCTTATATACTTACGCGTTCCACAAATCAATGGGAATGGCGAACTTCAATTTCGTATAAAAACGATAAGATAGATAAAAACTGGTCGGGGCGAACATCTTATTTATTGCCTACTGATACGCTAATGTTCGACGAAACGTCGGCTTTTACTTCGAAGAGTAAAATATGGACGGCAGAAATTAATCTAAGACACAACACCGAGAAATATTATGCCGACAACAGATTGAGTTTTTCACTCGAGCCAGCCAAGCAAAGCGGAATATTTACAAGAAATTCTTTTGCCTATAAAGAATCATTTACTGAAAAACCACAAAAATTGGACTGGAATGGTCGCTGGATTTTCCCTACCCGAAAAAAACTCATAGAAGTCTATTCTTTCATTGACTATCATTACAATCCCGACCTATCACTACGAACATTTCCCGGATACATTCATTTAAACCAAACCTCCGATTCTGTCATTCAGTATTTTTCGGGAAACAGGCTTGCCTGTGAGAATTATGTTTCACTGTATTCCAGCTTGAAATCATTCAGCTTAAGGATGGACGCAGGATTTTCATATCAACGCCTACATATAGAATCCAATTTGCATTCTTATGAAGCTAACTTCGATTTTACGGGGCAGGATACAAACTATTGGAATGACAATGTTCAGAAAAGGTTCAGGATATATTTCAGGCCAACCTTGATGAAAAGGACGGCTACTACGACATGGAATTTTCAAATACCCTTAAGTTCGCTTTTATTGACGGAAGAGTCGAACATACATATGGTCTCTCAGAATTATGCCAAAATAGTTGCCGAACCCTCTCTGCTTTACAGCAAAAAAATAAAAAATAATTGGAATGTAACGGCTTCTGCAAAAAGATATTATCAATATTTTGCTTCTTCCGAAATATTTTATGGTTATATTTTGGCAAGCCCCGATTTGCTGAAGAAGAACGAACCCCTCGTTAGCGGTAGATTATATGCAGTAAACCACGCCAATGCCACCATAAAATATAACAATATTGTAACGGGTTTTTCGGCTTATGGCAGTGTTGGTTACTCTCTCCAGCAGTTCGATTTTTTAAGGTCTGATTCTATTGGCCTCAATGGCAGCCGTATTTACACTATAAAAAATTATGCAAACAACCGTCAACTTGCTTCGCTCAGAGGTTCTATCTCCAAATCCTTACCCGATGTAAGAACCAATTTCGCCATCAATTTGAATTTGCAATCCGACAAAGGAAAGGTCTTAGTCAATGGAGAGTTAAATGACAGCAAAACACATTACATCACCCTAAACCCAACTATTTATCATTATTTTTCGGTATTCGATCTGGTTTATGCTTTCCGTTGGTTGAATATCAACACGAAACTCGGCAATTCATCTCAAAAGCAGCACAGCGATTGGTTTCGTCATGAGCTTTCCATTACCGGAAATTTTAGTAGAAAAAATTTAATTGTAACGGCTTCATTTATTTATAATGATTTGAATAAAAACCGTATTTTTCTTACTGATTTAAGTATTCGCTATAAAATAAAGAAGATTTTATCATCGAAAATGGAAACAGGCTTATTGATCAACAATTTGTTCGATGCAGGGAAATACACTTACAATCAGCTTGGCAGTTATGTTAATCTGGTAACCGAGTTCCCATTACGACCATTTCAATGTTTGTTATTTGTCAGGTTCAATTATTAATAAATAAGAGTAATGATTTCATAAAAAATTATTACAAAGGACCATCCTCATCTTGCACTGTCTTTCGATGAATGATAGTGTAATAAATTTCATAACACCTGATTCGGTTTCAATCAGCTTATCGTGGTTTTGATGATTGCGTGACAGCATTACCTCCTTTAATCACCACTCTTATCATACTCTTGAGGATTACTTCCATCATCTACCACCATTAATTCTTTTTTTAAATTTCTTTTCCTGACGTGATAATTTTAATGGTTCTTAGCTTGTTAACGAGAAATGGGTTGCAAGCGGAGCTAAGGATTTGAAATGATTTTTCTTAGCGTTCTTGGCATCTTGGCGAGAAAAGAATTCGCGCATAGGCATAAAGACACCGAGGATTGAATCGATTTTTCTGAGTGCTTTTAAGATCTGTTAGGTTTACATATTAGAAAATTTTTGCCAGAAAATACGACAATTTAGAATAGGATATTATTTTTTAAAATATTGATATGCAATTATAGAATCTGGAGTACTGAATTTTTCAATTTTTCATCGAATTTTCCTATATATTCCTTCTATATTTTGCTTTAAATAATTTGTATGTTAATTATTTAAAAGAATTTTAATGAGAAAATCCATTGCTTATAATATTTGTGGCAACTTTATCTTTAATTTGTCTAAAATGTATTGTTGATCATCATTAAAAATTTTGGGTAATATTTTTATGGTTGTATTCTCGAATTGATATTCGATGTAATTTATCTCGTCCAAGCAATCCAAAATATATTGCTGAGTAGATCTGCTACCAAATTTATCGGAAGTTGACAAATCTTCTTCAAAGTATTTCCAGATATGGAATAAAAGTTTATAAGCCAACATGCATATAAACACATGTCCTCGGGTTCTATTTTCTTTTCTGACATTAATAGGACTCATCTCTTCCAGACCTGTCTTAACCCAACTTGAGCGCCTTAGGGTTGTAACTTCCTTGTATACAGCAAGTTGACCTTTTGAATTTCAACTTTCGGGGAACACAAATTCTTTCCTGTAAAATGGCATCATGTAAATTAAAGTAATTAATGCAACTTTTTCAGGGGAAATAAGAGATAAAGAGAAAT
>Ga0208197_1002201_pt1 | contig 17682 bp, 18 predicted proteins | sample AD_JPNNA4_MetaG_FD_184444 | JGI IMG/M metagenome (GOLD analysis project Ga0208197, IMG submission 184444) | Active sludge microbial communities of municipal wastewater-treating anaerobic digesters from Japan - AD_JPNNA4_MetaG (SPAdes) (version 2) | ecosystem: Engineered > Bioreactor > Anaerobic...
CGAAATTTTCGAAAAAGACGAGGATTTTATCATGGCTAAAATAATCACTGATAATGAACAATTTACAAAATACTTAAATCTTAAACCCTTGACGCAAGCGGGCTAACAGAACTTGCGAAACTTGAATAAAATATATAAATCACAAAGGAATGCGAACAAAAAAACAGCAAAAGAATATTTTCCTTTGAAAATATTGACAAAAACATGTTTTATAATATCAAAACGTTTTTTGGGGCATTAAAAATCTTGGCATTTTCTGTTTTATTTCATGGCTCTGATTTATCTTTGTGAAGTATAATGATTAATCCTTTTTTTGTGTATGAACTGATATGGATAGTGAAAAAAAGGATTTTATGATATGAAAAAGCAAGGCAGAATTGAATAAAATGGCAAATAAAAAAGCAAAGTCGACAAATTCTAGTGCAAAATCATCGAAGAAGGGTTCTTTTTTTTCCCGAATTCTTATTTGGATGAGAAATTTAATCCTATTCTTTTTTGTCTCTACTATTCTAGTGACCATTATTTACCGCTTCTTCCCAATCTACATTACCCCTCTGATGGTGATTCGTTCTACAGAACAGATGTTTGGCAACGAAAAACTGAGTATGAAAAAGGAGTGGGTTCCTATTTCTGAAATATCAACGAATGCAGTGGATGCTGTTGTGGCTTCAGAGGATAATAATTTCATGAACCATTGGGGCTTTGATTTTGATGCCATTCAGAAGGCGACGAAGCGCAATAAAAAAGGCGGACGAATTTATGGAGCCAGTACTATTTCGCAACAGACGGCAAAAAATGTATTCCTATGGCCTGGTCGTTCGTGGATAAGGAAAGGCTTTGAAGTCTATTTTACCGGATTGATTGAGCTTGTTTGGAGTAAAGAGCGTATCATGGAGGTCTATTTGAATGTGATAGAGACAGGTAATGGAATTTATGGTGTAGAGAGGGCTTCTCAGATTTATTTTGGTAAGCCGGCCCGAAAGTTGACACCTTCGCAGGCGGCTCTTATTGCAGCTTCTCTTCCTAACCCAAGACGATTCGACCCTTCTCATCCTTCTTCTTATATGTTTAGAAGAGAGAAGCAGATTTTGAAGTTGATGCGTTTGTTGGGTCCAGTGAAATTGAATGAAAAGTAGATTTTAAGAGAAGGTGTGGTTCTTTTTCTAAGTGAATTGTTTATTTTTACGCTGTTATTTAAAGTAATGGTGTTTTGTAATAAATTTAAATTTATGATTAAAAATCTTTTAATTATGTCTTTAGCGGTAATATTAGGTAGTTGCTGCGGAAGTAAAGAAGAAAAATGCGCGAATGGTCAGGCAGAACCTGCAAAGGCAGATTCTTGCCCAGTAGCAAAATTCGGAAAGGTAGATACGGCTTCAATGAACGTCGAAATCCTTCCTGCAATGGCTTACCCAAAGGGTTCTCCTGTAGACAAGTGGGGTAAACTAAAAGTAGCTCCTAATGAAAAAGGCGTACGTTCATTGTGCGACCAGAACGGTAAACCTGTTCAACTTCGTGGTTTCAGTTCTCATGGTATGCAATGGTCTGGTGTTGCCAACATCACAGAGGAAAACATGAAGGCTTTGCGTAACGAATGGAATTGTAATATTTTCCGCTTGGCTGTTTATGTTGACGAAGAGGGTGGTTATGCATACAATCCAACTCACCGTAGCCGTTACGTTGAGAACGTTGTGAAATGGTGTGCCGACAATGGTATGTACTGCTTGATCGATTGGCATACGCTTACTCCAGGTAATCCGCAAGACGCTAAATATCGTAATCGTCCAGAGACTGGCATCGATTTGGCTGCCGATTTCTTTACATACTGCTCACGTCGTTTCCAAAATCAGAAACACGTTTTGTATGAGGTTTGTAACGAGCCAAACGGTGTCGATTTCGAAAATGATAAGTTCGGAGGTTCAAAATGGCCTGATTACAATAAACCACGTATCACTTGGAATGATTTCATCAAACCATATTGCGAGGATATGTTGAAAATTATCCGTAGCAATGATAAGGATATTGTTGTGATCTGCGGTACTCCTCACTGGAGCCAGCGCACACATGATGTTATCGGTAATGAGCCAGCAGACGAAAACGGAAAAGTTTACGACAACTTAATGTACACATTCCACTTTTATGCAGCTTCTCATAACGATGGTCGTCACGACGAAACAGCCGTTAAATTCTGGGATGTAGACTTCATGAAATATTTTGCAAAGGGTGATTCTGCAAAGAGTGTCCCTTGTATCTTGTCTTCATTGCCTGTGTTCGTAACAGAGTGGGGAACAACAGATGCTAGCGGTTGGACCAACTTCCGTCCAGACCTTGCAGACATGTGGTTGGATATCTTCAACGGAAATAATGATGGAGGTCAGAAAGTTAGTTGGTGTAACTGGAGCTTTAGTGCTGAGGGTGGTGCTTGTGCTGCTCTTAAATGGAACGATGGAAACATGATTCCGATGGATAAAAAGATTTTGACTGAGTCTGGTAAATACATCTATGACAGATTGAGATCTGCTAAAGATTGATATTTAGAATAAATTTTTGATATAGAAAAAGAGAGAAGTTCGTTTGGGCTTCTCTCTTTTTTTTTGAAAAAATGGTCTGTTTGTCATTTCCCTGTTTTTATTAAAAAAATGAAGTGAATAAATTCTTATCATTAACTAAGAATGTTTTTTGAAATTTATCCTATTGAAATTTAGATGGTTAATCTCTTAATTTTGTTAAAGTTTCAATTTTAACGAAAAAAAGTTTTTTTTCTCTTGCACATAAAATAATTTTTTTTGAATATTTGCGATGTAAAAATGAACACGATAATAGTTCGAAAAAACAGAATATGTTAAACTTGATTTTAAATAACAATTGGTGGTGGCGCTTACAGAATACGAATTCCGTGAGTGACTTTTTCATGTTGTTATAGAAAATCAATATTGAAAATATGCCGAAAGGCCTGTCGATCTCACGACAGGCCTTTTTTTGTTGCCTGCCGGAAATCCCAGAAAGAAAAATCAAACAGAAAATAACAAATTTAAGTATATCGAGTATGAACTACAATGTAAATGAACAAGGTTATTATGGTGAGTTTGGCGGAGCCTATGTCCCTGAGATTCTACAAAAGAACGTAAAAGAATTGAGAGAGAATTATCTGAAGATCATGCAGTCTCCGGATTTCATAGCAGAACTAGATCAGTTGCTTCACGATTATGCTGGTCGTCCTACTCCTCTCTATTTTGCAAAAAGACTTTCTGAAGAGGTTGGTGCTAAGGTTTATTTGAAACGTGAAGATTTGTGCCATACAGGTGCTCACAAAATCAACAACGCATTGGGTCAGATTCTTTTGGCTAGAAGAATGGGAAAAACCAGAATTGTTGCTGAGACCGGAGCAGGTCAGCACGGTGTAGCAACTGCTACCGTCTGCGCTTTGATGAATATGGAATGCGTGGTTTATATGGGTGAGACAGATGTTAACCGTCAGTTCTTGAATGTACAGAGAATGAAGATGCTTGGAGCGAAAGTTGTTCCTGTTATTTCCGGAAACAAAACGTTGAAAGATGCTACCAATGAGGCTATCCGCGACTGGTGTTGTAACCCACAAAATACATTTTACATCATAGGTTCTGTAGTTGGACCACATCCTTATCCTGATATCGTTGCAAAATTCCAATCTGTTATCAGTGAGGAGATCAAGAAACAGTTGAAAGAGAAAGAGGGACGCGAAAATCCTGATTATCTGATTGCTTGTGTTGGAGGAGGTAGTAACGCTGCCGGAACATTCTACCACTATCTTCAAAACGAAGAGGTGAAGTTGTACGAGGCTGAGGCTGCCGGTTTAGGAATTGATACAGACATGACAGCAGCAACCATTCACTTAGGAAAAGAGGGCGTTCTTCACGGTAGTCGTACCTTGATTATGCAGACTCCTGACGGACAGATCGTTGAACCTTACTCCATCTCTGCTGGTCTGGATTACCCAGGCATCGGACCAATGCATGCTAACTTGGCCCGCATGGGAAGGGCAAAAGTATTTGCCATCACAGACAAACAGGCAATGGATGCAGCTTTAAGATTGACAAGATTGGAAGGTATCATCCCGGCAATCGAAAGTTCTCACGCTTTGGCCATCTTGGCAGAGGCTAAGTTCAAACCTTCAGATGTCATTGTCGTTACCGTTTCTGGTAGAGGTGATAAGGATATGAATACTTATTCAAAATATTTTGAAGGACAATTCTAAATAAATTTTCAATTCACAGATTATAAGTTTTGTAAAAGAGCAAGATTATGTATAAATATAAAATAAATAGCAGAACCATCTTGGGCGACTTACACACGCCTGTAAGCACCTATTTGAAATTGAGAGATCTTTATCCTCAGAGTGCATTGATGGAAAGTTCTGATTATCATGGAAGTGAGAATAACCGTTTTTTCATCGGTATCGATTCAATAGCAAACATCTCTATTGGTCACGGATTGGTTGAGACTTCTTTCCCTAATGGAGAGAAAACAACCCGTGCTATCGATTCTAACTACCCTGTAGACATGGCTATCAATGATTTTATCAAACAATTCGATGTTGATGGAGAATACAAAAAGTACTGCGGTTTCTATGGATATACAACTTTCAATGCTGTACGCTATTTCGAAAACATTCCTGTAAAGGATAGCAAGGCAGAGAAGAATGATGCGCCTGATATGTGTTACATCTTCTATAAATACATCATTGTTTTCAACGATTTTAAACATGAGATGCTTCTTCTCGAACTTTTGGAAGACGGAGAAGTGAGCCAGATGGACAAGATTGAGGCTAAAATCAGTGGAAACAACTTCTCTATCTATAACTTCAGTGCAGTAGGTGAGACAACAAGTACATTGACAGACGAAGAGCACAAGGCAAATATCCGTAAGGGTATTGCTCACTGCTTGAGAGGCGATGTTTTCCAAATCGTTTTGTCAAGACGTTTCGTCCAGAAGTTTAAGGGTGATGATTTCAAAGTTTACCGTGCATTGCGTAGCATTAACCCTTCTCCCTATTTGTTCTATTTTGATTTTGGTGGTTACCGCATCTTCGGTTCTTCTCCTGAAACTCACTGCAAGATTGAGAATGGTCGTGCATACATCGACCCAATCGCAGGAACAACAAGGCGTTCGGGAAACAAGGAGGAAGATGAGCGTTTGGCTGCCGATCTTTTGGCCAATCCAAAGGAGAATGCAGAGCATGTAATGTTGGTCGATTTGGCCCGTAACGATTTGAGCCGTAACTGTTCACATGTAAAGGTTGATTTCTACAAAGAGGCTCAGTACTACAGCCACGTAATTCACTTGGTAAGCCGTGTGAGCGGAGATTTGAAAAAGGATGCTGATCCAATCAAGACATTCATCGACACATTCCCAGCAGGAACATTGACCGGAGCTCCAAAGGTAAGAGCCATGCAGTTGATCAGTGAGATTGAACCTCACAACCGTGGTGCATACGGAGGCTGCATCGGTTTCATTGGAATAAACGGTACGTTGAATCAGGCTATCACCATCAGAACATTTGTAAGTCGTAACAATGAGTTGTGGTTCCAGGCAGGCGGCGGAATCGTTGCCAAAGGAAATGAAGATTATGAACTTCAAGAGGTGAACAACAAATTGGGAGCATTAAAGAAAGCCATCGTAATGGCAGAAAACATGTGATTTACATTTAATATTGGATTTTATGAAAACGATAATTATAGATAACTACGATTCTTTCACATACAATTTGAAACAGCTTTTTGAGGAGCTTGGAGTAGAGGTGGAGGTTGTTCGTAACGATTGTTTTAAAATGGATTATTTAGAGGGTTTTGACAACATTGTTTTGTCGCCAGGCCCTGGAATTCCTTCAGAAGCAGGACTCCTTCTTGATGTGATCAAGACTTACGCAGGTAAGAAACCGATTCTAGGCGTTTGCTTAGGTCATCAGGCAATCGGAGAGGCTTTCGGAAGCGGATTGGTAAACTTGAGTGATGTGTTCCATGGTGTTCAGACACCAATCGACATTGTAGCTGAAGATTCCATCTTCAAAGGATTACCAATGGAAATCAAGGTAGGACGTTACCACTCATGGGTGATTGATTCCAACCGTCTCTCTCCAGATTTGGAGGTGACAGCCTTGAGCAAGGAGGGTCAGATTATGGCAGTTCGTCATAAGAAATATGATATCCACGGCATCCAGTTCCATCCAGAATCAGTCCTTACTCCGGATGGAATGCAGTTAGTGAAGAATTTCTTGAAGATTTAATCTGTTTTACGTAAAAAAAGAAGAGTTATGAAAGCAATATTAGAAAAGTTATTCAATCATGAAGAGTTAACACGCCAAGAGGCTCATGATTTATTGATTAACATAGCAAAAAACATATATAACGAAGATCAGATAGCGGCACTTTTGACTGTTTATCGAATGAGAAAGATTACAGTAAATGAGCTGATCGGATTTCAGGAGGCTCTTTTGTCGACCCGTGTTAAGGTCAATTTCGACGCTTACAAACCTATCGATATCGTAGGTACGGGAGGTGACGGAAAGAATACCTTCAATATTTCAACTTGTTCTTGCTTTGTTATAGCAGGTGCAGGTTATAAAGTGGCTAAGCACGGTAACTACGCAGCAACCTCTGTCAGCGGTGCTAGTAATGTGATTGAGCTCCACGGAGTGAAGTTCACCAACGATCAGGATAAGCTGACCCGTTCTATCGAAGAGTCTGGAATGGCTTACATGCACGCACCTTTGTTTACTCCAGCCATGAAGACAGTTGCTCCTGTTCGTAAGGCTCTTCATTTCAAGAACATCTTCAATCTTCTTGGCCCATTGGTAAACCCTTGTAGACCCGCTTACCAGTTGCTTGGTACGGCAGATTTGGAACAGTTCAGGCTGTATACTAATGTGTATCAGACTATCAACATCGGTTATGGTGTGGTGCATAGCTTAGAGGGTTACGATGAGATCTCTTTGACAAGCGATTTCAAGGTAGCGACTAACAATTCGGAGAATATCTATTCTCCAGAAACACTTGGATTCAGGAAAATTGCTCAGTCAGAGATTTTCGGTGGTGAGACTACTGAAGGTGCTAAACAGATTTTCGATAACGTTCTTTCCAACTGCGCAACAGAGGCTCAGAAGAATTGCGTGCTGATTAATTCGGCTTTTGCTATCAGAACCATCAACGACAATAAGAGCGTTGAGGAGTGCATCGCTGAGGCCCGTGAGTCTTTGGAGAGTGGAAAAGCAATGGGTGTTTTGAAGAAGTTTATTGCATTAAATTCATAAAAGATGACAATACTGGATGAAATATTGGCAAACAAAAGACAAGAGTTGCCTTTCTTGAAGGAGAAATTCCCTTTGGAGTCTCTTCAAAAGAAGGCCAACTACAGCCGTACTTGTTTGTCGCTAAAATCTAGCTTACAAGCTTCCGATTCGGGTATCATCTCTGAATTCAAGCGTAAGTCACCTTCCAAAGGTTTTATAAAGGAACATGCCGATGTTTTGGATATTGTGCCGGGCTATGCAGCAAATGGTGCAAGTGGCATTTCCATCTTGATGGACACTCGTTATTTTGGAGGAGGTTTCCATGATATGGAATGTGCTCGTCCGAAGGTCAATGTACCTCTTCTCTTTAAGGAGTTTGTGGTGGATGAGTACCAGCTTCATTTGGCAAAAGCATTTGGTGCCGACGTTGTGCTGTTGATAGCTTCTGCCTTGACTGAGGATGAATGTTCGCATCTTGCAAGCGTAGCAAAGTCGTTGGGTTTGGAGACGCTTCTGGAGCTTCATGAACCGGATGAGGTGAAATATATCCAGCCAAATGTCGATATGGTGGGCATCAACAACCGTAACTTGAAGACGTTTGAGGTCAATTTGGATGCTTCCATCCGCTTGTGTCACAGCATTCCAGACAGCTATCTGAAAATCTCGGAGAGCGGAATCTCTTCTCCCGATACGGTAAAGAGGCTTCGTAAGGAGGGCTTTAGGGGTTTCTTGATGGGCGAGAACTTTATGAAGGAGGAGAATCCTCCATTGGCTTTGGCTAAGTTTATAGATAAGGTGTTGGATAAATAAACAGGTATACGGATGAATTCTTTATTTGAAAACGAGTCAGGTAACCTTAAGATTAAGGTTTGCGGAATGAGAGATGAGCAGAATATTGCCGATGTAATAAGTCTGAGTCCCGATTTTATGGGTCTGATCTTTTATCCGAAATCGAAGAGGTATGTTGGAGATTTTCCGTTGTCTTATCTTTGCAAGAGCTATTCTCCTGTCAAGAAGGTGGGTGTCTTCGTTAATGAGTCGATTGAGTCGATTTTGGAAAAGTATGAGGCTTTTCATCTGGACATTGTTCAATTGCACGGAAATGAGTCGGTCGAGTATTGCCAAACATTAAAAGATAAAGGCATTCCGATAGTGAAGGCTTTTGGTATTGCTGAACCATCGGATTTGGAGAAGTGCGAAGCTTACGCATCCGTTTGTGATGCCTTTCTTTTCGATACGAAGAGTGCGGGCTACGGAGGGGCAGGCGTGAAGTTTGATTGGCATATCCTCGACAGTTATAAGCAGGAGGTTCCGTTCCTTTTGAGTGGCGGTATCTCTGAAGACGATGTGGAGACAATTGCTGCTCTTCATCACCCTTTCCTTAGAGGTGTAGATTTAAACAGCTGTTTTGAGTTGGCTCCAGCCTTTAAAGACGTTGACCGCTTGAGACGGATGATAGAAAGAATTAAAAAATAACGCATTAATAATTAATGATATGGATAGAATTAAAAGATTGTTCGATTCTAAGAAGAACGAAAAAATATTGTCAGTTTATTTTACAGCTGGCTTCCCCCAAAAAGATAGTACAGTAGATGTCATTAAGGCTTTGTCTGACGGTGGCGTAGATATGATTGAAATCGGAATCCCATTTTCAGACCCTATGGCAGATGGACCCGTCATTCAGCAAAGTAGCCAAAAGGCTTTGGACAACGGCATGACTCAGAATCTTCTTTTTGAGCAGTTGAAAGACATCCGTAAGGTGACAGACATTCCTTTGATTCTGATGGGTTACATTAACACAGCTATGCAGTTTGGTTTTGAAAATCTTTGCAAAAAGGCTGTTGAGGTGGGTGTCGACGGATTTATCATTCCTGATATTCCTTTGGAAGAGTATATTAGTCAATACAAACCTATCGTTGAAAAATATGGTTTGAAGTTTATTCTTCTGATCACTCCAGAGACACCAGAGGAGCGTATCCGTAAGATTGATTCTGTCAGTTCAGGTTTTGTTTATATGGTCTCTTCTGCCTCTACAACTGGCGCTCAGAATAGTTTTAGCGAAGATAAACAACACTATTTCAGGAAGATAGCTGATATGGATTTAAAGAACCCTACGTTGGTTGGATTTGGTGTTTCAAACAAGGCTACTTTCGATGCAGCCTGCGAACATTCACGAGGCGCGATTATCGGTAGTGCTTTCATCCGTGCATTGGAAGAGCAACCAACCGTACAAGAGGCGGTTAAGAGTTTGATTTCTAAGCTGTAATTAGATATATTTCTTTTGTCGTAGGTGTCTGTCTTTCGATGGATGCCTACGTTTTTTTATGTCTATACTTCAGCCAAAAGTGACAAAATTATTCACTTTTGGCTGAAGTATAGCTCCATTTTGTAGCCAAAAATAGCTTAATTTCACATTTTTGGCCGATGTATAATCTATAGCATGCCCCTGAAAAATGATTTTTACCTCTTTTGTTTGAAAAATAACTTATACTTCAGCCAAAAATGTCATTTTTATTCACTTTTGGCTGAAGTATATTCTATACTATAGCCAAAAATGTCAATTTCTTTCATTTTTGGCTGAAGTATAACTCGTAAAACTAAGAAAACTATTATATTTGTATATTAACTAACTTGTTGATATGAAGACAGTAATAGGAAGGGATAAGGAGATAAAGGAACTTCAGCAGCGTTTGGATTCTAAAAAAGCTGAGTTTATAGCCATCTATGGACGTCGTAGAGTAGGTAAAACCTATCTTGTGACCCAATTGTTGGGCGATAAGTTGGCTTTTGATATGACAGGCGTTATAGACGGAACAAGAGATGAACAGTTGTTTTACTTCAGTGAGGCACTTTTAAAGGCTGGCTATGCATTTTCGGAGGGTAGACCTAAAAATTGGCTGGAGGCTTTCTCTGCATTGGAACATCACTTGGAAAAGCAGCCGGCTAAAAAGCAACAGATTCTGTTTATAGACGAATTGCCTTGTCTGGATACTCCTAAATCAGGATTTGTAAAGGCTTTTGACCATTTTTGGAATGCATTCGCTTCTCGTCGGCCTGGTCTTAAATTGATAGTTTGTGGCTCGGCTACGACTTGGATGGTCGGTAATCTTATAAACAATAAAGGAGGTCTGCATAATCGAATCACATTCGAAATGCATCTTTCTCCATTTTCCCTTTATGAGGTAGAGCAATATCTGAAGGCTAATGGCTTTGATTGGAGTCGTTTTCTGATCGTTCAGGCATATATGATTTTTGGTGGTGTGCCTTATTATTTGAGCCTTCTTAACAAGAATGAGAGTTTGGCGCAGAATATTGACCGTCTTTTTTTCTCGAAAGGAGAACTACAGCGAGAGTATGACAGATTATATACCTCTTTGTTCCGAAATTCTGAGTTTTATATGCGAGTCATAATGCTTTTGGCCAATACGAAAAAAGGACTTTCAAGGGAAGATATCATACAGAAACTAAAGTCCCATTCGGGCGGACAATTGAGCAAAGTGTTGTCAGACCTCCTGAATTGTGATTTTGTGAGATGTTATTATGTCCGCAAAAAAAGAGGGGTCAGTAAATCCGTGATTTATCAGTTGACCGATTTTTTCACTTTGTTTCATTATAAGTATGGTATGAAAGCTGTCACAGATACCGATTACTGGAGCAAACTGATGCATACTTCGGAGGTCTTGGCTTGGCAAGGTTTGGCTTTCGAAAAAATATGTTTGACGCATGTGAATCAGATTAAGAAAGCTTTGGGCATTGACCGTATCTATACGGATTGTTATTCCTGGCGAAGCAAAGAGTCTGAACGTGGCGCTCAAATTGACCTTTTAATTGATAGAGCTGATAACATGATTAATCTATGCGAAATAAAGTTCTTGGATACACCTTATATTTTAGGAAAGGAAGAGTTAAACAAGATTCTCAACAGAAAGGCAGTCTTCTCTTCTGAGTTAGGTTTAAAGTCGGGAATAAATCTGACAATGATAACTCCGTTCGGCTTGTCTAAAAATACTTATTCTGATAATATTCAATCTGTTATTACTTTGGATGATTTGTTTCTTCCTGGATAAAAGATGTCTATACTTCAGCCAAAAATGACAAATTTATTCACTTTTGGCTGAAGTATAGCTCCTTTTCGCAGCCAAATTTGAACACATTCTCTTCCTGACTATTCCACAAGATAGACTTTATGGACTTTTTTTCTTCTCGCATACTTTATTTTCTTAAATTTGTAGGTAATACAATTATTTCCTTGAATTAAGCAATAGAAATTTATTTTTTTGATGGTTGTTTTTATTAATACGAAAGAAAATATTGGTTTCAATAGTAAGAAAATCAATAAATTGAATTTTAAGATAGCGATGATGCTATTTCTCTTATTGCTATTTCCATCTTGTTTGAATCATGCGAATAGAGAAATAGCCAATTTGCCTCTGGAACCAGATTATTCGGATTCATCGAATTGGTTCTCTGATGGAAAAAAACATAAGAAGTTTAAGGCTGATATATTTTATGTCTACCCAACAGTGGTGAAGGGAGGCCCTTCTAATGAGATTGCAGATGTCACTGATAAGGAACATCGTGATAATGCTTTTGTTAATCAGATGTTTAATTATAAATTGTATGCTGGTTATAACTTTTTTGCACCATATTATAGGCAGATGTCTTTTAGTGTTTATCAAAACGATTATGCTGATGATTATGTCAAGGTTTCTGCTGGTGATGTAAAGCGCGCTTTCAACTATTACATGGAGAATTTCAATCATGATCGTCCGTTTGTGTTGGTGGGTCATAGTCAGGGCTCTCAGATGATTATTGAGCTTTTAAAGACAGGAATGACGCCAGAACAGAGAAAACGGATGGTTGCTGCTTATTGCATCGGTTGGAAGATAACTCAAACAGAATTGAATAAATATTCGGAAGAATTGCAACCTGCCCAAGGTGCTACGGATTTAGGAAAGGTTATTGTTTTCAATTCCGTTACAGATATTAAATCTATTTGCCCTATAATGTGGGACAATGCTGTAGGAATCAATCCGATAACATGGACTACAGACACCACTTATGCAGACTCAACCCAATACCTTGGAATTGCCGAATATGACAGAAATAATCAGACAGTTTCCATTCGTAAAACCGCTATGGGCGCTCGCTTGATGAACCATTTCATGGTATGTGATGGGATAGATCCTGCTATTTGTTATCAGGAGGAGATGAAAACGGAGTTTCCTTTAGGAAATCTTCATTTTGTAGAATCCCGTCTTTTCGGAGGAAATATTAAACAAAACATGAAGGATAGGGTAGCGGCTTATTTCGAAGCTGCCAAAATGGAGTAAGTGTATTCTAGGTTTTTGTGCTCCGAGTATATTTTCTTAATTTTGCGAAAAATAAATATTCAAAATAATGATAGAGATAATTCCTGCCATTGATATCATAGACGGTAAGTGTGTACGCTTGTCGCAAGGTGATTACGACCAGAAGAAGGTTTATAATGAAAATCCGTCAGAGGTTGCTAAAATGTTTGAGGATGTGGGCATTAAACGTCTCCATCTTGTTGATTTGGATGGTGCTAAGGCAAAACACATTGTCAATCATAAGGTGTTGGAGAAGATTGCGACGACGACTTCCCTTACCATTGATTTCGGTGGCGGATTGAAAAGTGATGATGATCTCCGTATTGCTTTCGAGTGTGGGGCAAAGATGATTACAGGCGGAAGTATTGCCGTGAAGAGTCCGGATGTGTTCCGTTCTTGGATTGACAAGTTTGGATCAGAGCGTATCATTTTGGGTGCCGATGTGAAGAACGAGAAGATTGCCGTAAGCGGATGGTTGGAGACGACTGATGCCGATTTGTTACCGTTTGTACGTTCTTATAAAGAGGCTGGAATTGATAAGGTTATCTGTACTGATATCAGCAAAGACGGAATGTTGCAGGGTCCATCTACTGAGCTTTATAAGAAAATTTTGGCAGACATGCCTGATCTGTATCTTATTGCCAGTGGAGGCGTAAGCTCAATGAAGGATATCGAAGATCTTCAGGAGGCAGGTGTGCCTGCAGTGATTACTGGAAAGGCGATTTACGAGGGTAAGATAAAAATGAAGGATTTGGCTGATTTTTTGCGCTGAAATTTGTAAATTTGCATTTCTATAAAAACCAATAATTTATGCAGATGAATTTGGATTTCGATAAGTTGGGAGGTCTTATTCCTGCCGTCATTCAAGACAATGTGACAGGTAAGGTTCTTATGCTTGGTTTCATGAACGAGGAGTCTTATCGCAAGACATTGGAGATTGGTAAGGTTACCTTTTTCAGTCGTTCAAGACAGAAACTTTGGACAAAGGGTGAGACAAGTGGTAATTTTTTGCATGTAGTCTCTATGGCTAACGATTGTGACCATGACACACTTTTGATAAAGGTAAATCCAATTGGTCCTGTATGTCATAAAGGTACTGATACTTGTTGGGCAGAGGAAAATAAAGCAGATTTTTCTCCCCTTTCTTTTATAGAAAAAGCAGTTTTGGATAAAGCGTCATTGAAGAAGGCAGAGAGTGCAAAGACAGAAAAATTGCAGGAGTTTGCAGACCATTTGGAGAACATGATGAAAAGTCTCGCTTCTGATGGTTTGGAAATCAAGGATGTGGTTGAATGCCTATCTCATAAATATATCCAAAGGAAAAAATAAAGTCGATGGACGATCTATTAGTCGAGTATAAAAATGTATTTGTCAACCAGGAGGAACAACCGGTGTTGAAAGACGTGAACCTTGAGGTTCGTGTCAAAGACTTCGTCTATTTATACGGAAAGGTTGGCAGTGGAAAAAGTACATTTCTGAAATCCCTTTACAGTGAGGTGCCGATTGTTTCAGGGTCGGCTCGTGTGCTTGATTATGATATGACTCAGATCAAGAAAAGGCAGGTGCCTTATTTGAGGAGACGAATCGGTATCGTTTTTCAGGACTTCCAACTGTTGATGGACAGAAGCGTGTACGAGAACCTACGTTTTGTGTTGAAGGCTACTACTAAGAAAAACAAAAACGAAATTGATGTTCGTATTTCCGAAGTGCTTCGTTATGTAGGCATGGCCAACAAAGGATACAAGATGCCTCATGAACTTTCAGGAGGAGAGCAGCAACGTATCGTTATCGCTAGAGCTTTGTTGAACGAACCAAAGCTTCTTTTGGCCGATGAACCAACCGGAAATTTGGATATGGAGACGGCTGATGAGTTGATGAAACTTATCTATAAAATATCTCAGGATGGTAATGCTGTTATCATGGCTACACACAATTTGTTTTGGCAGAACGCTTATCCAGGTCGTGTGATTCGTTGTGAAGAGGAGACACTAGAAGAGGTCAAGTCTGAAGAGACTTTTGATGATGATAATTTAACTTGTGAAATTTAATAAATATTTAGGATGAAGGTAATTGATTTGATAAACAACAGTAAATCAACCGCATTTTCTTTCGAAATACTACCCCCATTGAAGGGCAACTCTATTGATATGGTTTACAAGACCATTGATCTGTTACGTGAGTTTGACCCTAAATACATCAATATAACTACACATCGTAGTCAGATGGTCTATAAGACGATGCCAAATGGATTGTATCAGTTCGTGGCAGAGAGACATCGTCCAGGCACGGTTGCCGTGGCTGCTGCCATCAAAAATAAATATAAGATCAATGTCGTTCCTCATATTCTTTGCAGTGGATTCTCTAAAGAGGAGACGGAGTATGTGTTGATAGATTTGGATTTCTTGGGGATTCACGATCTTCTTTTGTTGAGAGGCGACAAGGCTGTTCAGGATAAGAGTTTCACTCCAACAGCTAACGGTTATGCGCATGCTTCCGAACTTCAGAAACAGATCAATCAATTTAACGAAGGTTTCTTCATTGACGGAACACCTCAATTGCAGAAGAAGAACACGATGTTCTCATACGGAGTTGCAGGTTATCCAGAAAAACATGATGAGGCTCCTAATCTGGACTCAGACATCTATTGGTTGAAACAGAAGGTTGAGAACGGTGCTGATTATGTCGTTACGCAGATGTTTTTCGACAACCAAAAATACTTCGACTTCGTAGCACGTTGTCGTCAGGAGGGTATCACAGTTCCAATTATTCCAGGATTGAAACCAATCACATTTATGAATCAGTTGACTGTTTTACCAAAGATTTTCCATGTCGATATTCCCGAGGATTTTGCAGTTGAATTACGTAAATGTAAGTCAGACGAGGAGGCTCGTATCGTAGGAGTTGAGTGGTGTACAAAACAGACTCAGGAATTAATTAAACAGGGTGTTCCTAGCATCCACTTCTATTCAATGATGGCAGCTAAGAGCGTCAAGGAAGTAGTTCAAAAGGCATATTAAGAGTCAAGTCATAGATAAAAATCTGTATTTTTTAGAATTATAAAAAGTATATAATTCTTCTTTGATTTAACGTAATATCGGATTATATGGGTTCTTTCTTAATTTTATTATTTTTTCTTTTCATATTTCTCCTGGTTGTTGTGCTGAGTGTTGTTAGCCATGTGCTAGGGGGTGTGTTTAGATTGTTAGGATTCGGTAGATCACAAAATGCTTATTCATCTAACAATAAGGGTGGGCATGAAAATGATTCCGAGTCTAATTTCGATGCGTCTCGTTCGGAGGTAGGAACTAAACGTATGAAGGTCTTTAAAGAAAAGGCGGAGAGCGTTGAGTTTGTCGAAGAGAAGGAATAAGTCTATTGATTTTAGAAAAAGAATACATTAAAAAATAAAACAATGAGCAAAAAAGTATTATTGATGATCCTCGATGGTTGGGGATTTGGAAACAAAGGTAAGGCAGATGTTATTGCATCAACTCCAACTCCATATTGGGATTCTTTGTTGAAGAACTATCCTTATTCTCAACTTCAAGCTTCTGGCGAATATGTTGGATTGCCAGACGGACAGATGGGTAACTCGGAGGTAGGTCACTTGAATATCGGTGCAGGTCGTGTTGTTTACCAAGACTTGGTAAAGATCAACAGAGCTTGTAAAGACAACTCTATCATGGAGAACCCTGAGATCAAGAGCGCTTTCTCTTATGCAAAGGAGAATGGCAAGAACATCCATTTCATGGGATTGACTTCTAATGGTGGTGTACACAGCTCACTTGATCATCTATACAAATTGTGCGATATAGCTAAGGCATACGGACTAGAAAATACATTTATCCATTGCTTCATGGACGGTCGTGATACTGACCCTAAGAGCGGCAAGGGATTCATCGAAGAGGTACAGGCTCATACTGCAAAATCTGCAGGTAAGATTGCTTCTATCATCGGTCGTTTCTATGCTATGGACCGTGATAAACGTTGGGAACGTGTGAAAGAGGCTTATGATTTGATAGTAAACGGAAAAGGAAAGCAGGCAACTGATATGTTTAAGGCTATGCAAGAGTCTTACGACGAAGGCGTAACCGACGAGTTCATCAAGCCTATCATTAACTCAGCTTTCGACGGAACCATCAAAGAAGGTGATGTTGTTATCTTCTTTAACTACCGTAACGACCGTGCTAAGGAGTTGACAGTTGTTTTGACTCAGAAAGATATGCCTGAGGCTGGTATGCAAACAATCAAGGGTCTTCAGTACTACTGTATGACTCCATACGATGCATCATTTACTGGTGTTCATATCCTCTTCCCTAAAGAGAATGTAGTCAATACTTTGGCCGAATACTTAAGCAACAAGGGCTTGAAACAATTACATACAGCTGAGACTGAGAAGTTTGCACACGTAACTTTCTTCTTGAATGGTGGTCGTGAGGCTGAATTCCCTGGTGAGGATCGTATCTTGGTTCCTTCTCCTAAGGTTGCTACTTACGACTTGAAGCCAGAGATGAGCGCATACGAGGTTAAGGATAAATTGGTTGACGCAATCGGTACTAAGAAATACGATTTCATCGTAGTTAATTTTGCTAACGGTGATATGGTTGGTCACACTGGCATTTACTCTGCAATTGAGAAGGCTGTTATTGCTATCGATAATTGTGTGGATAATGTAGTTGAGGCTGCTAAGGCTAACGATTATGAGACAATCATTATTGCTGACCACGGAAATGCAGATAACGCAATCAACCAAGACGGAACTCCAAATACTGCACACTCTTTGAATCCTGTTCCATTCGTTTATGTAAGCGAGAACAAGAATGCAAAGGTTAAGGATGGTAAGTTGGCCGACGTTGCTCCTTCAATTCTTTGTTTGCTCGGTCTTGAGCAACCTAAGGAAATGACAGGTGAATGTTTGATTTCAAAGTAAAAATCGATTTTATCAAGTCCTAAATAAGCGTTACAGGTTTTATTGGACAAACATACTATGATTTATCCATTCCAGCAAGCTAGCTTGCTGGAATGGATATTTTTTTTGATTTGTATTTTTTTATTTTGACAAATGAC
>Ga0208197_1002202_pt1 | contig 17680 bp, 9 predicted proteins | sample AD_JPNNA4_MetaG_FD_184444 | JGI IMG/M metagenome (GOLD analysis project Ga0208197, IMG submission 184444) | Active sludge microbial communities of municipal wastewater-treating anaerobic digesters from Japan - AD_JPNNA4_MetaG (SPAdes) (version 2) | ecosystem: Engineered > Bioreactor > Anaerobic >...
GCTCGCCGGACATCGTCCTGCGGCTTTACGAATCCAAGCGCACCGCCACCCGCTGCATTTTGGAGACGAGCCTGCCCATCGCGGCGGCGACGCAAACGAACATGCTGGAGGAGCCGGAGGCCGCGCTCGCCTGTGAGCAGGGGCGCATCCCGCTGGACTTTCGGCCTTTCGAGATCAAGACGGTGGTTTTGAAGTGGGGTGGGTAATGGGGCAATAAGTAATGAGTAATGGGGCAATGAGTAATGGGGAAGGATCTGCCCCTCACCCATCACCCCTCACCCATCACCCCTCACCCATCACCCATCACCCATCACTATTTTCTGCACAAGGAGATTGACTATGGCAAAGAAACGGTTCATTCGGGCACGGGATTTGTATCGTCTGGAGACGGTGACCTACGCCGAGCTCTCGCCGGATGGCAAGCACGTCGTGTATGCGGTCCAGCAGGTGGACCCGGAGACGCAAAAGAAAACCGCGCATCTCTGGATCGCGCCGACGGAGGGCGGCAAACCGTATCAGTTCACCTTTGGCAAGCATGTGGACAGTTTCCCTCGCTGGTCGCCCGACGGCGCCCGCATCGCTTTTCTCTCCAACCGGGGTGAGGCGACGCAGCCGCAGATCTACGTCCTCCCCTTTGGGGGCGGCGAAGCGCGGCAGTTGACCTCGCTGCGCGGTGATTTCGACAGCTTCGAATGGTCGCCTGACGGCAAATCGCTGGTGTGCCAGTTCCGTAAGCAGGACGCCGAGGTCGCCGAGCGCGAGAAGGATGAGAAACAGAAGCAGCTCGGCGTCGTGGCGCGGCGCATCACCCGCCTGTTCTACGCGCTCGATGGCGCGGGCTATCTGCCCCAGGAGCGCTGGCACATCTGGGTGGTAGATGCGGCGACCGGCAAGGCGCGGCAGTTGACCGACGGCGAAATTCATGATGAGGTCAGCCCGCGTTGGTCGCCGGATGGCGCGTCCATTGCCTTCTTCTCCAATCGCGCGCCCGACCCTGACCGCGAGCCGGGGTTGGTGGACCTGTTCGTCATCCCTGCCGCCGGGGGAGAGCTGCGCAAGCTCGGGACGCCGCCGGGGGAGAAGCTCACGCTGAGCTGGTCGCCGGATGGACGGACGATCGCCTATGTGGGGCAGGCAAGCCCGAAGGATTGGTGGCAGAACGAGCGGCTGTGGCTCGTTCCCGTCGAGGGGAATGCGCCGCCGCGTTGTCTGACGGCCGCGCACGACGTCACCTTCATGGCGGCGACGCTCACCGACACGGCTGAGGCGCTGCTGATGCCGCCGGTCTGGTCACACGATGGGACGCGGCTTTACGCGCAGGCTTCCCGCTACGGTGGCGTGGGACTTTACGCCGTGCGGGTAGAGGACGGCGCGCTCGAGCCGGTGATCGCCGGCTCCGAAGCGGTGGGCGCGTGGAGTTTCGACGCGGCGCAGACGCGGCTGGCCTATCTGCGCAGCACCTTCCGCGACCCGGTGCAGGTGTGGACGCTGGATGTGGCTTCCCGCGAGACCTGGCAGCTGACCGCGCTCAATGCCAAATGGCTGCGTGAGGTGACGCTTGGCGAGATTGAGGAAGTTTGGTTCAAGGGGCCGGCCGGCAACGACCTCCAGGGCTGGATTCTCACCCCGCCGGATTTCGACCCGGCGCAGCGCTATCCCTCCATCATGGAAATTCACGGCGGGCCGCTGTTGCAGTATGGCTACAGCTTCATGCACGAGTTCTACTATCTCGCGGCGCAGGGCTACGTCGTCTACTTCTGCAATCCGCGCGGCGGACAGGGGTACGGCGAGGCGCACGCGAAGGCGATTTGGGGCGCGTGGGGCACGGTGGACTATGACGACCTGATGGCCTGGGCGGATTACGTCGCCGCGCTGCCGTACATAGACCCGGAGCGGATGGGGGTCACCGGCGGCAGCTACGGCGGCTATATGACGGCCTGGATCATCGGGCACACGACGCGTTTCCAGGCGGCGGTGGCGCAGCGCTGTGTGAGCAATCTCATCAGCATGTGGGGCACGAGCGATTTCAACTGGACTTTCCAGGAGCCGTTTGGGGATCAGCCGCCCTACGTCAGCATCGAAAACCTGTGGGCCTGTTCGCCGCTGCGCTATCTCGGCAATGCCAAAACGCCGACGCTGGTCATGCACAGCGAGCGCGATATGCGGTGCGCCCTCGAGCAGGGACAGCAGCTCTTCACGGCGCTGAAGCACGCAGGCGTGGAAGCGGAGTTGGTGATCTTCCCGGAGGAATCTCATGGCCTGTCGCGTGGCGGTCGGACCGATCGGCGCATCGCCCGGCTCAAGCATATCCGCCGCTGGTTCGATCAGCATTTGAAGGATGAGGCGCAAGGGTAAGAGTCCCCTGTTTTGCCTGGAGGAGGCGTAATTTTGGAAACCGTGGGTGTGGAGACTGAGTTCGCGCCCGCCGAACGCGCATCCCTTGAGCTTTTGGGGCAGCAGCTGGCGGACCTGGGCGCGCATGAATTCTTGTACACAATTCTGGACGCCATGCCGGTCGCGGTCATGGTGCTCAATTCCTACCGCCAGATTCTTTACGCCAACGCGCCGATGTTGCACATTGCCGGCGTCGAGAACTTGCAGGAGATTTTGGGTGCACGGCCTGGCGAGGTGTTGTATTGCATCCACGCTTTTGAAAGGGCCGGCGGTTGTGGGACGACGCGCTTTTGCCGTCAATGCGGCGCAGTTCGGGCGATTCAATCGTCTCTGTTGGGCAATCAGGCAGTTGAGGAGTGTTCGATCGCGCGGCGCCGGAATGACGCCATCGAGGCGCTGGACTTGCGGGTCTGGTCTACGCCGATGACATTGAACGATGAGCCGTTGATCATCCTCGCGGTGATGGATATTGCCCATGAACGGCGTCGGCAGGCGTTGGAGCGCATTTTCTTTCATGATGTTCTCAACACGGTCGGGGCCGTGCAGAGCGCCGCGGAACTGTTGCTGACGGATGAACGGCACTGCACACCCGATTTGTTGAATCTCGTCTATGCGTCGGCGCAGCAATTGGTGCAGGAAATTCGCTCCCAACGTGATCTGCTTGCGGCGGAAAACGGCGCGCTGGAGGTGAGCTGGCAGCGTGTGGAAACGCTCGCGCTGTCGCGGCAAGCGCTGGAGCTTTACCAGCATCATCCCGCGGCTCAAGAATGCCTCTTGCGCCTTGCTCCTGAGGCTGAATCGGTAGAGTTCATCAGCGATCCGACCCTGGTGGGACGTGTGTTGGGGAACATGCTCAAGAATGCGTTGGAGGCCTCGCCGCCTGGGGAAGAGGTGACCCTCACCTGTGGGGGCGACGCCGACACAGTTTTCTTTACCGTGCACAATGCTTCCTTTATGCCGGAAGCCGTGCAGCTGCAGGTCTTCCAGCGTTCCTTTTCCACCAAGGGGCGGGGGCGCGGCCTGGGCACTTACAGCATGAGGCTGCTGAGCGAGCGGTATCTCAACGGCGAAGTGACATTTGAGTCCTCGCCGGAGCGCGGCACGACCTTTACTGCTTGCTATCCCCGTTTTCCGAAGGGCATGGAGATACCGACTTGAGGCCTGGCCGCCCTCAATTTTAGGGAAGGATACTTTGTTCTTAGATAAAAACCCCCAACAGCAGCAGGCCGAGCTGCACTCCCAGCGTGCGCGCAAACAGCCGCCAGGACTGGCGCGTGTTGAAGTGCTCGCGGTGATATTCTGCCCCGCCGATCGTTATCGCCACACCGAGAAACCCTAACGGCAGCAGCAGGAACTGTCGCAGCCCTATGGCCGCCTGGGTCGCCGGTGAATAGAACCCGCCGTCGGCCCAAAACGCGGCGTAAACGCGCATCAACACCTCAAGCAGGTTGACGATGGCGTAAAACGTCAGCACCACGGTGAGGAGCCACAGTCCTATCGCGAGCGCTACCAGCCGAAAATCCTGTTTCTTCTCCATGCCGAGGCTCATTTTCGTCCTCCGTTGAGGCTTGTCGCGTGTCGCGTCACCGCGCCGTTCCCAGACAGCGCAGGGGGAACCATACCGGGGTTCCCATGATCGGGCTGGAAATGGCCGTTTCCAGATAGGGAGACGGATCGAGGAAGGTGTGAGGGTCCTCTGGATCGCTCGGCGCTTGCCCGGTCAGCAGGTGCAGGGGGAACCCGCCATCCGCATGCAGCGGCTCGGCCACGCCAAAGGTGACGTGGGGCCAGATGGACATTCCCGGCTTGTGCCAGGTTCCCTGATAGCCGAGCAGCTGCCCTTGTTTGACGGGGATCCCTTCTGAGCCCGGTGGGAACTCCGCCGCCACATACGAGCGCTCTCCCCAGGCCGAAGCCATCCCATCGTAGTAGGTCCAAACCTTCTGGCCCGGGCGCAGGGGATCGTCATGCAGGATGGCGACCGCGCCGACCCAATCGCCTGGCCGCATCAGCACCCCATCGGCGACCGCGTACACCGGCGCGGTCCCCTCGAAGCCCTCACTCATGAAGATGAGGCTTTGCGTGAGCCACCAGACGCCAAAATCGGCGCTGCCCGGCAAGCGCCAGGGCGCGTGGGCGCAGGCGGTGAGCGTCCGGCTTGGATGCACGGCGGCATCTCTGGGGCGAAAGATGACGCTTTCCCCTGCCCACTCATCGGCGATGTAATAAGTGAGGATGGCGTCCAGCATCTCCGGCGTCCAGCGCTCGGTGTAAACCGGATAGTTCATGAAGTGATGGATCATGATCATGGAGAATTCCTGCGCGCGGATGCTTTCCAGCAGGGGCGTCTGATCCCACAGCCCGGCATTCGCCAGTTGCGTCATCTCGAAGGGCTGCAGGTAGAGCGTCCTACCGTTGAGGGTGAGCATCCCCATGAACTCATCCGCGAGAATGGGATCGGGGGTGCGTTTCACTTCCCAGAACAGATCCTCCAGCCGGCGTTCTGGCTGACGGCGCACCTTGAGGTCTTGCACCGGTCCTAGCAGCGTGCCGCGCATCATGAAACCCAATTGCACGATCACGAGCGCTATCATCCCGTTGCGGATGAGCCGCCGGGCCGTGGGCGAGATTTCGGCCCAGGGGAGGGCATGCCCTGCCATCCAGAGGCCCGCTGTCATGCTGAGAGCTGCGGCCAGCTCCAGCAGGTAGTTGACATTGGAGCCGACCTTGCCGACGGTGAGCGCCGAAAGGGCCGCTCCCAGCAGGTAGGGACCTGCCATCATCCAGCCGGGGGCAGATTGCAGGGGGAGGTTCTTTCGCGTAGCCAGAAGCCAGTAGACGCAAAGTCCCATGCCTGTCACGCCCAATGCCAGCAGGATCGGCAATGTGTCGCGCACGTCGCGCCAGTTGCGCAGGAGATTGTCCATGCGGTAGGGATTGACATTCGCGTTGACGATGTTGAAGACGAAGCCGCCGCCCGTCGCCAGATTGAGCCCCAGGAGCAGGATCAGGCCCACGCCGCCGATGAGCGCGACGAGGGTCGCCGCGCGCCGCCAACCGTAGCGGCGCCACGTCCACACGCAGGCGGCAAGTGGCGCGGCCAGCCCGTAGGATTGTCGCGTGTACACTGCCGCGACCAGCAGCAGCGCTCCCTCAATCAGACCTTTGCGCGTGTCGCCGTGCTGCGTGAGCACCACCAGTCCTGCCATGCTCAGCGCCAGGGCGAGCAAATCCACCCGCGCCAGCGAGGACCAGCTCCCCACGTAGGGGATCGCCAGGAACAGCACGCCGGCCACACGCCCGGCGGTGCGATCCCCCGTCTGCCCCTGCACGATGCGCCCGATGAAGTACGCCGTCGCCAGCGCGCCGAGCGTCGAGATCAGCCGACCTGGCCAGAACGCCGGCCCGAACAGCGCGACGAACGGCGTCAACACGAGGGGATAGAGCGGCGGGTAGTTGGAAACCGTGTAAGGCGGCGTCGCGAGATCGCGGCGATAGAGGGGTTGTCCTTGCGCCAGTCGCATCGCCTGATCCACCAGCGGCGCTTCCCCGTAATCCAGCGGATAGCGGTAGAACACCGCGAGCGATTTTTGTCCGATGAAGATGAGCACGGCGACGATGGCGAAGAGGATGACGACCATCTTGATGGCGTCTTCGAGATAGGGACTGAGGACCTCAAGAATTTTTCTCATAAGCGCGCCCTTCTGTTTTTGTCACGCCAGTAGCGGCAGCGTCAGCAACACCAGTTGGGCGAGCACTGTCCAGGCGAAGAGTCGCCAGGAAGCGCGTTGCCCGACGTGATGGTAGTGATACTCCCCGCCGCCGATGACCAGGGCCACCCACACGCCCCCCATGAAGAACACCCCCCAGCTGCCCAACGCCTCCGCCTGCGCCAGCAGCTGTGAGGAGGGCGGACCAAAGCGCAGGTACGCGCGCAGCAACACGTCGCGCAGCAGCGCAATCTCGTAGAGGCCCAGGAGCGCCGTGCCCAGCCACAGTGCCATCGCGGCGACCCACATCCAGGGGAGGGGTGGGCGCTGCAGGCGATTTTGTCCGTAATGGCTGAACGCCGGCACGCCGAGCATGATCCCCGCTGCAAACGGCAGTGAGAGAGAGGCGTTCTGCTGCAATCCCAGCAGTGGCCAGCTGATGTTGCGGAGCACCGCCGCCGCGGCGAGAATCACTCCCGCCGCCGCGGCGATCACCGAGCCGTAGCTGCGGAAGAACTCCAGCACGCCAGCGCGCCGGCTGACACGGCGGGAGCGTCGCACAGCGGGCGCGATCGCGGCGAACGTCATCCGCGGCGAGGGGCTGCGCGCTGCCAGCTCAGCCTGCAGCTGCGCCTGCATCCTCGCTTGTTGGCGGGTATGTCCTTCCAGCGCTGTCTGACAGGCGGGGCAGTCCCGCAAATGCTGATCCAGCGCCTCGCGGTCGGCATCGGTCAGCAGATTCAGCGCGTAGCCGGTCAGCTCCTCTTCTGACAGATGGTGCTTCATGGCATTCCTCCTTCCGGGTGCACGTGGTCACATGGACACGTGTGAACGTGGTCACGTGGACACATGGTCACGTCTTCTCCTCCCTCAACGCGGCCCGCAGCTGCTGATAGCCCAGCCGTACCCGCGATTGCGCCGTCGGCAGCGGACAGTCCATGATCTCGGCAATTTCCCGGAAGGTGTGTCCCGCCCAGTAGCGGAGCACGAGCGCCTCCCGCACGGCCGGATGGAGCTCCCGCATCGCCTGCAGCAGCGCCTCCCGACGTTCGGCCTCGATGACGGCTGCCTCTGGTCCCGGCGCCGGGTCGGAAAGATCGCGTCCCAGGCCCAGCCATTCGGTGAGCGAAAAACTGACCAGGCGCTTGCGGCGTTGACGGTCGCGGCAGCGGCTCACCGTGATGGTGTGCAGCCACGTGGCAAAACTGGCGCGCTCCGGCGCGTAATGTCGGATGTTCACCAGCGCGTAGGTCAGGGCGTCCTGGGCGACCTCTTCGGCGTCTTCGGCATTGCCGAGCAGGGCATACGCCAGGCGGTAGACGTCGCTGCGATGGGCGTTGTAAAGCGCTTCCGCCGCGCCCTCCTCCCCGGCCTGCCAGTCCTGTATCAGCGCTACCGTGTCGCTCATCGTCGTGTTGCCTGCCGCGCTATGTGGTTTTCTTGATGTTATTATACGCGCCTGAAGGGCTTTTTGATCACTGCGCCGGGGCCGTCCAGGCAGAAAGCCCGGCCGCGGTCGCAAACCAGAACTGCCCGTCGGCGCTGCGGGCGATGCCGAGCACGTCGTTGGAGAGCAGCCCCTCCGCCGCGGTGAGGCTCGACCAGCCGCCGGTTTGGGGATCGAAGGCCCAGACGCCGTCGCCTGTAGCGTACCACAGCCGGCCATCCGGCGCGCTGAGGAGGTCCCGCACCGCCAACGTCCCTCGCCCGGCGGGCATCTCGACGGTCGTCCAATCGTCCCCATCCAGATAAGCCAGCCCTGCCGCGCTCCCGATCCACAATTTCCCCGTCGCATCTACCTCCGCAGCGGTGACCGGCGCGGCGGTAGCGATGGGCGGATCCCACACGCCGTTGGCGAAGCGCGCCACCCCTCCCTCGGAGCCGACCCAAACGGCGCCTTGCGCGTCCGCGACGAGCGCGCGGACGCTGCGACCGCCGAGCACATCGCTGCGGCTGAAGGTCGCCCACGTTTCCCGGTCAGGCCGCAGACGGCTGACGCCGACCCGCCCGCCCCCCGAACCGAACCAGACGCTGCCATCGGGGGCGACCGTGACCGCATGGATGAAGGAGCTCACCAGCCCGTCCTGCACCTCATAGCGCGTCCAGCCCTGGGACGTCACTTTCAGCGCGCCGCCGCCGTCCGAGCCGGCCCAGACCGCGCCATGGAGGTCGGCCGCGAGCGCCATGATGTCTCGCTCAGGCAGGCCCTCGAAGGGCGTGATCGTGGCCCAACGCTGCCCCTCGAAGACGCTGAGGCTGCTTGCGGCAGCGACCCACAGGCGGCCCTCCGCATCAAGCGTCAACGCGGGCGTCGCGAGGCTTCCTATCGTCTGATACTGTCGCCACGTCCCGCTGGCGTTTTGCAGCGAGCGGGTATTGCCGAACCAGGGGCGCTGTTCGGCCGTCATGATGAGGAACAATTCCGGCGGTAGCGCTGTAAGAGGACGGGCGCCGAACCACCGGTGAACGGCCTCGGTGATGGTTGCCGGATACTGAACCTGCTGCAGGATGGTCACATCGCTGACATACGGGGTCCACCCGTTGCCGTCGAAACTGCTGATCCCGTCGCGGGTGCGCGCCCACAGGACGCCATCGGCTGTCTGCATGAGCGTCAGCACGAAATCGTCGCTCAGCCCCTCCGTGTGGGTGATCCAGGTCGCCGCGCCGGACGCGGGGTCTTGCAGCATGGCGACGCCCGCCCCCCACGTGCCGAACCAGAGCCGCCCGGCGGTGTCGGCGGCGATGGCGGTGACCCAGGCGTCGGTGAGCGCTGGAAGGCCGCGCCACCTGTCTCCCTCGAGGACAGCGGCGCCGTTGGCCCCTCCCACCCAAATGCGCCCTTTACTGTCGGCAGCGATGGCGTACAGATCGGTGACGGGCGCGCCGCCGGCGGCCTGCCAGCGCGCTCCCTCAAAGCGCGCGGCGCCGCGCGCGGTCGCGGCCCACAGCACGCCATCGGGGGCCAGCGTCAGCGCGCGGACGAGGGGATGCGGCAGCCCCTGGGCCGTCCCAAAATTCCGCCAGCTCGCGCCGTCATAGCGGCTCACGCCGCCCTGTGTGCCTATCCAGACGGCCCCGGCGGCGTCGGGCTGAATGGCGTACACGGTGTCGTGGATCAGCCCCTGCGCGGAGGTGACCCTCACATAGGTGCGTGTGGCGACGTCCCACCGCACCACGCCGCCATCGGTAGCGAGCCACAGCGTTTCCCGATCTCGCGCGTGATTGAGCGGGCGGGGGCGTGAGTTGAAGGGCCGCAGCTGCAGGGGCAGGAAGAGGGGCGGCGACTCACGTCCGTCGTCGGCGGGGGCGAGAGGATGGGTGCCCCGCTGCAGTTCGTCGCCGTCGCCCGCCCCGCCCAGATCGGTGTCGCTGTTGCAGGGCGAAGTCTGGAAATAGCCGCCGACCTCGTCGCCATCGGTCAGGCCATCCCCGTCGCTGTCCCAATCCAGGGGATCGGCGCCGCGGAGGAATTCCTCGAGGTTGGCCAGTCCGTCGTTGTCGGGATCGCGCCCGGCGTCGTTGATGCGACTGCGCGTCCCAAAAGTCTGTTCCCACACGTCGGGCAGGCCATCGCCATCGGCGTCAGTGAGGGCGGCGTCGGCCTTGAGGGCCAGGTCCACCTGACTCTCGCGCGGCGTCGGCGTGAGCGCGTCGGTCAGCGCCATGATCCGCACGGGATACCGTCCCGGCGCGGTGACGCGCGCGTACCAGCCGCCGTAGACCCCATCATCGGCCAGGCCGTCGCCGTGCAGGCCGTCATCGTGGAAGGTGAGCCCGTCCGTCGCGCCGTCGGGATGCTCGATCAGGGCGACGACGCGGACTTGCGCGTCGGCCGGCAGGCGTCCCGCGACGCTAACCAGAAAGAGCACGGGCTCGCCGAGGCGCGGGGTGGCGTTGGAAAGGTTCACGTCGAGGGTGGGGGCCGTCGGGAGGGCCGGCCTTTCCGCGGGGACGGTGATGGCGGCTTCGGCGCGAGCGCTTTGCCCCAGCGCGCTGACGACGACCGCATGGGTGCCGGCAGGGAGTCCGGACGGCAGGGCGACTTCAAGCACATACGTGCGTCCCAGGTTCCGCGCAGTGAGGACGGGCGCGGCCCGCCCGCCGATCTCGACCCCGAACTGCGCGGGCAGAAGTCCCGCCAGCGGGCTGCCGTCCGAGCGTTCCACGAGCACCTTGATGAAGCGCCGTCGCGGGTCGCCAGGGCGCAGGGGAGAAGCCGCCGCCTCGTCGGCCAGCTGCAGCGAGAGCCCCAGCGGCGGCAGCTGCGCGATGCCCGCACCCCATAGGGGATCCATGCCCGGCGTTCCCTGATCGCGGGCGGCGGCGCGCAGGCGAGCTTCCAGCTCGGCGACCGATAGATTTGCCTGCCCCGGAACGCTGAGCAGCACCGCTGCCATGCCGGCGACGTGCGGCGCTGCTGCAGAAGTCCCGCCGAAGCCATACGGGCCGTAGTCCGGCGTGGCGACCGACACGAAGCTGTAGCTGCTCAGATCGGGTTTGATGCGTCCGTCGGCGGTCGGGCCACGGGAACTGTAGGGCACCCGCCGGCCGGTGCTCACGTTGACCGCGCCGACCGTGAGGACGCTGCGCGCGTCACCGGGAAGTCCCAGACTGCCAGCGGGCGTGACGTGCGCGGTGAGAGCGGCATCCTCGCCGATGGCGAAAACCTCCAGGACGTGGCTTGGGGAGCCCGGCTCGCTGCGCCGAATGCGGATCGTGTAGGCGCCATCGAAGGTGGGGGTGAAGGTGATCCGCTGCGCCGGGGCGCTTATCCCCGCGCGCGGGGTGACGCTGCGGGCGACCTCGACTCCCTCTCTGTCGAAGAGGTAGAGCTCGTAGGTGACGCTGGCGACGGGCCTGAGCGGGTCGTCCCCCCAATCGTTCCAGGCGAGGGTGAGGTTGACGGCTTTGCCCTGGTGCAGCTGCACTGGCAAGGTCTCTTCGACGATTCCCATTCGCGAGTGCCCAAATTCGTGCCAGCCGTCCCCGTCGGCGTCGCTAAATTCGCCCCGGTAGTGTTGTTGGGCATAATTCCCCGCGCTCTTGACGATCAACATGCCGGCGTCGCGGGCCGCGTCGAGCAGCGGATACAGCGGGGTCGCGCTTTCCGCCGTCCGTCCCTTGCCGTCGCCCCGTGCCGGCGAGAGGGTGGACATGGAGATTGAGACGACGCGCACGCCCTCCTGCCGCAGGTAAGTGAGGACGGCTTCCAGCGTGGCGATCAGGCTGTCTACCTGCACGAGGTAGAGTTGCGCTTCGGGAGCGATGTCGTGGATGATCTCGGCGCAGGCAGCGCCATGTCCTCCGCCGTCCTCCTTCAGCGTTTCGACGGCGTCGCCGCCGGCGGTGAAGCGCCGGGTGACGACGTTGGCCGGCAGCTCTCCCTCGGCGATGCGGTCGGCGAGGCCGGTGAAGGCCTCGTCAATGACGGCGACTTTGACCCCCGCGCCACGGCAGCCGGCGGCGTGATACTCGCTCGCGCCGATGAGCGCTAAGGCCTCCGTGGTGATGCGCCCATCGTCGGCTTCGAGCTGCGAGGAGAGCGTCGGGGCCGGCAGCACCGCCGCGCTCGTCCCCACCTCCAACGTGCACGACGGGCAGCGAGCGTCCCTGGCAATCATCACCGCGAGCACGCTCAGCAGCGCCAGCTGCCGAAAACGGCGAAGCCATAGTATTTTGGATTTTGGACTTTTGATTTTGGACAAGTGTCTTTTCAAGATTGATGTGAGTCACCTCTATTATACGCGCGCGGCCGGATTTTTAACCACCGCAGAATTGTGGTATAGTATCTGCCGTGCGCACGTGCACCCGGCGTTTTACCAGGAGACGCCATGTGCTGGCGCACACTATCTAAAAATGAAAATGTGTGGTCACTGTTCAGCCTGGTGCCAGGTGGCTAGCCGGCGATGGATGAACCTCTGTGAGCTGTAGCTTTTGCCTCACCGCCTGCCCCCTCCCCGACGGCGCAGGCGCCGTCGGGGAGGGGGGAAAAATAAGGGGGCTTTGCAGGCGGGCGTAGCCCGCCTGCAAAGCCCCACAAAAAAAGTTTCCCCTTCCCCCAGCGCGCGGGGGAAAGGGGCCAGGGGATAGGGGGCAAAAATTGATACTCAATCTTCAATGGCTGCCATGAAATCTTGCGTTTTTTAGTCAGTGGCGGTACCTTTGTCACGCAAGTGATTTTTTCGCTTTTTCGCTGATTCGCTCATCCAAGAATGAAAATGTGAGGTTCGGCTGGGGATGGAATCCCCGGCCTGACACGAGCCAACCGCGCTGAAGCGCGTTGTTTGGAAGCCTGCTTCAGCGGGCTTGACATGGCAGACCCGAAATTTATTTCGGGGCGGGCAGAGAGCGGCCTGAAGTGCGCGCACCCTTTGTCACGCAAGTGATTTTTTCGCTTTTTCGCTGATTCGTTGACCGCTGACCGCTGATCTCTATTTCCGAAGGAGCCCTATTGATGAAAGATTCCGCTTTGTTCGACCGCATACGCTTCCGCGGGCGCCCCCAGGCCCATCCCGCAAGCATGGTGGTGAGCGGGAACGTCCGCTTCACCGTGTTGACCCCCCGCATGATCCGCCTGGAATGGGCGGAGACCGGGGCCTTTGAGGATCGCGCGACCTACGCCTTCCCGACGCGCTACGTGGAAACGCCGCCGCCTTTTGCGGTGCGTGTGGAGGACGGCGTGCTCGTGCTGGATACCGGCGCGCTGACGCTGTGCTATCGGATCGGCAGCGGGCAGTTCACGCCGGAAAATCTCAGCATCGCCTTCCCCCTCAACGGCGAGACCGTCGTCTGGCGGCCGGGGATGTCCAATCCCCGAAACCTGCGGGGCACGCGCCGCACGCTGGATAATTGCGCCGGCGACGCGACGCTGGAGGAGGGCCTGCTCTCCCGCGACGGGTGGGCGTTGTTCGACGACACCCCCCATGTGCTCTTCGACCCCGCCGACGGGTGGGTGCAGCCCCGCCGCGACTACGAGATCCCCGGCAAGGGCGTGCAGGACTGGATCTTCTTTGGCTACGGGCACGATTACAAGGCGGCGCTGAGCGAGTACCTGCCGTTTGGCGGCGCGATCCCCCTCATCCCCCGCTTCATCCTGGGCGGTTGGTGGTCGCGCTACTGGGCCTACAGCGATGAGGACCTCAAGCAGCTGGTGGGCGATTTCGAGGCGCACGACATCCCGCTCGACGTGCTCGTCATTGACATGGACTGGCATACCCCCGACGGTTGGACGGGCTACACCTGGAACCGCGCTCTCTTCCCAGATCCGCCGGCATTTCTGCGCTGGGTGCACGAGAAAGGGCTGCGCGCTACCCTCAACCTGCATCCGGCGGACGGGATTCAGCCGCACGAGGCGGCCTATCCCGCGTTTGCGCAGGCCATGGGCGTGGACCCGGCAACCCGGCAGCCCATCCCCTTCACCATCGGCGATAAGCGCTTCGTGGAGGCCTATTTCTCGATCCTGCACCATCCGATGGAGGACGAGGGCGTGGATTTCTGGTGGTTGGACTGGCAGCAGGGTGAAGTCTCCGACGTGAAGGGCCTCGATCCGCTGCCCTGGCTCAATCACCTGCACTTCAACGACATCACCCGCAAGGGCGTGCGTCCCATGCTCTACAGCCGCTGGGGCGGGCTGGGCAACCATCGCTACTACATCGGCTTCTCTGGCGACACCTACGAGACGTGGGGCGCGCTGGCCTATCAGCCGTATTTCACGGCGACGGCGGCGAACGTCCTCTACGGCTGGTGGAGCCATGACATCGGCGGACACATGGGCGGGACGATCACGCCGGAGCTCTATGCGCGCTGGGTGCAATACGGTGCGCTGAGCCCGGTGCTGCGGTTGCATGCCACCAAAGACGCCCGCTGCGAGCGGCGTCCGTGGGCTTTTGGGGAGGATGTGTTTCGCGTAGCGAGGACGGCGTTCCAGTGGCGTTATCGGCTCGTGCCCTACCTCTACACCCTGGCGCGCCGCAACGTCGAGACGGGGCTTTCCGTTTGCTATCCCATGGTCTACGAGCATCCCGAAGTGCTGGATGCCTACGCCGCGCGTTTCCAATACTACTTTGGCGATCAGATGCTCGCCGCGCCCATCGTGCATCCCATGGATGAGGCGACCGGCATGGCCTTCGAGGACGTGTGGGTCCCGCCGGGGATGTGGATGGATGCTCAGACCCACGAGACCTTCACCGGTCCGCGTTGGGTGCGGCTGGTGGGCGATCTCGACCGCGTGCCGCTGCTGCTCAAGGCGGGGGCGATCGTGCCGCTGGCGCCGGAGTTCGAGGAGGTGACGCCTCCCCGGCTACGCTCCGGCGTCACCGACGTGCTGCCTCGGGATCGGCTGGTCATCGCCGCGGTCCCCGGCGCGCCGGGACGTTTCCGCCTCTATGAGGACGACGGCCTGACGGAGGCCTACCGCGAGGGGCAATTCGAGTGGACCGAGATCACTTCCGAGGCGGAGGGCGCTCGCTGGCGGGTGACCATCGCGCCGGTAGAGGGGCGCTGTGACGCGCTTCCCGCCGCGCGCAGCTACGAGCTCTGGCTGGAGGGCAGTGCCGAACCCGTGGAGGTGTGGGTCAACGGCGCGCCCGCCGTGGCGCGCTACGACGCCGTGCGCTTGCGGACGATCATCAGCACCCCGGCGTGGCCCAAATCGCAGGCAGTGACGGTCGAAGCGCGAGCCGCGGGGGACATCGTCGCGCTGGGCGAGGCCCACAATCGCGCCTGCATCGCCGCCGACGTGCAGCGGCTCCTGCAAGGCCGTGCGGGGGCGCTCCCGCTGGAGCAGCTGCTGGACGCCGACGCCGTGCTGGCCCTGCCCGAGCTTCCCGGCAAATGGAATGCCGTAGCGCGCCTGGGCGGCCCCTTCGCGCGCTGCATCCCCTTCACCACGCTGGAAGAGGCCTCGCAGCAGCTGGTGCGGATTATCGTCGGCGCACCCGCCGATGGCAGTCCCTACGACGTGGAGGTGCGCTTCACGCTGCATCGCGGACCGGCGCCGCAGGGTGCGACCGTGCGCCACACGCAGACGACGGAGGCGCACATTCTCGATGCGCCCTTTGTCTTCGATGGCGTGCTCCATGCCCAACAGTGTGAGGCGGAGGTCACGCTCACCTGGCGCGGTGTCTCGTGGACGGAGCGCTTTGTCGGCCCGCTGCTCTTCCCCGCGATCCCCCGCTGGCGACTCGTTGCCTTCCATGAAGGAGAGGCGCCCGCTCCCGAGGCGGTGTTCACGGCGGATGGCGGCGTGGACCCGACGCTCGATTGGCGCCTGTCACAACAGGAACTCGCCAGCATCCCCGCGCTGGATGAACCTCACGCCGTGCACTTCGTGTACTTTGCCCGCGAGTACGAGGCCGATCTGTGGGCCGGGACACCGCTGGTGGGCTACCTCACGACGACGGTCTTCAGTCCTCAGGCGCGGGAGGCCGTGTTGGAGTTCCGCACTGGCGGCAGCGTGACGCTCTTCTGCAACGGCGTCCCGCTGGAAGTGCGGCCCCATCCCGAGGCGGCGGACGCGCCGCTGTGGTCGCGTCCCATCGAGCGCACCGCGCCGTTCAGCCTGCGGGCGGGCATGAACACTTTGCTGATCCGCAGCACGCCGGCGCCGGATTCGCCGCATCCCCACTGGTGGTTTTTCGGGGGGCGATTAGCGACGCCGGAGGGTGCGCCGCTGGTGGACGTGGATTACAGATAACGCGCTGCCGGCCACGACTACACAGCACGAATACACAGCACGAATACACGAATACATAGCACGAATCACGAATGAGACTGCCCGCTCATTCGTGATTCGTGTATTCGTGTTTCATTCGTGGTCGGCATTCGAGGTCGGCAGTCGTGTTTCATTCGTGGCCGGCTCGACGTTTCGATGCGGGCACATATTCCGGCGCCGGTTCGTTGCGCCGGTTGCTTTTGCGGACATCGTCGCGCCCGACGCGCTGGGGCGGGCTACTGTCGCCGGGGAAAACGCGTATCCACTCCAGGCGCCGTCGTCCAAAGTTGAACACCAGCGCCACCAGCGCTTGCGTTGCCTTGAGATAGTTGATCACCTGGGCGCGTTCGTCATCGGTCAGCAGATGCGCAAAGGCTTTAACTTCGACCACGACCGTGCGCTCGACAAACAGATCGAGGAAAAACAAACCCACCAGCGCATCCTCGTGGACCACCTCCACGCGGAATTGACGCTCAACACCGATCTCGCGGTCGCGTAATTCCACCGCCATCGCGCGCTCGTACACCTCTTCCTTGTAGCCTGGGCCGAGGAAATTATGCACTGCCATCGCCGCGCCGATAATGCGATAGGTCAGGTCATTGCCGGTTGCGTCTATAACCAGTTCAGGCATACATTACCTCCCATTATTCGTGGTCGGCATTCGTGATTCGTGTATTCGTGCTCCATTCGTGGTCGGCATTCGTGGACGGTAGCCGTGTTTTATTCGTGGTTGGCCTCCAGATTTTCCCGCACGATGCGGATATGCGGATGCTCCGGCGGCAGGGTTTTTTCCAGAATGCGCAGCGCGCGCTCGTAGGCTTTCCGCGCCCCGGCGAGATCGCCCTGGTCCTTCAGCACGCTCCCCAGGTTGTTGACGTCGGTGGCGACCTTCGGGTGCTCGGGGCCGTAGACCGCCTCGTCAAGGCGCAGCGCGCGCTCGAAGGCGGCTCGCGCCCCGGCGAGATCGCCCAGGGCGCGCAGCACGAGCCCCAGGTTGTTGACGGCGGTGGCGACCTCCGGGTGCTCGGGGCCGTAGGCCGCCTCGTCAATGCGCAGCGCGCGCTCGAAGGCCGCCCGCGCCCCGGCGAGATCGCCCAAGTCTTGCAGCACGCTCCCCAGGTTGTTGACGCGGGTGGCGACCTTCGGGTGCTCGGGGCCGTAGGCCGCCTCGTCAATCCGCAGCGCGCGCTCGAAGGCCGCCCGCGCCCCGGCGAGATCGCCCAGGTCTTGCAGCACGCTCCCCAGATTGTTGACGCGGATGGCGACCTTCGGGTGCTCGGGGCCGTAGGCCGCCTCGTCAATGCGCAGCGCGCGCTCGCAGGCGGCCCGCGCCCCGGCGAGATCGCCCAGGTCTTGCAGCACGCGCCCCAGGTTGTTGACGCGGATGGCGACCGCCGGGTGCTCGGGGCCGTAGGCCGCCTCGTCAATGCGCAGCGCGCGCTCGAAGGCGGCTCGCGCCCCGGCGAGATCGCCCAGGGCGTGCAGCACGCTCCCCAGGTTGTTGATGGCGGTGGCGACGTCCGGGTGCTCGGGGCCGTAGGCCGCCTCATCAATGCGCAGCGCGCGCTCGAAGGCCGACCGCGCCCCGGCGAGATCGCCCTGGTCCTTCAGCACGAGCCCCAGGTTGTTGACGTTGCCCGCGACGTCCGGGTGCTCGGGGCCGTAGGCCGCCTCGTCAATGCGCAGCGCGCGCTCGCAGGCCGCCCGCGCCCCGGCGAGATCGCCCAGGTCTTGCAGCACGCCCCCCAGGTTGTTGACGTCGTCGGCGACCTTCGGGTGCTCGGAGCCGTAGGCCGCCTCGTCAATCCGCAGCGCGCGCTCGAAGGCGGCCCGCGCCCCGGCGAGATCGCCCAGGGCGCGCAGC
>Ga0208197_1002207_pt1 | contig 17620 bp, 14 predicted proteins | sample AD_JPNNA4_MetaG_FD_184444 | JGI IMG/M metagenome (GOLD analysis project Ga0208197, IMG submission 184444) | Active sludge microbial communities of municipal wastewater-treating anaerobic digesters from Japan - AD_JPNNA4_MetaG (SPAdes) (version 2) | ecosystem: Engineered > Bioreactor > Anaerobic...
GTGGCCGGCGACGGACTCGTAGTGCATCGCCGGCAGGTACCGGCCCGTGTTCGTCCCCGTGTTCTTGCGCGTGACCGGGTGGACGGCGTTGGGGCGCAGCGGGTGTTCGAGAGTGGCGCGCTCGACCCCCCTCTTCACCGCGGCGCTCACGCGCGCGAGGTTCAGCGGACAGTCCTCGCCGACCTCGAGCCAGAAGACGACCGTGCCGGTGTCCTGACAGACGAGGTTGTCGTCGCGTTCGGCGACGGCGACGTTCTCCAGCATGATGTCGAGGAAGCTCCGGGCGCCGGGATCGGTCTCGTTCGCGCGCGCCCGGACCAGCGCCTCCTTGAGGTCCGGCGGCAGCACCTTCAGGGCGCGCAGGTAGGTCTGCTTGGCGGCCTCTTCCACGGCCACGTAGGCGGCGGTGCAGGCGACGTCGCGGGCCGAGGGCGGGCGTGTGTCGGACGACGGTGGCATGGGGACTCCGGGTCGCATGATGGGCAGCGCCTTCAGTGTACGGAGCGAAAGCCGGCGCGTCACTCGCCCGCAGCAGTCCCGCTACCCCCTGAAGAGCATCATCAGCCCGCTCAGCAGGAGGACGGCGGCGAGGAGGCCGCGCACGCCCGGGTCGGCGCGCGGACGGTCAGATGTGAGCCGACGCTGACGCCCGGCACAGAGCCGATCAGCAGGGAGTCGACCATCCAGAGGTCGACGTTCCCGTAGCCGAGCTGGGCGAGGCCGGTGACGCCGAGCAGGATCGTGGCATGGAAGACGTCTGTGCCGACGACGCGGCTGGCGGCGGAGGGACCCGCGTGCGGGTGTGAGGTAGATGACGACCGCAGCCACGGCCCACAGGGCGAGTGTCGGCCACCAGATGCCGCGCCGCGCCGCGAGCGCCCGGCTCCGTCAGTGGGGCGTCGACGACCGTCCCGTCCGGGTCGACCTCCTCCGCTGCGACGTACTCAGCCGCGGCGTCCATGGCCGCGCGCCGGCGCCGCCCTGCCCCCGTCAACGACGGAGCCCTCGGTCACTCCAGGGCGCTCGGGTCGCGATGCTGGGCAGGTCAGGCGTTCGCCCCGACCTTCAGCGGGCGCGTGTGGATGCCGCACTCGCCACCACACTTGCTGGTCCCGATCCAGCGGCCGTCGCGCTCGTTCGCGCCCGTCGTGATGCGCGTACAAGGTTCGCAACCGAGGGAGCGGTACCCCTCGGCGTAGAGGGGGTTCACCGGGATGCCGTTGACGGCGATGTACTGCCACACCTCGCGTTCGTGCCAGGGCAGGATCGGGTTCAGCTTCAACAAGCCCTCGTCACGCTCTTCGACCTCGAGGTAGTCGGTACGGGTCCGACCCTCGGTGCAGCGCAGGCCGGTGACCCAGCAGGTCACGCCCATCTCCTCGATCGCCCAGCGCACGGGCTGGACCTTGAGCAGGTCGCAGCACCTGTCCGGATCGGTCTTGTAGAGGCCGTCGGGGATGTCGGCCGTGTTCTCGAAGACCCGCGTCTCGGGATATCGGGCGACCAGCTCGCGCATGAACTTCTTGGTCGCGGCCGGCTTATAGCGCGTGGTGACGACGAAACCGCGGATCTTCGGGCTCACGCGCTTGGCGAGATCCCAGACCACGACGGAGTCCTTGCCCAGGCTGTTGGCGACGACGAGACCGTCGCCGTGCTGCGCGTAGTAGTGGTCGATGAGCTCGAGCGAACGGTCGACCTTTTGTTTGAAGTTCAGGTTGTCGACCAGCTCATGGATCTCGGCGGGTGTCGTCGCGTGCTGCATGTCTCCTCCTTGCGGGCCGCGGAAGCAGCATGGCATAAGATGCAGAACTCTTATGGTAGCTATCTATCCTGATAATCAGAGCACCGTATCCCGGAGTGCGGAGTGCGTCAAGCCCGGGTGACGGGTCTTGCAGCGGCTCAGGAAGAGGCGCCGTACTGCTCGCGGAAGAAGGCGAGCAGGGCCTCGGCCGCCCGCGACAGGACACGGGTCCGCGAGCGCACCGTGTGGAAGTCGCGGCGGATCTCGAAGTCCCTCACGGGGACGACGACGAGCAGCCCGTGCTCGAGTTCGGGGCCGACGGCCCAACGGCTGACGAAGGTGACGCCCCCGCCGGCGATCGCCGCCTGCTTGGCCGATTCCATGAGGCCCATCTCGGCGGCGATGTTGAGCTGCTCGGGACGCACGCCGGCGGCCTTGAGGTGGTCCTCGACGACGGCGCGGATGCCGGCGCCCTGTTGCTGCACGATCTGTGGTTCGGCGACGAGCTCGGCGAGGGTGACGTCGTCGCGCGACGCCCAGGGGTGCGTAGGGCTGCAGACGAGGACGACCTCGTCGCGCACAAGCGGCTCGACGGTCAGGTCGGGACGGTGGGTAGGTGCGCCGACGGCGCCGATCTCGAACTCGCGCGCGACGACACGCTCGATCACCTCGTGGGTGTCGTCGACGTGGAGCGAGACGCGCACGCCCGGGTAGAGCTCGCGGAAGCGCGTCAGCAGGCCGGGCAGGACATGTTCGCCCGGCCCCGTCGACGCGCCCATCACGACGTTCCCGGCGACGAGCTCGCCGAGGTCGAGGATCTCGGTGCAGGCGCGCTCGTGGAGGGCGAGGATCTCGCGTGCGTAGCGGTAGAGCACCTGGCCGGCGTCCGTCGGGGTGATGCGCCGGTTCGAGCGGTCGAGAAGGGTGGTCTTGAGCTCGCGCTCAAGGGTGTGGACCTGCTGGCTTGCGGCCGGCTGCGTGATGCCCACGTCCTCAGCGGCGAGCGAGAAGCTGTGCCGTTCGACGATACGGCAGAAGAGCCGCAGTTGACGGATGTCCATGCGTCAAGCTTATCGCAGCCATGCCAACGACGGGCGGGCGGCAGAGGCGTCGATCTCGTGCGGCGGGCGGTCTCGGGCACAGCTCGCTCGTGACAGGAGGTCGGAGATGGCGGGTTCGACGGGAGAAGGCGGGGCGACTGCCGGCCGGGCGGCTGTGCCCGCCGCCATCCTGACGCTGGGGCAGGCGTGCGGGTGACTCGCTCCCGGGCTCGCGGGCAAGGCGCTCGCGGAGATGGTGATGGTCGACGGTGGGGACCAGTGCACCGCCGCGTCGATCGTCGGCCGCGTCATGACGCAGGCGGCGATCGCCCTCGACAGCGCGGGTCCCCCACGACCGTCTCGGACGATGACGGTGTGCCGCGTGCCGTGGGCGGACCGTCTCAATCACGGCGAAGGCTCACGGTGCAGGATACGTCCGAGGCGCGTCGGTCTCGGTTGCCGGTGCGCGAGAGCGAGGATCTCGTCGACGAACACCTGTGGGTCGCGACGTTCGACGGCGAGGACGCGCGGGTCCTTCTTGTGCGGGGCGATGTCGGCGACGTTTCGAACGCGCTTCAGACGGCCGTCGGCGAGCAGTGTCGCGTCGACGGCGGTCGGCGTCCGTCGCGACAGCGTGTAGGCGGGCGTCCCCAGGGCGACGGCCTCACGTTCCATCACGCCGCCGGAGCCGAGGACGAAGTCCGCGGCAGCGACCAGGCTGACGCCGTCGACGGGGCCGTCGGGCAAGACCAGACCGGGCGATCCAAGGGCGGCGAAGCGGCGGCGCTGGTCGTCTGAGCGGGCCAGGACGACAAGGGTGAGGTCGGGTCGCGCCGCGAGCTTGGCGACGAGGGTCTCGAACTCTGCCGCCGTCGCATCTCCGCCAGACACAGGGTGCGAGGCAGCGGCGTCTGCCGCGGCTGTTGCGAGGGGCTCGGTGCCCGTTTGGGCCTTGTGGTCGTCCCCGGGCGGCAGGGCGGGCGGAGTCCCGGGATACGCACCGTGGTCGGGGTCGTGCGCGTCGCGAGGCGGGCGCACGACCCCGACCACGGTGCGTTCGTCGACGCCGAGCTTGCCGAGGACGTCCGCATCGGGGCGAAAGTCGTGCAGGTAGTACTCCTCCCTGAAGCCGGGAAAGCGAAACAGCTTGTCGCGCGCGGCGCCGAGGGCGTGAAGCTTGTGCAACGGCACAGCGTCCGGCACGGCGACCCGGTCTACCAGGCGGACGTTGACGGCGTCGGTGCCTCGAGGGCGCTCGTCGTCGAGCACGGTGAGTCGTGGCACGCCGAGCGCCCAGGCGGTCAAGACGAAGTCGCCTGCATGGCTGCCCACGGCGACGTCGAAGCGTCCGCTCGAGGCCGACGCGAGCAATTGCGCCGTGCGGTTGACGAACCCGACCGCGCGCGTCCCGGCGCCGCCGCCGTGATGCTGCCCCGTCAGCACGGCGACGGGGCCCAGACGGCGCATCATGAGGTCGGCGCTGGCGAAGCGCCGTGCCGTCAGCGTGACGACGTGCCCCTGCTCTTCGAGACGCCGGACAAGCGGCGCGAAGAAGAGGACGTGGGACGAGTCGGTGATGTCGACCCAGACTCTCACGTGGTCTTCATTAGCCGGGGCCGGAGGGGCCTGCCGCGCGGGGCGCGGCAGGCCCCTCCGGCCCCGGCCCCTGTCTCAGCCCAGCCCCGCGGCCACAGCGGCTGCGACCTCCCCGACCTGCCTCTCGGTGAGGTTCGGGTGCATCGGCAGGGCGAGGTTCTGGGCGGCGGCGGCGTCGGTGACGGGGAAGTCGCCCACCTTGTGACCCATATCGGCGAACACGGGCTGCAGATGGCAGGGCGTCACATAGTACGCGGCGCAGTCGACCTGACGCTCCTTGCACGCGGCCGCGATCGCGTCGCGCCGCGGGTGGCGGATGACGTAGAGATGGTAGACGTGCGTCGAGCCTTCGGGAACGCAGGGGCGCAGCACCTCGCGCGGCAGGTACGCGTCGTACCAGGCGGCGACCTGGGCGCGACGCGCGTTCCAGGCGTCGACGACCTCGAGTTCGACGCGCAGGATCGCCGCCTGCACCTCGTCGAGCCGCGAATTGAAGCCGATGGCCGTGAACGTCTTCTTGTCTCTGCTCCCGTGGAAGCGCAACTCGCGCACGGTCTGCAGCAGCTCGGGCTCGTGTCCGGTCACGAGGCCTCCGTCGCCGAAGGCGCCGAGATTCTTGGTCGGGAAGAAGCTGAACACCCCGAGGTCGCCGAGGCTGCCGGTGCGGCGCCCCCCGTACGTCGCGCCCCACGCCTGGCAGGCGTCTTCGACGACGGCGATGCCGTGCCGGTCGGCGACGGCGTTGACGGCGTCGGCGTCGGCCGGCAGGCCGAAGAGGTCGACCGGCATGACGGCCTTCGTCCTCGCCGTGATCGCCGCCTCGAGCTGTTCCGGATCCATGGTAAGCGTGTCGGGGCGGATGTCGACGAACACAGGCGTCGCGCCGGTCTGGGCGATCGCCTCGACGCTGGCATAGAAGGTGAACGGCACGGTGACGACCTCATCCCCCGGTCCGACCCCAAGGGCGCGGAGGGCGATCGTCAGGCCGTCGGTGCCGTTGCCGACGCCGACGGCCCCGGCCGTGCCGAGGTACGCCGCCGCCTCCTCTTCGAACGCCTTCACGTTCGGTCCCAGGATCGCCCTGCCGCTGCGCAGGACCGCGAGCACGGCGCTCTCGATGCGCTCTTGCAGCTCGGCGTACTGTCCCTTGATGTCCATCAGGCCGACGGCCATGGGCGTGCCTCCTTGGTCCGGGTCGGCCGGTCACGCTACCACGGCAGGGGAGGAGCGGCCACCGACGCTGGCCCGGGCGTGCTCCAGTCCGGCGGAGCGGCCAGGGACGCTCGCCGGGGCGTGTTCCGGTGTGGCCCGGCTGCGCCCGTGCGGTACGCTTAGCGCTCATGCAGAGCGTGATCGACATCGTGGTGCAGTGGGCGACCGGCCTGATCGGCGCCTGGGGGCTGCCGGGCGTGTTCGTCCTCATGCTGCTGGAAAGCGCCTGCATCCCGGTGCCGAGCGAGGCGATCATGCCGTTCGCGGGGTTCGCCGTGAGCGACGGTCGCATGACGTTCTGGGGCGCCGTCGTGGTCGGCGTGGCCGGCAACGTCGCGGGCTCGTGCCTGGCCTACTGGGCCGGATTGTACGGCGGCCGTCCGTTCATCGACCGCTGGGGCAGGTACGTGCTCCTGCGGCACCACCACCTCGAGATGGCGGAAGAGTGGTTCGCCAAGTGGGGCACGGCGACGGTCTTCTTCAGCCGCGTGCTCCCCATCGTACGCACCTTCATATCGCTGCCCGCCGGCATGGGGCGCATGCCGTTCTGGAGGTTCATCCTGTACACCGTGCTGGGATGTGTCCCCTGGGTGGCGTTCCTCACCTGGATCGGAGTCCAGCTCGGGGACAACTGGGAGGACATCCGCGGCTGGCTGCACTATGCCGACTACGCCGTGGCGGCGGCGATCGTCGTGACCGTCGTGTGGCTCTTGGTGCGACGGGTGCGGCGTCGCCCGACTGCCGGAGACCTTGGCGGCGGACCGGATCGCCCCGAGGCGGAGAGGGGCGAAGAGGCATGAGCTCTGCGTCCGGTCACGGCCGCGGCCTCGACGTGAGCGCGGCGGTGGAGGAGCGACCATGAACGAAGGTCTGCAGAGCTGCGCGGTGCGTGTGCCGGCGACGACGGGCAACCTGGGTCCCGGGTTCGACTGCCTGGGCCTCGCCCTCGACCTGTGGAACGAGGCCCGCTTCGTGCTCGGCGGGGAAGGCGTCGTCGTCGACGTGCACGGCGAGGGCGCCGACCGGCTGCCGCGAGACGCCGAGAACCTGACGGCGCAGGCCGCGTTGCGCGTGTTCGCGGAGGCCGGCAAGGCTCCGCCGGCCGGCCTCCGCATCGACTGCCGGGTGAGCGTGCCGCTCGCCTCCGGTCTCGGCTCGAGCTCGACCGCCGTCGTCGCCGGCCTGCTTGGCGCCAACGAGCTGCTCGGGCGCCCGTTCGGGCGCGACAAGCTGCTCGAGATGGCCGCCGACTTCGAGGGCCACCCCGACAACGTCGCCGCGGCCCTGTTCGGCGGCCTGACGATCGTCGTGCGCAAGGGCGACCGCCTGCTGACGAAGAAGATCCTCGTCCCGGACGTGCACGTCGCGCTCGCCGTGCCCGACCTGTCCTTCTCGACGCGGACAGCACGGGCCGGGTTGCCGACCGAGGTGGCGATGACGGACGCCGTGTTCAACCTGGGGCGGACACCGCTCGTCGTCGAGGCGCTCCGCACCGGCGACTTCGAACTCCTCGGGCAGGTCATGGACGACCGTCTGCATCAGGCCAACCGCCTTGCCCTGATCCCCGGGGGTCGCGCCGCGTGGCTGGCGGCGCAGAGGGCCGGTGCGGCGGCGGTGGCGATCTCGGGTTCGGGTCCGAGCCTGATCGCCTTCGTCAGCCTGGCGAGCGACGCCGGTTCGGTGGCGCGGGCGATGTCCGATGCCTTCGCCGCCGAGGGCGTCGCGGCGCGGCCCCTCGGCCTCACGGCGTCGGCGGCCGGAGCCACGGTCGTCCGCGGTTGAGCATCGTTGCGGCGGGTACAGTCCCGCCATGCCCGCGAAGCAGGGATACGAGCTCGTCGACCATACCGCGGACGTCGGTCTGCGGGTCTGGGCGCCGACGTGCGAGGGCGTCTTCGCCGAGGCCGGGAAGGCCCTCTTCTCCCTGATCTGCGACCCGCGCACCATCGAGCAGGTCGAGACCGTCGAGATCCGTGTCGAGGCCGACGACCGTGAGCTGCTCCTCGCGGCATGGATCGACGAGCTCATCTACCAGTTCGAGGCCACGGGCGCCCTGTTCACGGATTTCACTTTCAGCGAGCTGGACGAGACGCACCTGGTGGCGCGCGCCTCGGGTGAGCATCTCGACCCCGCGCGCCACGCGGTGTGCGGCGGCGTGAAAGCGGCCACCTTGTGCGACCTGTCGGTTCGCGAGGGGCCCGACGGCTGGGAGGGGTTCGTCATCCTCGACGTGTGAGGCCCTTGCGGCGCAGCGTGCGGCAGGTCGGGCACCCCGGGAGGAGGCGAAGCGGATGGTCCGGGTCGAGCGTGCGGCAGAGCACACCTACGTGATCGAACCCGAGGGCGCGATGCGCGTGCCCGGCCGGATCTACGCTGCCGAGAGCCTGTTCGAGCAGGCCGGGCACGAGGAGGCGCTGCAGCAGGTCGCCGACGTCGCCACGCTGCCCGGCATCGTCGGCGCGAGCCTGGCGATGCCCGACATCCACTGGGGCTACGGGTTCCCAATCGGCGGCGTGGCCGCCCTGCGCGCCGACGACGGCGTCGTCTCGCCGGGCGGCGTCGGTTTCGACATCAACTGCGGCGTGCGGCTGGCGCTCACCGGGCTCGACGCCGGTGACGTGCGACCGCGCGCCGAGGAGCTCGTGCACGAGCTGATGCGGCGCATCCCGCAGGGGCTGAACGATCGCGGCACCCTCAAGTTGCAGCCGCGCGAGCTGACGAAGCTCGTCGAGCGCGGCGTGCCGTGGCTCCTGGAGCGCGGTCTGGCGACGGAGCGCGACGTCGAGCGCACGGAGCAGGGCGGGGCGATGTCCGGCGCCAGTGCGGCGGCGGTGACGCAGAAAGCGGTCGAGCGCGGGCGCACGCAGGTCGGGAGCCTGGGCGCCGGCAACCACTTCATCGAGCTGCAGGTCGTCGCCGACGTGCTCGATGAAGCGGCGGCCGGCGCCTGGGGCGTCCATCCTGGCCAGGTCGCGGTGATGATCCACTCGGGGTCACGCGGGTTTGGCCATCAGACCTGCACCGACCACCTGCAGCGCATGGCGGCCGCGGCGCGCCGCTACGGGATCGAAGTGCCCGACCGTCAGCTTGCCTGCGCACCGGCGAGCTCGCCGGAGGGTCAGGACTACCTGGCGGCGATGGCCGCCGCCGCCAACTTCGCCTTCGCCAACCGGCAGACGATGATGCATGAGGTCCGTCTGGCCTTCGAGCAGGTCTTCCGGCGCCCGTGGGAACGTCTCGGCGTCGAGCTCCTGTACGACGTGGCGCACAACATCGCCAAGCTCGAGACGCACGAGGTCGACGGTGTGCCCACGCGAGTATGGGTGCATCGCAAGGGGGCGACGCGGGCCTTCGGCCCCGGGCACCCCGACCTGCCGCCCCTCTTCCGCGAGACGGGACAGCCGGTGATCGTGCCCGGCGACATGGGCAGCGAGAGCTGGCTGCTCGTGGGCACGCAGAAGGCGATGCGCGAGAGCTTCGGCTCGGCCGCCCACGGCGCCGGCCGCCGGCTCTCGCGCGGCGCCGCCAAGCGTGTCATGAGCGGCGCCGACGTCCGCCGCGATCTTGAGGCCAGGGGCATCGTCGTGGGCTCGCAGTCGACCTCGCTGCTGGCCGAGGAGGCGCCGTACGCCTACAAGGACATCGGCGAGATCGTCGCTGTGATGGATGCCATCGGTCTCGCCCGCAAGGTCGCGCGACTTGAACCACTCGGCGTCCTCAAAGGCTGACGCGTCGGTGCAGAGGTGCTCCCAGATCAAGGCGGCGCCGCGCCGCCGTGCTTGAGCCGAGACGCCCGGACGAGTGCGACCGCAGCGCTACTTGCGCGTATCGAGCTCCCGTTTCGTCACCGCGAGGACCTCGGCGAAGAGCTCGCGCAGCCCGTCGTTCGAGAGCGGACCCTTGTTGGCGCGCGACAGGTAGGTGAACATCCATTCCTCGCGCGCCGGGTCGTAGAAGTCGACCCCGTGCACTTCCTTGTACTGCTTGAGCTGGGCGACCAGTTGAAGGCGCTTGTTCATCGCCGCGACGATCTTGAGGTCGTTGTCGGAGATCTGGTCGCGGAACTGAGTGATGACGGGGTCGGTGGGTCCGGAAGCCACAGGTCGCTCACGCTCGCTTTCTCGACCGCCCGCGGGCGCGCGACGGTCCATGATGTCGGTCGTCACTTGCTGTCGATCGTTGCAGCCGCGCCTCGCCTCGCGTCAGGCACGGCTCTCGTCGTCGAGGCCCTCGTGCTCGTCGTCGTCTTCTTCATCCTCTTCGTCTTCCTCGCCCTCTTCATCTTCCTCATCGTCGGCCGTCATGTCGCGCTCGGCGTACAGCGCCTCGTCGGACATCACCTCGGCGGTGTTGAAGTCTTCGGGGCTGACCTTCTCGAGGAAGTCGCGAAAGCCTTCGATGATCTCTTCGGTGTCGTCGACCTCGTGCTCGAACTCGATGGCGTTCTCGAGGATCAGCTCGGTCGACGCGTAGATGGGTGCGTGCGTGCGCACGGCCAGGGCGAGGGCGTCGCTGGGGCGCGAGTCGATGTCGATCTCGGCGCCGTCCTTGAGCAGGGTGAGCGTGGCGTAGAACGTGCTGTCCTTGAGCTCGGTGACGGTGATGCGGGCGAGTTGGGCGTCGAACCGGCCGATGAGGTTGGTGAGCAGGTCGTGAGTCATCGGCCGCGGCAGCTTCGTCCCCTGCAGTTTGATGAGGATGGCTGCCGCCTCGGGGTGGCCGATCCAGATGGGCAGGAACTTGTTGCCCTCCACCGTCTTGAGGAGGACGATCGGCTGCTTGCCGATGACGTCGAAGCTGACGCCGTAGATGACCATTTGCTGCACGTCCATAGCAGTTTCATTATAGAGCGTCCGGTGGCGAGGGAAACGTGGGGCCGGCATCCTGCGCGGCAGGCATGGGCGTGCTCCGCGGTGGGCGGCGGCGCGTCGCTCGGCGCCTGACGGTTGACGCGCCGCCGCCCACCGCCCTAGACTCCAAGGCCCCCGTGGGCGCATAGCTCAGTCGGTTAGAGCGCTTCTCTGATAAGGAAGAGGTCCCTGGTTCGAATCCAGGTGCGCCCACCAGGCGCCTCAGCCGCGATCCGTTCGGCGCCGCGTCAGTCAGGCGCCCTCGACGGCCACCCGGTCTGAAGGCTCGACTTCGGCATGCGGGGCGCTTCTTCGCCGCAGGACCTCGCGTTCATCCCTGACCCTCTGACCTTGCTGGTCGCCGACGAGAACAACCATCGGGTCCAGGAGTGGTCCGTCGGTACGACCGGCGACCTTCCGGTCGTCACGTACCGGCGGTCGTTCGGTGCCTACGAAAGCGGACACGGGCAGATTCAGAACCCGCGGGGGGTCGCCGTCGACAAGGGTCAGGTGGGCGACATGTACGTCGCCGACACCTACAACCGCCGCGTACAACCATGGCGTCGCGACACCGTCGGCCCGCGCACCTATGCCTACAGCAAGGTGACGGTACGACGGGGGCGCACGGCGCGCCTCACCTACAAGATCAGCGACAGTCTGAGCGACGGGTGCACCGTCGAGATCCGCATCTACCGCAGCGGGGTGAAGAAGAAGACGCTCAGCCTGGGCTGGCGCGCTCCGGGCTCGTGGCGCACAGCCACGTTCACCTGCACGCTGGTTCCCGGGAGCTACACGTGGAAGGTCTAAGCCAGGGACCGCGTCGGCAACGTGCAGCGCAGCTCGATCGGCGTCAAGACGCTGGTGGTCAGCCGCTGAAGGCTCGCAGTCGCAGGGCGTCGCGCCAACCGAGGCACGCCCCGCCGCGCACGATCGCGCCCGCGTAGATGCGCGCCGCGAGGCGCGCCGCGCCGTACACCGACGCGAGCATGATCGCCACGGCCAGTGGCATCTCCCACGCCGCCAGGTGTCCCAGGGCGAGACGCGTCGGCATGAGGATCGGGGCGAAGGGCGGCACGAAAGAGAGCACCCGGTTCCACCACACGTCGGGTGAATCCATGGCCACGAAATCGAGCATGAACGCGGCCAAGAGGGGCATGGTGATCGGCAAGGTCACGGAACTGAGCTCCTCTTGGCGGGCGACCATCGCTCCCGCGGCGGCGAAGCCGAAGGCGTACAGGGCGAACCCCAACACGAACCAGACGAGGATCGTGGGCAGGAGCGTCCACACAGTGGCCGGGACCCGGGCGCTCCCGGCGAACGCGTTGGCGATCAGACCGGCGGCCACCGTGATGCCCATCTGTCCCAGGCCGCAGGCGCCGATGCCCAGGACCTTGCCATTGAGGAGCTGCGTCGGCCGTGCGGCGGCGAGCAGGACCTCGGCGGTACGCGACGTCTTCTCCTGGGCGACGCCGCTGGACACGGCGGTGGCATACAGAGAGAGCGTGACATAGAGGAGGATGCCGGCGGCGACCGCGGCGACGCTGCGCGCTGCACGGTCGGACGGCGGCGGCTCGAGGGCGACCGTTCTCAGCGTGACCGGCGCCAGGACGCGCGCAACGGTCGCCGGCGGCACGCCAGCCTCCTCGAGGGCCCGCCGCCGGTAGGCGTCGTCCAGCACCATGCGCACGAGGGCGGCGACTTCCGGGGCAAGGCTCTCCTTGACCTCGGCGACGGCCGCCCCTTCGCCGTCTCTCTCCAGGGACAGCGCCACGTCCAGGTCGCCGGCCCTCACCTGCGCGCGGGCGGTCCGGACGTCTGGCGCGTCCACGACCTTGACCTGCACCCCGGCGGCCTCGGCGACGGTGCGCAGTGAGGGTCCGAGGGACTGGGCCGGAGCGCCCGCCAGCCCGATGACGGGCGGGCGCTCCGGCCGATCGACCAGCCCGGGGACGACGATGAGGGCGACGACCGACAGCGCCGTGATCGCCGTCATGATCCAGAACGTACGGCTGCGGAGGCTTTCGCCGATCTCCCGCCCGGCGATGATGCGGGTGCTGGGCACCGACTCCGAGGGCCTCATGAGGCGACCAGGCTCCGGTAGAGGTCGATCAGGCGCCCCGACTCGACGGCGAAGTGCTCGACCGGTCCCGCGGCCAACGCCGCTCTCAGGATCGCCTGGGTGTCGGCCTCGGGCTCGAGAGCGAGGACCACGCCGTCGGCGTCCCGACGCGCGACCCTCACGGCGGAAAGGCCTGCGGTCCAGTCCGTCGCAGTGTCGACCTTGACGCGCAGGCGCCGCGGCGCCTGCGCGCGAAGGTCGGCGAGCGTCCCTTCCGCGAGGACCTTGCCCTGCTCGAGGATGACGATGCGGTCGCAGAGGCGCTCGACGACGTCGAGCTGGTGGCTCGAGAAGAGGGTGGCGGCGCCGCGCCGCGCCTCGCCGCGGAGGACGTCCGACAGGACGTCGACCGCGGCGGGGTCCAGGCCGGCGAAGGCTTCGTCGAGCACGAGCAGATCCGGACGGTGCACGAGCGCCACGGCGAACTGGACGCGCTGCTGGTTCCCGTGCGACAGGGCCACGAGCTTGTTGAGCTCGCGTCCCCGGAGCCCCAGCCTGTCCAGCCAGTCCCGGGCCTCTGCGCGCGCGGCTTGTGTGTCAAGACCGTGCAGCCGCGCGAAGTAGACGAGCTGGTCGAAGACGCGCATTTGGGGATAGAGGCCGCGTTCCTCCGGCATGTATCCGAAACGCAGGCGATCTGCAGGACCGACAGTGTGGCCGCACCATCGGATCGCGCCGTGCTGCGGGTCGAGGATGCCCATGACGGCGCGCATCGTCGTCGTCTTGCCGGCGCCGTTGCGACCGACGAGACCGACGATCTCGCCGGCGCAGACCTGGAGGGTGAGCCCGTCGACAGCGACCAGGTCGCCGAAGCGATGGCGAAGGCCGCTGACGTCGAGCGCGGAACCGTCCGCCGGCGACGCGGCGACAGCATCTTCCACGGCAGAGGCGGTCGGACCCATGCCGTCAGTATCTCACGGCGGAGCCGGACCGGCCGCCGCCGGCTGTCATCGACGCCACCGCGCGTCGCCGGGTGTCGCCGCCGGCCCGTTTGGGCACTCTTGAGCCATGGTCGACGTCCTGTGGCTCATCGTCCTCATCGCGGTCGCCATCATCGCGCTCACGCCGCTCGTGCAGCGCCGCAGACTGCTGCGTCGGCGGCGCTCGCTCATCCGTGAGCTCGAAGCGGCCCGCGGCTCGCGCGTCATCGGCATGATCCACCGTCAGGAGACAATCAGCCTCCTTGGGCTCCCGCTGACGCGCTTCATCGACATCGAGGACTCCGAGCAGATCCTGCGCGCCATCCGCCTGACGCCGGCCGACATGCCGATCGACCTCGTCCTGCACACGCCCGGCGGTCTCGTCCTCGCCTCCGACCAGATCGCCCACGCCTTGCGCCGGCATCCCGGCAAGGTCACGGTGATCGTGCCGCACTACGCGATGTCCGGCGGCAGCCTGCTCGCCCTGGCCGCCGACGAGGTCCTCATGGACCGCGACGCTGTGCTGGGGCCCGTCGACCCGCAACTCGGGGTGTTCCCGCGCGGCTCGTGGCCGGCGGCGTCGATCCTCAGGGCCCTGGAGGTCGAGAACCCAAACCGGGACGACGAGACGCTCATCCTCGGCGACATGGCGCGCAAGGCGATCACCCAGGTCCACGACACCGTGCTCGAACTGGTGTCGCCGGGCCGCGCCCCCGACGAGGCCGAGCGTCTCGCGACGTCGCTCAGCGACGGTCGTTGGACCCACGACTACCCCATCCGTTTCGAGCGCGCCCAGGAGCTCGGCTTGCCCGTCAGCGTGGAAGTGCCCGAGAAGGTCTACGAGCTCATGCGGCTCTTCCCGCAGCGGGCGCGGCGGCCGTCCGTCGAGTTCGTCCCAGTGCGCTATCCGGAGGAGGAGCACGGGGAAGGGCCATGCGACGGAGCCGCGCCGCCCGGCGGCGCCAGGCATCGCTGCTGACGTCCGTCGTCGTCCTTGGACAACGGTGGTCGCGCGTGTAGGGTTAGACGCGGAGTGATGGAGGCGAGAGGCAAAGGTCGCATGTGGACCTTGGCGCGTCGGTGGCATGTCGCCCTTGTCGGCGGTCACGCCCGTCGCTGGTCGCGCCCGTCGCTCTTCGGGTCCGCCCAAGTGAAGACCGGTCATCTGGCCGGTCTTTCTCGTTCCAGGGCGTTTCGGGGACCGGACAGCGTCTCCGGCGACTTGACGTCTTGAGTCAGGCATCGGGGAGAGGAGGTCGAGCGAGGCGCGATCGAAGGAGATGGTCGGTCAACGTGTGCCTCGCCGCGAAGCGGAGGCACCACGAGGAGGGAGAGACGTGAGACGGAGACGGTGGCTTCTCCTGGCGCTGATGCTTGCGGTCGTCGTGACGGCGAGCGTGACGTTCGCCGCGACGAGGTCCGACGCCGACGTGACCAAGCAGGTGAGCTCCATCAGCATGTTCAAGGGCGAGAAATGGACCGAGCATTACCGGGTGCCGAACGAGGCCCAGGTCGAGCTGATCCTCGCCGACGAGGGGATCCCGCTCAAGGGCGCGGATGCGAGGGAGAAGGCCCTCGCCGCGTTCCGCGAGGAATGGGCGGAGCGTAACCCCACGACACCGAACCCGAAGAAGCTCGAGCAGCTCCTCGCCAACGAGCGCAAGGGTGAGCCCGGCCTCAAGGGCGCGGGCCAGTTCAAGAGCCTGGCGGTGCCCGTCGAGTTCTCGACCACGCCGGAGGAGGTCAGCGGCTACGACGAGGAAGGGGATCCCGTCACGGACACCTTCTCCGGTCCGGCGCACAACGAGATCCCGGCTCCCGGGCCGCGGGACAACAACACGGTCTGGTACGACGACGCGACTCCAGGACTGTACGAGGAGCTCTTCTTCGGCGTCGGGCCCAAAGCCGGCGTCATCGTCCATCACCCGAACCTGGGCAACGTGGACCTTCGCGGTAACACGATGGCCAACTACTACCTGGAGCAGTCGGAGGGCAAGTTCAAGCCGGAGGGCAGCGTCTATCCCAAGTGGCTCGAAGCCGCGCACTCCGAGGCGTACTACGGCGCCGACGACCAGACTGGCGGTAACAGCAACGTCCGCGCCGACGAGCTCGTGAAGGAAGTGGTCGACGCGGTCAACGCCGACGATCCGGACTTCCCGTGGCAGGACTACGACGGCGACGGCGACGGCGTGGTGGACAACTTCACGGTCATCCACGCGGGCATGGGCCAGGAGGCCGGCGGCGGCCAGCACGGCGTCTGGTCTATCTGGTCGCATGCCTCCGCCATCGACTACCCGACCGGCTACCTCGCCTGCGCCGCCGGCACGCACGGGGCGACGCGCGACATCTACGTGCGCGAGTACAGCATGGACCCCGAGAACATCGACGTGGGCGTCATCTCGGAAGAGTACGGCCACGCGGCGTTCGGACTCCCCGACATCTACACGACGGACCTCCAGGCCTCGCCGTCCAACTGGGCGATCATGGAGTCGGGGTCGTGGAACGGCATTCTCGGCGGTATGCAGCCCGCGCCATTCCCGCTGTACTTCCGCTACCTGGTCGGCTGGGCCGATCCGGTCGAGATCGACTCAAGTACGACGACCCCGACCATCCGGACGGTCGGCCAGTTGTCGAAGCGTCCGGCTGGGCCCGGACAAGGCCTGAAGATCGACTTGCCCGACCAGGTCATCGAGACGCCGAACCCGCTGGACACCGGGAAGGCCCTGTGGTCGGACAGAGGCGACCTCAGAGAAGCGGTGGTGACGACCGCCCAGGCCTTCGACCTGACCAGCGCCGCGGCGCCCGTCTTCTCCTTCGCGAGCTACTGGAGCATCGAGGAGGGCTGGGACTACGGCTACGTCGAGGTGTCAGTCGATGACGGCGGCACCTGGACGATGCTCCAGGACATGGACGGCGTCTTCACCGACTCGGACCCGAACGGCAACAACCAGGGTTGGGGCCTGACCGGCGAAAACACCGGCACCCTCCGCTTCGACTTGTCGCCCTGGATCGACCAGCAGGTCTTGGTCCGCCTGCGCTACAGCACCGACATGGCGGCCCAGTGGAGCGGCTGGTGGGCGGACGACTTTCTGCTAACGGACGGCGACACGCAGTTGTTCTCGGACGACCTCGAGGACGGCATGGCTGCCTGGACCACGCCGGAGGGCGACTGGGCCCTCGTCCCGCTCACCAAGGTGTACCCGCTGTACTACCTGGCCGAGTGGCGCAACGACAGCGGCTTCGACCGCGGCCTCAAGTACGCGTATCAGACCGTGTACAGCAACGACGCGACCACCGAGTGGGAGGTCGACCGCTCGCCGTACACGGTCCCGGGCATGGTGCTCTGGCTGCGCAACGGGGCCTACGACTTCGACTACACGCTGAGCGATGCACTGTTCGATCCACCCTCTTACGGTCCGAAGCACGCCCTGTCCGTCGTCGACAGCCACTACTGGCCGCTCACCTGGAGCAACATCGACGACAGGACCGGGGTGCGGTTGCGCATCAGTGCCCGTTGCCAGCCGTCGAACGCGGCGTTCACACTACAGAAGACGACCCCCTTCACGCTGCGCCTCGGGTACGACCCGATCACCGGCGAATGGCTCGATGAGCCGCTCGAGACCAAGACCTTTCCGGCCCAGAAGGCGGTGTCGCAGTTCCACGACTCGCTCGGCTACTACCCGGGCCTCTGGTACGACATGTGGGACGACACCCTGTACTTCTGGCAGGACGAGGCCAGCGTAACGGTGCCCGCCCGGGACGCATACACCACGAAGATCACCTGGCGGAACCAGACGCCGTGCTCGTACCTGTATGGCGACGAGATCGGCGGCACGGTCCTCGGCTCGGGCGACCCGCGCGACAGCGGCGTTCAGCACGGCGTCAACATCGCCGTCCTGAGCGAGGCCACGAACGGCACCTGGGGCAAGATCGCCGTGTGGAACGCGACGACGCTGGCCAAAGCGAGGGTCGTCGCCGACCGGACGAGGGTCGCTCGCGGCCAGCTCATCAAGTACACGCTCACCGTCAGGGACCCCGGCCCGGCGAAGCAGCCCTTCCGCGTCGTCGCTCCGATCCCCGCCGGCACGAAGTACGCCAGTGGCAGGTACTTCAAGAGGAGCGCGAACAGCATCATCTGGAAG
>Ga0208197_1002210_pt1 | contig 17590 bp, 18 predicted proteins | sample AD_JPNNA4_MetaG_FD_184444 | JGI IMG/M metagenome (GOLD analysis project Ga0208197, IMG submission 184444) | Active sludge microbial communities of municipal wastewater-treating anaerobic digesters from Japan - AD_JPNNA4_MetaG (SPAdes) (version 2) | ecosystem: Engineered > Bioreactor > Anaerobic...
ATGCGGCGTTGGGCGAGCGGATGGAAGATCATCTGGATCTGGTACGGATTGATCCGACGTATCGTGTGCATTTCAACGACGGCTCGACGCTCGATCTGACATGTATTCCATTATCACCAGCCTGATGAAAATCGCCGAAGGCTTTGGCGCGACTTTTCATTACAATGCACCTGTCAAACGGGTGGATACGGCGGACGGACGCGCCACAGACGTCACGCTCGAAAATGGCGAGCAGCTCCGGGCAGATGTCGTCATCGTCAACGCTGATCTGCCTTATGCCTACCAGGAGTTGCTGCCCGGCGATCCGGACGCGCCGCGCATGGACAAGCTCAAGTACACATCTTCGACGCTGATGTTCTACTGGGGCGTCAAGGGTGAGCGTACCGACAAGCTGCTGCACCATAACGTTTTCCTCTCGGATCACGTGTACGAGAAATCCTTCGCGGAGATTTTCCACGAGCAGCTGCTGCTCACTGAACCCTCGTCCTATATCCACGCGCCGGTGCGCACCGTCCCGGAGTTTGCGCCGCCGGACGCCGATGCCCTGATGGTGCTCGTCCCCACAGGACATCTTGACGCCGCTCGCCGGCAGGATTTCCCCGAGTTGCAGGCGCGTGCCAAAGACTGGGTCTTCCAACGGCTGGCACGCATCGGATGGCATGATCTCAAGGAGCGCATCGTCCTGGAAGAGACGCTACCGCCGCATCTGGAACCTGGCCAAGGGCGCGACCTTTGGCCTGAGTCACAACGTCATGCAGGTGGGGTATCTGCGCCCGCACAACCGCCACAAGCGGTATAAAAATCTGTACTTTGTCGGCGCGAGTACCCATCCCGGCACCGGAGTGCCCATCGTGTTGCTTTCGGCCATGCTCATCGAGGAGCGCCTGAAGCGGGAACAGCCTTTGTGAGCTGGTCATCTTTCATTTTTCGTCGCCTATTACCCGTCACTTTTGACTGCTGACCGATGACAACGGACACGGATTCTTGGGAACGCCGGTTGCTGGACTGGGCTTATCGGGGATTGGAGACAGCGCCGTTGCCCTCCTGTGAGGCTGCGCCTGTCGCCCTGTTGAAGTGCGCGTATCGCGCCAGCGCCGACGTCATTCGCCAACACAGTCGCACCTTCCGCCTTGCCTCGCGCTTGCTGCCGCGCGCTAAACGTGACGCCGCCCGGGCGCTCTACGCCTTCTGTCGTCTCAGCGATGACCTGGTGGATCATGTCGAAACGGCGTCCCTGGCAGTGCTGGAATCCTGGCGCCGGCGGGCGTTGCATGATTGCCCGGCGCCGGACGATCTGCTCGTCATTGCCTGGCACGACACGCAGCGGCGATATGGGATTCCCGTGGTCTATGCGGAACAGTTGCTCGACGGCGTGGCGCGGGATCTGGTTCAGACGCGCTATGACACGTTCGCTGAACTGACGGAATATTGTTACGGGGTAGCCTCCACCGTTGGCCTGATGTCTATGTACGTGACGGGCTTCAGCGGTCCAGAGGCCATCCCCTACGCCGTCAAACTCGGCGTGGCCCTGCAGCTCACCAACATCCTCCGCGATGTCGGCGAGGACTGGGCGATGGGACGTCTGTATCTGCCGTTAGAAGAGCTGGTGGACTTCGGCATTACGGAATCCGCTATCGCCGAAGGGAATGTGGATGCGCGCTGGCGCGCTTTCATGCGCTTTCAGATTGAACGGGTGCGCCGCCTGTATCAGGAGTCGCTGCCGGGCATCGCCCTGTTGCACCGCGATGGACGTTTGGGCATCGCCGCAGCTGCCGAACTCTACGGCGCCATCCTCAATGACCTGGAGGCGCATGGGATGGACAATCTCACCCGCCGGTCGCATCTCAGCGCGGGGGACAAGCTGCGTCTCCTACCGGGCATCTGGCGTCGGGCCATGTTCACCGGCTACTGATTCGGTACAGCTCAGGCCCAAAGGCTTTTAGAGTTGGAATTTGTAGGCTGACATCTTCGCTCTCTTCTTTGCTGGCCTTTCTTTTGGGCTCATTTACAGCGGCCTGTATTATGGCATCCAACCGTTGGCCGCCGCGGGCTTCGGGGTGACGCTCTACCTGGCAGGAGGTGGCTCGGCAGGGCTGAACCTGGCGCACGCGCTGCTGCAAAGCCCGCTGCGGGAACGTTCGCTCCTCATCGTGGATCAGGATCCTAAGGACACCAACGATCGCACCTGGTGTTCCTGGCTCGTCGGTCCCCATCCCTTCGAACCGCTGTTGTATGCCAGCTGGGAGCGTCCCCGTTTTACCGGCGGCGGCTATGACGCCATCCTGCCGCTCGCGCCCTATCGTTACATTCTATGATGGCGTTGGGCGTGGGCGTCCGCGCGCTGACGGCGGCTTTCAGCCGGCAGCGGGTAAGGGATGCGTTGGGATTGCCGATCTCCGTCATCCTGATGGCGGTGATTGCCTCACAGGCAATTTACTGGCGGGTACGTTACGGCGGTGTCCGTTGGAAAGGGCGCACGTTGCCGACATAGGCGCCGCCAATTCTTGCTTGCGCTCGACTTTGATCTATACTGAGAGTGAGGTGCGATCTTTATGTCCAATCTCCACTACACCATTGAGCCGGCCGTCTTCGACCGCTTTCCTGACTATGTGCGAGGCGTGGTTTTTGCCTGCGACGTGCAGAACGGCGACTCGCCTCCCGCGCTGGTCGCGCACTTGCGCGCCGCCGAGGCCGAGGCGCGCGCCCGGCTGACGCTCGACACCCTCACGGCGCACCCGCGCATCGCTGCGTGGCGTGAAGCTTTCCGCACCCTGGGCTACAAGCCTGGCGATTTCCGTCCCTCCATCGAGGCGTTGTTGCGGCGCGTGCTGCGCGGGCAGGACCTCCCCACGATCAGCGCGCTGGTGGACATCGGCACGGTGATTTCCTTGCGGCATCTGCTGCCCATCGGCGGACACGCCATTGACGTGTTGACGCAAGACATCGCGTTGCGCCCGGCGACCGGCGAGGAGGTCTTCATCCCTTTTGGCTCCGAGGAGCTCGAACATCCCCTGCCCGGCGAATTTATCTTTGTGGAAGGGGATGTCGTCCTCACCCGGCGCTGGAGCTGGCGACAGGCGCAGCACACCCTCGTCACGCCGGAGACGCGGGCGCTGGAGTTCAACGTGGATGGCTTGCCGCCCGTCACTCGTGGCGAGGTCGAAGCCATTTGCCGTGAGGTATCGGAACTCGTCACGTGCTTTTGCAATGGAGACACGCGGGTGGCCTTGCTCACCCGCGATCAGCCGCAAGTCAGTTTTGCGACCTCGTCGCCCTGATATTTCAGGATGGCGTAGCAGCGAGCCTGTCTCATTTCCCAAGGCATTCCTTGAGTTGCTTGTATTTCGAGTAGTTTAGAGTATAATAGGTTTTGTTGGACTGTACTATCAGGCAGCAGCTGGAAGGCGCACAGGACAAGGGCCGTTGGTTTGAGTGAAAGGAGTTTTATGGCCTGATTTGTATAGCGCACAAGGTAGCGCTTCTGAGAGTGAGGGGTTTTATCCATCGGTTCAACTTGTCGTTCACGCGCCCGTACCGGATGAGCATGTCGTATGTCAGGAGTAGGAAGTCGAATCTGTCATTCACAGCACCGGCCGGCAAACAATCAAACAAAACTGGAGAATTGAGGAAATGGAGTCTAAACTGTACGTTGGCAATCTGCCCTATTCGACTACCGAAGAAGACTTGCGCGAGCTCTTCGCTCAGGCCGGCGCTGTGCAATCCGTGGCATTGATCAAGGATCGCGATTCGGGTCGTTCCAAGGGCTTTGGCTTTGTTGAGATGGAAACGGCTGAAGCTGCGCAGGCAGCCATCACCAAGTTCAACAACTATGAGTTCCAGGGTCGGAACCTCACGGTGAACATCGCTCGTCCGCGCGAGGACCGCGGCGGCGGCAGTGGCGGTGGGTTCCGCAGTGGCCCTGGCGGCGGCGGCGGTGGGCGTCCCCGGGGTGGGGATCGCGACCGTCGCAGCGGCGGCCGTTCCTGGTAACAGACAGCCAGTCTGCATCAACCACAGCGGGGCGAACAAAATCGCCCCGCTGTTTTTTTTGTGACTGTTCAGCGCCTGTATTTTCGTCAGGTCAGGAAGTCACCGGCAGCCAGACGGTAAAAACACTGCCCTTGCCCACGGCGCTCTCCACGGTAATGTGCCCGTGGTGCAGTTTCATGATCTCGGCGCTGATGGACAAGCCCAGCCCCGTGCCGGGCACGTTGAGGATTTCACTCGCACTGCCGCGCTGGAATCGCAGGAACAGCCTGGCCTGTTCCTCTGGCGGGATGCCCAGCCCGGTGTCTTTCACCGCCGCGGTGACCCAGAGCTGGCCGTTGTCCTCGACGAGGCGGGTGGTGATCTCTACCTGCCCGCCCTCTGGTGTGTAGTTCATGGCGTTGGTGAGCAGATTGGTGAGTACCTGCTCCAACAGATCGGGGTCGGCCATGATCGGTAGCGGCGCCGACGCCAGACTGCAGCGCAGCTGGATCCCTTTGCTGGCGAAGAGCTGCTGCCGGTCATTGACCAGGGTCAGCGCCATGTGATTCATGTCCACCATCTCAAAGCGCGGCTCCACTTTGCCCAGGTCGAGGCGGGAAATCTGGAGCAGGCTCTCAATCAGATATTGCAGTCTTTTTGCTTCACGCAATAGGGCCTGCGTGTAGGCGCCGTGCTGCCTCGGGTCGCCCTGCTCCAACAGGCGGAGATAGAGCAGGATGCTGGTCAGCGGCGTGCGCAGCTCATGGCTCACATTGCTGACGAACTCGGATTTGGCGCGGTCAGCGGCTTGGGCCGCTGCCAGGGCGCGTTGAAGTTCCGTCGTGCGTTGGGCGACCGTGGCCTCCAATTCCTCGGCACGGAGCTGCAATTCCTGGTGGAGCTCGGCACTTTCCAGCGCCTGCCCCACCGAGGTCGCCGCGCTTTCCACCAGCGCCAGCTCTTCAGGGGTGAACTTGCGCAGCGTGATCGAATCCAATCCCAGGGTGCTGATCACGCGATGGCGCACGACAATGGGCACGAGCAACAGCGACGCGATCCCTCGCCTCTTGATGATCTCTTCCAGGCCCGTCCCCTCAGGGTCGCTGTGGGCGTTGGCAATGAACAGCGGCTGTTTATGTTCTAACAGATAGGCGGTCGAAGGCACGGTGATGGGGATGCGATCTCCCAGGGCCGGGGGGCGCCCGGGTTCGCGGTATTCGGCCACGATTTCCACGTAATCTTGCCCCGGCACGACCCGGCTCGCCGCCACCTGGGGCAGGTTGAGGGCGAGCGCGAGCTCACGGCACAGCACCTCGAGCACTTTGGTCACATCCATGGTGGAAGCGGCAGCCATGATGACCCGGTTGAGCAGCGCCAGCTCCTGATGTCGGCGTTGGAGGGCCGCCGTGTGCGAACGTACCTCCCGCTGCAGGATGATGGACCAGAGCAGGCTTAGGGCGAGCAACCCCAGGATCCCGACCGGCGCCCACCAGTAACGGCGTAGCAGCGCCAGCTGATCGCCTTTCTCATAGACCCCGAACCACTTATCGTAGATCTGCCGGTATTCGCCCGTCTGTTTGAGGATGGCCAGCCCGACGTCGAGCGTTTGCTGAAGCTCGATGTTGCCTTCGGCGACGGCAAAACTGTATCGGCGGGGAAGCAGCTCCAGCCCGGCGTGGGTGAGGTTGCTTAAGCCTAACTCGTTGATGAAGTATAGCCCCTGCATCTTGTTGAGCAGCGCGCCATCATACTGTCCCGCCGCCAACAGCCGTAACGCATCCGGCACATCTGGCACGGTAATCACGGTGGCTTCGGGATGGTGATCGCACAGATAATCGTGCATCAATCCGCCGCTTTGGACGATGATACTTTTGCCGGTCAGGTCCTCCAGGTCATGGAGCTCGCTATCGCGGCGCACGAACAGATCGAAGAACAGCGTGGAGTGTGGCGTGGTGAAATCCACCGTGTTGTCGCGCTCCGGGGAGTAAGCCATGCCCGTGAGGACGTCAATCTCGCCGTTTTCCAGCTGCGCACGGACCTCGGCCCAGGGACCGAGGCTGATCTGCACATTGAGCCCCATTACCCTGGCCACCGCCTGGAACAGTTCCACATTGAAGCCGGTAGGCTGGCCGTTCCTCAGAAATTCATAGGGGGGATATTGATGATCGCCGCGCACCAGGAGCTCCTGGGGTGGCGGGGATTGCGCGAGGGCGGGAGCGACGTCCCCAAAGGCGCTCAGCCATAGGAGCAGACATAACATCAGGACGAAGCACAGAGGCAAGATCGTTTTGCGCGACACCGCTCGGCGCTGTTGGATCGTAGAATCTAGCATACCTCTATTGTACACCGGCTTATCGGGTTGAAAAAGCGCTGCCTGACCCGCCGGTGTAACTTTCTGCGAGGTGTTCAGGGCGCCGTGGAGAGCCTGGCCGCGTTTTGTTTATCTCGATAGAGCCGCCTCGCCTTCCAAGACGGCGTTCAGGGCTGCGAGGGCCACCTCTAGCATGGCGTCGTCTGGTTCCCGCGTCGTGAGTCGTTGGAGCGCGAGATTGGGAGCGATGATCGCGCGCACGAGCGGATGGCTGGCGTGCTTGCCGGTGAAGCGCAAGAGCTCGTAAGCGATGCCGGCGATAACGGGAATCAAGAGCAGGCGCGAGGCCAACCGTATGAGCAGCGGCGGCTTCCCCAATGGCGCGAAAACGAGGATGGAAATCAGGACGACTAACAGCAGAAAGGCGGTGCCGCATCGCGGATGGGCGGTGGTGAAAGGCCGCACTCCCGCGACGGTGAGGGGCGCGCCGGCCTCGTGGGCATTGATGGTTTTGTGCTCCGCGCCGTGATAGGCGAAAACGCGCTTGATCTCCGCCATCTGGCCGACGGCGGCCATGTACCCCACGAGCAGCGCCAGGCGGATCATCCCTTCGACGAGGTTGAAGAGCAGCGCCTGGGTATCGGGGATCAGTAGCCCGGCCACGAACGACGGCAGCACCATGAAGAGCCCCAGTCCCAACAGGAGCGACACCAGTCCCGTGCCGATTCCCGCAGCTCCCTGCAGCGAGAAATTGGGATCCTCGGCCTTGCCGGCGACCTCCGCGGAGTAGAAGAGGGCCTTCATCCCCAGCCCCAGCGAGTCCCACAGCATGGGCAGCCCGCGGAGGAACGGGACTCTGCTCAGCGGTCCCGTGTAGAGCTGCCCCAGCGATTGCGTCTGTACCTGGATGGCCCCATCGGGATGGCGCACGGCCACGGCGGCGACGTGCGGGCCGCGCATCAGCACCCCCTCGATGAGTGCTTGCCCTCCATAGGTCCATCCCAACGGTTTGCGTGACTCAGATTGTTCGGTCATGGAATCCCTCGTTGCGTGATAGCTGAAGCCGCATTGTACCATGTTCGCCAACAAATTCCAGGTGCACGCCGCCGGGGGAGAGCAGGGGGAAGAGATCCTTTCGCTCCCTCTTTGCCTGTCACTCCGGCGTTTTGGGCTATAATACTGCCCAGTGTATTTCCACAGAGCGTTTGTATTTCCCGATCTGTGAGGAGAAAGGTCGAAAAGTGAACACTGAGAATTCTTTCGCCGTGCCTGTGATCAAGTTTTCCCGGCATGTTCCCATCCTGCGCGCCTGGACGGTTCATTTCTACACCAGTTTGGGCCTGTTGGCGGGATTTCTGGCATTGCAGGCCCTGATGGCGGGCAAGGCCCATGAGGTCTTTATCTGGTTGGGCGTGGCCCTGGCCATTGACGCGACAGATGGCCCGCTGGCGCGGCGCTGGCAGGTGCGCTACTGGACGCCGGCCTTCAACGGGCGCAAACTGGATGACATCACCGACTACATCAACTACACCCTCATTCCGGTGCTGTTCGCCTATCGCTTCGGGATCGTCGCCGGCGCGGGGGTGCCGGTGTTGGGGTTGGTGCTCATTGCCTCGGCCTACGGCTTTTGCCACGAGGCTGCCAAGACGGACGATGGCTATTTCACCGGTTTCCCTTCGTACTGGAATATTGCTATCTTTTACATGACTCTCTTCCGTGTGCCGCCGATCGTTGCTGCGACGGCATTGGCGGTGCTGGCCGTGATGGTGTGGATTCCCCTCAAATACCCCACCTGGAAAAGCAAGCCGCTGCGGCACATCACCCTGTGCTTCAGCCTGGTGTGGGCCGTGAGCCTGCTGGCGCTGCTCATCACCTTCGAGCAGGCGCCGGCGCTGCTTTTGTGGGGCAGCATTCTGTTCCCAATCTATTACTTCGCGCTCACCCTTTATCTCTACGTTGCCGGTGTCAGCCGCAGGCCTTCGAAGCCCGCCTATTGAGGTCCCAACCTGCTGAGAAGGGAGTCATACACTATGGATGCCCCAATTCCTTCCGGTGAAGAGCGATCCATTCGGCGCCAGGGGGGAGCGACCCTCGACGGGGCGCCGATTGCCTACGTGGCGGCCCTGGCGGCGGTGATGATTGCATTTACGATCGTGCCGTTGCCGCTTTCGGTGGTCATCGGTTTTGGCCGCAGTTTCCCCCTCAGCCAGGGACTTTATGGCTTGACTGGTTGGCTGTTAGGCCCGCTGGCGGGGGCGCTGGCCAATGGTATCGGCGTGCTCATCGGCGTTTTCCTCAACCCGCAGAATACCACCCTCCCCATCGCGTCGGTGGTAGGGGCGGCGGCGGGCGCGTTGGCGGCGGGCGTGCTCGGCGCGACCGATACGCGGCGCCGTTGGGCGTTGCCGCTGGCGCTATTCTTCGGCGTGCTCTACATGCTTTACGGCGGTCGCGCCATCGTCCAGAACGGCGCAAATCCGTGGGCAGTGCTGGCCGGCTCATTCATTGATTGGTCGGCGCTGCTGCTTTTCTTGCCGGCACGTTCCTGGTGCGCGCGCTGGCTGCGACATCCCAATCTGCGGCAGGTGGGAGCCGCGCTATTCGTGGGGACCTGGATCAGCAGCGGACTGGCTCATCTCACCTCGGCCTGTTGGGTCTACTTTGCCTACAACTGGCCTGCCGAGAACTGGTGGCTGATGGCGCCGGCGGCGCCGTTGGAGCACCTGGCGCGCTGTGGCATTGGCGCGATTGTGGGGACGGGTGTCATTGCCGGACTGCGCGCGACCGGGTTGCTCAAACCCCTGCACGCAGCGTATTGAGGTGACGTTTCCGGCGCCTATGAACAGTCCCCTCGTCCGGTTGGAGCGTCTCTCCTATCAATACCCGCACACGGAGACGCTGGCCTTATATGACATCTCGCTGGAAATCCGGCGCGGGGAGTTTGTGGGCCTGATCGGGCCGACCGGCGCCGGGAAGACGACGCTGTGTCTGGCGCTTAGCGGCATCGTGCCGCAGTTCTACGGCGGACGCTTCTTCGGGCGGGCACTGGTCGCCGGGATGGACACGGTCGAACAACCGGTCAGCGCGCTCGCGGCGCGCGTCGGCATGGTCTTCGAGGACCCCGAGACCCAATTGACGGCGACCTCCGTGGAAAACGAGGTCGCCTTCGCCCTGGAAAATCTTCGCACCCCCCGGCCGCTCATGCGTGAGCGGATCGCGCGCGCGCTCGGAGCCGTGGGCCTTGCCGGACTGGAAAAGCGCCATCCCCACGAGCTTTCCGGTGGACAAAAGCAGCGGCTGGCGATTGCCGCCGCGTTGGCGATCATGCCGGAGCTGCTGGTGCTTGACGAGGCAACCTCGCAGCTGGATCCCCGCGGCGCGGCGGAAGTCTTCGAAGTGCTGCGCGCGCTCAATCGCGAGCAGGGGATGACGGTGGTGCTGGCAAGTCACGCCGCCGAAGAGCTCGCCGAATACGCGGATCGCCTCGTGCTCCTGGATGACGGACGGCTCGTGGCGGAAGGGGCGCCCGCGGAGCTCTATAGCCAGGTGGCGTTGATCGAATCGCACCGGCTCCGTCCCCCGCAGGTAGCGAAGACCTTTTCCCTGTTGCCTCACCCGCCGGCGCGGCTTCCCGTGCGCCTGGAAGAAGGGCTGGCGGCATTGCCTCCCCGCCCGGCGCGTGAGCCCCTCCCGCAGCCCCCGGTCCCTCGTCCGCTGGCCGCGCCCCTCATCACCGTCGAGGGCTTGCAGCACCGCTTTACGGATGGGACGCCGACCCTCACCGGCATTGACCTGGCATTTCATCCCGGCGAATACGTCCTCATCGTGGGGCAGAACGGCGCGGGCAAGACGTCGTTGGTCAAGCACTTGCTGCGTCTGTTGGAGCCGACGCAGGGGCGTGTGATGTTGTGGGGCCGCGAGAGCCGCGCCTGGAGCGTGGGGGCGCTGGCACGGCGGATTGGATATGTGGCCCAGAACCCCGATCAGCAGCTTTTCAACCTCACTGTCGCGGACGAGGTGGCGTTTGCCCTGCGCCAGCTGCGTTTTCCGCCTGCGGAGATTGCCGCGCGCACGACGAAAGTTTTGACGGCGCTGGGATTGGAGGGCGTTGCCGACCGGCATCCCCTCTCGCTGCCCAAGGGGGATCGGGCGCGGGTGATCATTGCGGCCATGTTGAGTCTGGACCCCGAGGTCATCGTCCTCGACGAGCCGACGACGGGGCAGGATTACGCCGGGGCACGCGCGATCCTGGAGCTCAGCCGGACGCTCCATCGCCAGGGGAAAACGATCATCGTCATCACGCATCAGCTCTACCTGATGCCGGAGTACGCCGAGCGGGTGATCGTGATGGGCGAAGGACGGGTGCTGCTCGACGCGCCGCTGCGACAGGCCTTTCACACGTTGGAGGTGCTCCGCGAGACCCGGCTCACGCCGCCGCAGGCGGTGCTGCTGGGACAGGCGCTCTGTCCCGCCGCGATGTTACTCACGCCAGAAGAGGTGGCGCGCTGCCTCACGGCGTCGCCTCCCGCCGGAGGGGCGCCATGATCGGCTGGCAGACGGTCTCGCGGGATTCGCTGTTCACGCGGTTGGATTTCCGCTCCAAGCTGGCGCTGATGGGAGTGCTCACTACCGTCGCGCTGCTTTGGGAAAATCCCTTGTGGGGCGGGATACTGGCAGGCGCGACGTTGCTGGCCTGTCTGGTGGCGGGGGTGACGTGGCGCTATCTCATGAGGCTGCTGCGTTTGCTCGCGCCTTTCTTCATTTTCATCCTGTTCATGCAGGGATTTTTTGCCGGGCCGTTGATCACCGCACGCACCGGGCAGACGGCTCTGACGCCGGTATGGCGATTTCCCGCGCACTGGCCACTGGTCGGCGGCGCGATGCTCTCGCAGGAGGGCCTCCTCTACGGCTTGAACATCATCTTCAAAACGCTGACGATGACCCTGGTGGTGCCGTTGGCGATCTTCACCACGGACATCAACGCCATGTTGATCGGCCTGGTGCAGCTGCGGGTGCCCTATAAGATCGCTTTTGTCGTCTCCTCGGCGCTGCGCTTTTTCCCTTTGCTGGCGGGGGAACTGCGGGCCATTTTGGAGGCGCAGCAGCTGCGCGGCCTGGACGTGGAACGGCTGCCGTTGACGCGGCGGCTGGCGCTCTATGCGCGCGTCGCCGTGCCGCTGATTCTGGGCGCGCTGGTGAAATCGCAGCAATTGGAGGTGGTGTTGCAGGCCAAAGCGTTCACCGGTGACTCTCAACGCACTTACCTGCACGAGGCGCGGTTGCAGGGGGCGGATTATGGGCTCATGGCGGGGATGGCGCTCTTCCTGGCAGCGGTCCTCGTGGCGTACTTTGCCTGGGGGGTGGGGCGCTTTGGCGTCCCTGCTGTCTGAATGAAGGCCGTCGTCTCTGAGGTCACCGCTGAGACATTCCGGGCGCACCGGGCACGGTATCCCTTGATGCAGCTGGCGGATGTGTACAAGCTGGCCCATCAGGCCTGTTTCGGCAGCGCGCATCTCGTGACGGATGCCCAGGCCGCCTGCCGACGGTTGCTGGACGAGATCGCGGCGCTGGGTCGCGGTCCCGTCGAGCCGTTGGTGGATCCGCTTTCTGCTGATGGGCGTATCCTGCGCGTGCATCTACGTCCCTACGTGGCGGCCGGCTATGATCCGGCATGGCTGGGTGAAGCGTTCGTGCGCACGGCCCACACCCATCGTGGCACCCTCGCGCAATTCGAGGCGACGTGGTCCCTGGCGTTGATGCTCGCGGAGCAGGGCGATCTCCCCTTTGCCGCCGCCGAGATGACGGCGTATGGGGCGCGCCTGGCCGGGGAGGGATATCCGGCGGTGCATCATTCGGCGGCATATGTGGCGCAGTACGCTCCGGCCTATCGGATCGTGGCGCGGGAGCTGCTGACATTTTTGTCGTCTGGCGTCTGAGCCGGCTTCCCTATCCACACAAAAAGCCCGCCTGAAAAGGCGGGCTTCGGTGTACCCCTGCCGCGAGTCGAACGCGGGCCACTGGCTTCGGAGGCCAGTGCTCTATCCATCTGAGCTACAGGGGCACGCTGCAACCCATTCTACCATAAACAGCCGATTTCACAAGGGGCGCCTTGAGGGGCGCTCTGGCCTGGGCCGCTGACAATGCTTTGGCTGACGGCGCTTTCGGGGTATAATCAGCGCAGGCCGTTATCGGGGGAGGCGCACATGAAGCTACGACGTGGGCTGCTGCTATGTTTGGGACTGCTGCTGTTGGCTGCGTGCACCAGCAGTGCTGGCCCCTTGGTGGACGATTTCTCCGACCCGGCGAGCGGATGGGGCGCCGCCTCCACGGAAAGCTATGTGCGCGGTTACGACAGCGGCAAATACTTGATTCGCATTGATGTGCCGCATTGGTTCGTCTGGACGATGCAGGATCGCACCTACAAGGACGTGGCGGTCGAAGTGCTCGCGCGTTCCGAGGGCACGACGGACAATCATTTCGGCGTGATCTGCCGTTACAGCGACGCGGGCTTTTACTACTTTGCCATCAGCGCTGACGGCTACTATGCGATTTTCCGCCGCCTGGGAGATCAGCCGTTGGAGCCTCTGACCGGCCCGGCGATGTTGCGCTCGCCGGTCATCAACCGGGATGGCGTCACTAATCGGCTGTTGGGCGTGTGCGAGGGCAGCGTGCTCACCTTCTACGTCAACGGTGAATTGATTGCGCGGGCGGAAGATGCACAGCTGACCGCCGGCAAGGTGGGGATCGCGGCGGGCACCGTCGAATACGGGCAGACGACCCTGGTCTGGTTCGATGACTTTAAGGCGAGTAAGCCTTGAGTGAGGGATGACCATGCGCACCTTATGGCGAATAGGATTCCTGTTCCTGTTGCTGGGGACGGCGGCCTGCGGTTCCCCGGCGAGCACGGAGGTCTGGGACGAGCCTTTCGACGAAATGGGGCCCTGGCAGTTGAGCTCTGACGCCGCCGCCGTGACGCGCATCGAGGAAGGGCGGTTGCTCATCCATGTGCGCGAGCCGGGGCAGGTCGCCTGGGCTGTGCCGGACAAACGTTTCGCCAATTTCCGTCTCTCCGTGGAAGCGACGCCTGTCGGCGGCCCAGAGAACAATGAATACGGGGTGTTGGCGCGCATGGACGGGGACCAAAACTTCTACGCCTTTTCCATCAGCTCCGATGGCTACGCGCGCGTGGCGCGGTATGCCGAGGGCCAGTGGCAGCTGCTGTCCAGGGATTGGTTCCCGCACGCGGCGATCGTCCCGGGGCTGGCGACCAATCGCCTGGAGCTCGAAGCGCAGGGCGCGACGTTCAGCTTCCGGGTCAACGGCGAGCTGATCGCCGAGGTCACCGATGCCGCGTTGAGCAAGGGCGACATCGGCCTGTATGCGGGGGCCTTCGATGAGGGCGACGTGCAGGTGGCTTTTGATAACCTGCATGTCGAGCCGCTTCCCTAGGCAGTAGCAGCGAATGGCTTTGAAAGTCTATCTGGAATCTCTCGGCTGTCGTCTCAACGCGGCTGAGGTCGAACGTCTCGGCTGTCAGCTCCTGGGCGGCGGCTTTACGCCGGCGGCGCGCCTCGAAGAGGCGGATGTGATCGTGCTCAACACGTGTGCCGTCACCGCTGAGGCGGCGCGCAAGAGCCGTCAGCGCTTGCATCTGCTGCATCGCCGCAATCCTCAGGCGGCTATCGCTGTGTTGGGATGCTGGGTCACCGCGGAGCCGGAGGCTGCGGGCGCCCAGCCCGGCGTCACGTGGGTGCTCCCCAATTCCGACAAGCCGCGCGCCGGGGAGCTCATCGTGGGTACGCCCTCCATTCCCGTCCCGTGGGAACCGGGCCTCTGGCAGCACACGCGCGCTTTTCTCCCCGTCCAGGATGGCTGCGACGCCGCCTGCACCTATTGTTACACGCGCCTGCTGCGCGGGCCGGGGCGCAGCGTGCCGCTCGCTACGGCGGTGATGCAGGCTCAGGCGTTGGCGGAACACGGCGCGCAGGAGGTGGTCCTCACGGGGGTGAGCCTCGGCGCCTATGGCCATGATTTGCCCGGCGCGGTGCGCCTGTCCGACCTCGTCGCGGCGTTGTTGGAGCAGACTGCTGTCCCGCGAGTGCGGCTTTCGTCCGTCGAGCCGTGGGATGTGGACGACCGGCTGTTGGCGTTGTGGAAACATCCCCGACTGTGCCGGCAGCTGCACCTGCCGCTGCAATCCGGCAGCGACGCGACCCTGCGGCGCATGGGGCGGCGGTACACGACGGCGGAATTTGCGGCGCTCGTGGAGCGAGCGCGCGCGATCTGCGCGGACCTGGCGGTGACGACGGACCTCATCACGGGGTTCCCCGGCGAGACCGAGGCGGATTTTGCTGCAAGCCTGGCCTTTGTGGAGGCGATCGGCTTCGCGCGCTTGCACGTCTTCCCCTACTCGGAGCGGGCTGGCACGGCGGCGTTGCGGCTCCCCGATCCCGTGCCCGCGCAGGTGCGGACAGGACGTGCGGCGCGGATGCGCCGGCTGGGGGAGACCCTCGCGGCGGCTTACCGGGCGCGTTTCAGCGGCAAGGTGCTGCCGGTGCTGTGGGAGCGGCGGGATCGCGCCGGGCGCTGGCGCGGCTTGACCGACACCTATCTCGAAGTCGTCCTGGAGAGCAAGCACGCTCTTTACAATACCATTACCCCCGTGCGCCTGCGTCCCGGCACGGGCGAGGCCTTTATCGGCGAGGAGCTCGAAACAGTCCCCTGAGGTGTTGGAAGGAACTTTTTGCCGCTGCCAGGCGTCTAAAAAATGCTCTGTGTCTCAGGACAGAGAGCATGGCTCGCGGATCTCCACGGAAAAACGCGGATGGCACAAGCGAGAGTTTGTGAATGGGGGCGGCATGGCTCCCGGAGTTACGAAGAACTGCTTACGGCTCATGGCTTCAGCAGGCTTCGGTGATCGGCCTGGCGATTGATCGCAGGCTTGTTTTTTGTGGATGGATGTCGGTGTCATTGATATCTGAAAGGAGCGAAACATGAACGAGCAGATCCGACGAATTTCACGTAACAGTTTTCTGGTGTTGGCGCTCTTGGGAGCGTTGTTGAGCTTGCTGGTCACAACGGGCAGCTCGCTGACCCCCGCACTGGCGGAACCGCTGTTACCGGAAGCGCCTACCGTGCGCATTTATGCTCCCGAGAAGGACCTCTTGATTACGGAGCGGGCCGGAAGCCCGTATACGATCAGCGGCTTCGCCTGGGACAGCACCAATAATCCCGGCTTCCCCGATGATCCCGTGCTGAACCCCATTTCCAATCCCACTCATGAGCCCAATTACACTGTTAAATGGACAGCGGCTGCGGGTGCCCTGAGGTATAAGTTGACCGAGTCCACCAGCCCCTATTTTGACGAAAACGTCATCTCCTATCCCTACACCACGGAAGTGAGCTATCCTATCGAGGATAAAGCCGACGGTGTCTATTACTATCGGCTTAAAGCGTACTCTGATAGCGGGCCCAGCCGCTGGAGCAATGTGGTTTCCACGCAGGTAGGCGCTGCCGCCCTCGCGGCGACGCCCGTGTCGCAGGCGGTTTTGCCAACCGTGGAGGTCAGCATCAACGATAGCGCCTGGCAACCGGCAACGGTCACGGTGGTAGATCCCGGCGGCTATTGGAGCTGGACCTACATTTGGGCGTTGCCAGAAGCGGATAATGGCGTGTACACGATCAGCGCGCGGGCAACGATCAGCGGGGCGATAGGGACGGTAGATACCATCACGGTCACCATCAAGAACAACGTCAACCTGGTGTATCTGCCGCTCGTGATGCGCCGCTTCCCGGCGGTGCCTTATCCGCCCGTGCTGAATGAGATCAGCAACGCCGACCTTGACGGCAACTACACCGTCAGCTGGGCTTACAACGGCCCTTATGACGTCCAGGCGCCGACCAGCTACACGTTGCAGGAATCCACCAGCGCCGATTTCAGCACGGGGGTTCAGGAAACCACCTTCTCGGCTTCGACCACTTCGATGAATGTCACCGGCAAGGCCTCCGCGACGTATTACTACCGCGTGCGGGGGAACAACACCGCCGGCGCCGGCGAGTGGAGCAATGTCCGCTCGGTGGTTGTGATGTCGGCCCTCACCGATGATTTCTCCAATTCGGACTCGGGGTGGCCCGTCGCTACGTACAAGCGCAGCGACGGCGGCGACCTGATGAGGGTGGAGTACGTTGACGGCACTTACCGCATGAAGATCATGCTGGCGACCTCCGACCAGAACAACTACAAGATGGGCCTGGTGAAGGCGCCCGATCGTTTTATCCCCCCCTCTGCCAACTACGACGTCTCGGTGAGCCACTTCTTTGCGCAGGCGGAGATGCCTTTCCCTGGCTACGCGCCCTCGGAGGGGAAGGCGGGCATCGTTTTCGCGGCCAACGCGGACTATACCACCCTCTATGTCTTTGAGTGGAACTGGGAGGGCGCGTGCGCGGTCAACCGCTACAACAGCGTCTCCTGGCCAGTTTCTGGCTATAGCGGGTATGGTGGTTCGATGACCTGGACGAAGATTCGTGACTGGGGGTCCTGCTCCAATTTGCTGGGCGGTTCCTACAATCAGACCAATCGCCTGTTGGTCGAAGTGCGGGATAACCGCGCAACCGTCTACGTCTACAACAACGGCGTCAAGACGCAGATCGCGAGCTTCACCGATGATGCGCTGCGCACCCATCGTCGTGTGGGCCTGATCACCGGATCCTGGAAATGGACGCCGGTGGAATCCCGCTTCGACAACTTCAAGCTCGAAATCAAATAGCGCCGGCCGGCCCTGCGACCGGTGAAACATGAGATGAAGAATCGCGGACGCTTTCAGGCGTCCGCGATTCGATTGGGGTTCCGGAGCTCCTTCGAAAATGGCCCCGAATGAACACGAATTTCACGAATAAGATTAGAAATTCCTTGCCCCCGGGTCTGATACGTCCTCCAACAATGTGCTTCAGCGCGGTGGGCTCGTGTCAGGCTGGGGATGGAATCCCCAGCCAAACTAGCGAGCCGTCGCAGCCTCGGCTTACAACTCACGCCCCACGCCTCACATTTTCATCATCGGTGGCGTGCCGCAGGAACATGTCAACTCCTTCCTCCTTCCTACTTCCTACTCCCCTACTCCCCTACTCCTCCACTCCCTTCTTCAAGCTGCCCGCTGGCCCGTTTGAAATAGAAATCGAGCACCTTCTGCGCGATGGGAGCTGCGGTTGTGGAGCCTTCGCCGCCATTGTAGACCCACGCCACCACCACGATCTCCGGCGCTTCGACCGGCGCATACGAGATGAACCAGGCATGGGTGGGGAGCGTCTTCCCTT
>Ga0208197_1002212_pt1 | contig 17588 bp, 10 predicted proteins | sample AD_JPNNA4_MetaG_FD_184444 | JGI IMG/M metagenome (GOLD analysis project Ga0208197, IMG submission 184444) | Active sludge microbial communities of municipal wastewater-treating anaerobic digesters from Japan - AD_JPNNA4_MetaG (SPAdes) (version 2) | ecosystem: Engineered > Bioreactor > Anaerobic...
GCGCCCATGGTGGGCGCGTCTCTCAAGTCTCGTTCTTCGGTTGAAAGTTGCTGGTTTTCGGATAGAACGAATCCCCGCTCGCGCGGGGAAGACTTCAAAACGCAAAATTGAAAGAACAATGTCCGAACTCACTACGACCCCGAGTATGCCAAGCGATTGCAGAAGTAAAAGCCCATAATCTTTCCCCCCTTTGCGCGGCCTTGCCCCCCTTTGGCCGCGCTTCCCCCCATGCGCCCGGCCTTCCCTTTTCCCCCGCGGCCGTGGCTTTTCTAGCAGCCTTTAGCCGCGGCGCTGCGCGCCGCTGCGCTGGACCCTCGCGGCGCGTGGGCGCCGCTCGGGGATGGCCGCCCCCGCTGGCGGCCACGGCCCCGCCGCTCGCGCGGCGGTGCGCGGCCTTGTCAGGGGGCGGCCCTTCCTCGCCGCTGGCGCGGCTGCGGGTGGAGCTCGCTCGCGGTGCGCTCGCTCGCCTCCGCCTCGGGCGTTGCCCTCGGCGGCCACGCGGGCCTGTGCCCTGCGGGCAAAGCGGCCCGCGTGAAGATCGGCGGGGTTCTTCGCGGCGTTCTGCCGCGCTCTGTGGCCCTGCGGGCTTCGGGTGGGGGCGCGCGCTTGGATGCGGTACGCGGCAGCTCGCCGCGAGCCCAACCCCGCCTCCGATCCGCGCTCGGGCTACGCCCTCGCTTACGCGCGTCGTTCAAATCCGCCGAGGACGGCGGATTTCCAACGCCGCTTGTCCGTCCGCGCCTTCCAAGGCCATTTTTCGGCTCTTTCGGGCGCTCTGGGGCCTAAAAATGGCCCCCCGCGCCCTCTTTTCGCCTCAAAACCGCCTCCGAAGGCGCTGCAAGGCCGCCTGCAACTCGCCCCGAGTGTCCCGCTACGCGTGAAACTCGGGGCCACTTGCTTTTCGGCGGCCTACCTGCCAGGCGCGGACTCTGGACCGCGCCCGGCACCGTCCCGACCGCGCAGACGCGTTCGGGACTGGGGTCGCGCCTGACGGCGCTCCGCGGCATGGTCTCTCAATCCTCTAGGAATTTTTAACAACCCCCCGATTAAATCCGCTCCGCCCGCAACGCCCCCTTCGCACCTAAGAGCGCGAGGATCACCGACCTCGGGGCCAGAAAAACGGCCGCGCCACTACGCCGCACCCGAGGCGGCTGCGCCTGAGGGCGCTGACCGCCTGCGGCGGTCGCCGTTTTTCTCGGCCCCTCGGTCGGTCGCGCACTACGGCTCACATGGGGCGCCGCGTGCTTCGCTCAACAGCCCCGAGCAAGCAGCCTAGAACCCCCGAAAACAGCCTTAAAACCGAGTTTTCCACATTGTGGACAAATTCTTTCCATTGTGTGGAAAAACGGCGGAAAGTTTTTCCATTGTGTGGAAAAATAGGCCTCTTTTTTCCACAGTGTGGAAACATTCTTTCCATTGTGTGGAAAAATCGTCAAAACTTTTTCCATTGCGTGGAAAACTGTTATGGCGAGGCTGTCAGTAAGTATAACCTACGAGATAAGATTAACCGTTTCAGAGTAGTCGAGCAACCAAACCTTTTCAAAACCAGATGGCCCCACAATGGGCAACTGATTCGGAATCTGGAAACTGCCAGAGTTCCAGCCGCTGTCGGCAACCAAAAGAAGCCAGACCCTGTCACAACACCGTAAGTAATCGGCTACTCTGCGCGACTTCTTGTTGAGAGCGTGCAAAAGGTGATCCCGCGTGATGTCGCCGACAAAACTCATATGATCGTTGAGGAATGTCCACCTGGAATAATCAGAGAACTCCAAAGGGAGTCTTGTCACGTTTACGATGCACCGACTTCCCGGTGGCAACTCGATATCTACACGCACGTGCTTCCACAGAGGCATTTTGCTGCTCGCCCCAAGCGCGGAAAGAAGCGCGTCTGATAGTTCCTCGCACAAGTCATAGTTAGTCCACAAGTTGAGTCGGATTGGAGTACTGTGCCGCTTGTAATAATTGGCAGCTAGTGCATGCAGCCATTTTGTTCGCCTAGACTCCGCCGCTTTTATTGCCGAGCCCTTTTTCCCAGGGCTTGCTTCCAGAAAGATTTTTGTAACCTCAATACCGGTTAACTGACCCCCAATCTCAACAAGAAAATCTGGGTTTTCATGGTCACTTATCTCGCCATGAATGATTTTTTCCTGCTTAAAAAACCATGCAAGGTATATCCGCTCTTCAACCTTGCTTGCCATTTTTCCTCATAAGACGACGAGCTGATACTCGAATTGTACAGCCAGTTTGCTACTCGTAAACTAGGACCAAGCCGGTGGCGGCTTGGACTTCATCAACAGGGCGCGCGTCGGGGTTGGCCATTCGGGGCTGAGGAAGATTTCGTGCCAAGTCAGGAACAGATTGCACGAGGGGCAGCGCATATCCGATTTTGATCGCAAAGTTGACATTCTGTGGGATTGTGCCGGTGTATTCGAAAACGGCGGCTGCATTCAGTTGGGCTACAACCAAACCAAGTGCGTTGCCGGACTCATCCACCAACGGGCCGCCCGAGTTGCCTCCTTGGATTGGGACCGTGATCTGCATGGTGCGAATGTCATCCAAAATGCCAGAAAGCGAACTGATGGAGCCGTCCGTGTACTTGGCGGAGGCTCCTTGAAGATCGGGATTTGGATACCCAACTGTAAAGACCTTGTCACCCATCTCTGGGAGGTTATAGGAAAGGGGCATCGGTTGGAATTCGGTGCCATCGAGTTTAAGTAGCGCGACATCATTGTGCGTGTCCGCGCGAATTAATTTAGCAGGATATGTCTTAGTCCCGAGACGGATTTTAATTTCTCCGCCTCCTGCTAACACATGCGCGCAGGTCAGGAAATAGCCATCAGAACTAATGACGAAGCCGGAACCAGTACTCGGGGGCTTTCTTTCAAGTAGCGCAGCCATGGGTTCGTCCTCTGGCGAAATGCCTTTGGGGGTTCCACTTCGGAATTTTTCTATCCAAGCGTTGGCCAAACGCTGGGCATCATTGTACTGTGCAACAGAAAGTCGTTCATCACGCAGTTTGTCGACAAACAAGGAAGTATTAGGGTAGCCCAATGCCCCAGCAATGAGGAAATGCACACAAGCTTGACGGTCGTCTTGGAGAACACCTTCGCCGTCCCTATATCTCTTTCCGAGATTAGCGTGAGCTATTGGCAGACCTTGCTCTGCCGCTTTGCGGACCCATTTAAGCGATTGGGCATAGTCAGTCTCGACGCCTTCTCCTTTTGCATAACATATGCCTAGATTAAACTGTGCGTCTTTGTCATCCTGCTCTGCCGCTTTGCGGTACCAGGCAACAGCTTGAGCGAAATCCTTCTCAACGCCAATGCCTTCCAGGTAACATGTCGCTAAGTTTTTTTGCGCTTCAGCGTTCCCCTGCTCAGCACTTTTTCGGTACCACACAACCGCCTGGACCAGATCTGTCGAAACTCCAGTGCCAATCTGATAGCAAATCCCCAAAGAATTCTGTGCAGCGGCGAGGCCATTCTCTGCGGCTTTCTGATACCAATTGGCAGCTTGAACCAGGTCCTTCTCAACGCCCTCACCTTGAGCGTAGTTCAATCCCACTACATATTGTGCTTGTTCAAAATATTCATGTTCGGCAGCTTTTTTGAACCAGGCAAAAGATTGTACAAGGTCTTTTTCGACACCCTCACCCATTGCATACCGCCGTCCCAATTCAAACTGTGCTACCGGATTGTCCTGTTCGGCGGCCTTCAAAAACCATGAGAGGGCTTGAGATGTATCCTTCTCAACGCCGCTCCCAGTCGCATAGCAATCCCCTAAATAATATTGGGCATATAGGTTGCCCCGTTCAGCGGCTTTTTGAAACCATTGCGCGGCTTTTACTGGGTCAACTTCAACACCGTCACCATTTTTATAGCACGCCCCAAGCTTATACTGCGCATAAATGTGATTCTGTTCGGCTGCTTTTTCATACCAAGTGGCAGCCTGTATGAGGTCCTTATCGCATCCGTCGCCATTCGCGTAGCATTCCGCTAAGAAATACTGAGCATCAACATGCCCTTGTTCAGCAGCCTTGTGGTACCAAGTGAAAGCCTGAGCGGGATTCCTTGTTTCTCCTTCACCAAACGCGTAGTGCCCCGCTAACATATACTGTGCGTCAGCACTTCCTTGTTGGGCATCTTTGAGAAGATTAGGATCTATTGGGTCAGCCGGAGTTGCACCAGGTGTTATTTCGGGCAATGGCGTCGCCAACAGGACGGCCTTCCGATACTTGTTATCAAGAGCCCGCTTGAACCATATATTAGCTTTTTCATTATCCTCATCAACCCCCATGCCATGTCCGTATCGCACGCACATCATAAATTGTGCCTGGGCATTATTCTTTTCTGCCGCTTTTAGGTATAGATTAACTGCCTCTTGTTCATTACGAGATACGCCCAACCCAGCGGAATAACAAAAGCCAAGAGCTACTAAAGCATCTGTGTTACCTTTTTCGCCTTCCTCACGGAACCACCTTACTGCAGCTGCTTCATAATCATTCGTGCCATATGAAGCCATAAATGCTTTCCCACCTTGGTGGCCATTGACTGCAGCCTTATTTAACCATTCAACCGCCTTGTATGTATTTCTCTCAATACCCATTCCAGCCATATAGGCCATGCCTAATATAAACTGTAGTTGTTCATCGCCCTGTTTAGCTCGTTCTTCCACACTGGGTTTCAGTGGTGGAAAATCAGGTATACTATTATGCAAGTTAATCCCATAGGCCGTCATAAATGTAGCATGGCCCTTTATCCCAGCTCGCAATAGTAGCGGTGTTAAGTCCAGTGATTTAAAATCCCCTGTAGCCATACTGAACATTTCAGCCGATCTACCTAACCAAATCGATGCGTCATTTAAATTGCGGTCCACCCCATTCCCATACATATAGCTGAGTCCAATAATACACTGCGCCATAGCACTATTATCTTCTGCCGCTCTTCGTATACATGCTAAGGATTGTTCCAAGTTTATATTAACGCCAATCCCGGCTGCGTAATACAACCCAAGCTCCAAAACAGAGCTCATGGAATTGCTTTCGGAAGCCTTAGCCATCCACTTAAAAGATTCCTGCTCGTTCTTTTCAACTCCTTGACCATCTAAATAGCACCGAGCTAATCGGTATTGCGCTGACCCGTCTCCTTGTTCTGCTGCTTTTTTATACCAGTAAACAGCTTTTTCATAATTCTGCGCCACACCTGACCCTTCTCGAAAGCAATCTCCTAATGCATATTGCCCCCATGGAGATCCTTTATCGGCCAATTTCCGATACCAAATAACAGCCTCCTCCTCATCTTTTTCTAACCCACCAATACCGTATTTATATTGCTCCCCAAGAATAAACATGGATTTCTCGTCACCGCTTTCCGCAGACTTTCGCAAGTCATCGATAGGCACTGCGGCTACAAACTGTGGTACGCACACGATCAGCAGCAGGGATAAAAGCAATTCCTTCATTTCGCCCTCTTTTAATATCCAGAGTTGTCATGCCACAGAAAAAATAATATCGCAAACACCCCTGAAAAATAACGCTGTGGGATTCATATGTCGATGTGAAAAACGTGAGGAGTTAAGACGCGCGCGCCCCCACCCGAAGCCCGCAGGGCGGAAGAGCGCGGCAGAACGCCGCGAAGAACCCCGCCGATCTTCACGCGGGCCGCTTTGCCCGCAGGGCACAGGCCCGCGTGGCTGCCGAGGCCCTTGGCCGAGGCAGAGGCGAGCGAGCGCCCCGCGAGCGAGTTCCACCCGCAGCCGCGAACAGCGGCGAGGACAGCCGCCCCCTGCGCAGGCCGCGCCCAGCCGCGTCAGCGGCGGGGCCGTGGCCGAAGCGGGGGCGGCTATCCCGAGCGACGCGAAGCGGAGCGAGGGGCCAGCGTAGCGGCGCGGCAGCGCCGCGCGTAAGGGGGGAAGCCGCGCAAGGGGGGAAAAGCGGAGCGGCCTAATGGGGGCTTGAGGAGGTCGCGGCAGAAGGGGGAAAGGAAGGCCGGGCTATGGGGGGAAGCGTGGCCAAGGGGGGAAGGCAAGGCCGCGCAAGGGGGGCTTGAGGTAGGCGGGCGCAAAGGGGGAAGGCCGCGGCAAGGGGGGAAAGATTATAGGCTTTTACTTCTGCGCACGCTTGGCATACTCGGGGTCAAAGTGAGTTCGGACAGCTTCCGTTATCCGGCTCCATTGATTTTCAAAGGGAACAGCTTCACCACCCCGCGGAAGCGGGGCAGAAGTTTTTCAATTGTCGGTGGTCTGCGGGGTGTGAACGGGGAGGGGCTTTTTGAGGGATATTTTCTACTGGACAGGGTGGGGGCCTTATGGCTGAATGCGCGGCTTTGCTGAACTAATCATGCAAATTAGAGAAGCCATCATAGCGAACGAACAAGGGATTCACTGCCGGCCCTCGGCCTTGATTGTCAAGGCCTTCCAGGGGTATCCGGGCAAGATTCGTATCTCCAATGGAAATGGGTCGTGCGACGTGAGTTCCGTGATGCAATTGCTATCGCTGGAAATGCACCAGAATTGCCCGATCAAGATCGAGGTGATGGGCGAGAACGAGGCGGCGGTGGCCGACCGGCTGGTGGAAATGTTCCAAACGCATTTTGACTTTCCGCCGGCGGCGGAGGCCTGAATTTTTCTTTTTTGTGTGGCCGGTGGCGGTGCGGCCGATGGTTGCTTTTTTATCGCGTTTTGGGGCTCAGTTTGGCGCGAAGGGGAAGTGGTATTTCCGCAAGCCGAGTTCATCGCGCATGGCGAGGATTTCGCGCTGGGTTTCCAAATTCACGGGGATGCCGCGGCGTCGCCGCTCCCGGCGGGTGGCATATTCTTTTTCGCCGGCGGTATAAATCCGTTTTTGGCCGGGGGCTTTGCGGGAGGCGCGCAACTGGCGCAGGATGGCGCCGGCGATTTTTTTGAATGAGGCGAGGGGGGTGAAATGGCGGATGTTGATGGCGATGAAGAAGTGGCCCAACGGGATGGGGGTGGCGCATCCACGGGCATCGCGGCCACTGAGCATGTGCAGGAAAGCTCCTTGTTGTAGGGCGGCGGAGAGGATTTCGACCACGGTGGCATAGCCGTAGCCTTTGTAGCCGGCGAAATCTTCGCCCGCGCCACCCAACGGGAGGAGGGCGGCGGTGCCGGCGATGAGATCGGCAAGCACGGCGTGAGGGTCGGTTTGGGAACTGCCATCGTGGGCGATGACCCAGCCGGGGGGCAGGGGTTTGTTCAATTTGGCATGGATTTCCACTTTGCCGCGCTGAATGATGGAGGTGGCGCAGTCGAGGAGGAAGGGGAAGGGATCGTTGGTGGGCATGGCGAAGGTTAGCGGGTTGGTGCCGAGCATGTTTTCCACGCCAAAGGTGGGGGCAATGGAGGGGCGGGCATTGGTGCCGCAAATGCCAATCATGCCGGCTTTGACGGCCATGAGCGGGTAATAGCCGGCGATGCCGAAATGGGTGGAGTTGCGCACGGCCACCATGCCCAGGCCATATTGGCGGGCCTTTTGGATTGCCAGCGTCATGGCGCGGTGGGCGACTACATGGCCCATGCCGTTGCCGCCATCCAAGACAGCGGCGGCGCGCAAGTTTTTGACAACGCGTATTTTGGTTTTGGCGAGCTGGGTGCCGGCTTTGATGCGGTCGTAGTAAATGGGTTTGAGCCGAGAAATGCCGTGGGAGTCGAAACCGAATTCGTCCGCGGCCATCAAGACGTTGGCGCAAATGGCGGCCTCAGCGCGCGGAGTGCCGAGTTGGCAAAAGACATCGCGCATGAATCGTTCCAGTGTGGTGCAGGGTACCCAAACGGTGTCGTCGTGGCTGTTCATGGTGGCTACTCCTTGCCATGAGAGCCTAGGGGCCGGGTGGAAGGCGGTCAAGTGGGATCGCGCGGGGTGCGGGTGGCGGGATTCGGTGTTGAATGGACGGCGGGGGAGGGGCTAGAGTGGGCCTCCGATATGAATGTGACCACCCAGCCGCCCAACCACCTGTGGAACCCCCAGTGCGAAACGATGCCCCGCTCGGAATTGGCAGCACTGCAACTCAAGCGCCTGAAAAAGGTGGTGTCCACGGCGTGGAACAAGGTGCCATATTACCGGGAGAAAATGCGCGCGGCGGGCATCCGGCCGCGGGATATCCAAACGTTGGCGGATGTGGCGCATTTACCGTTCACCACCAAGGATGATTTGCGGGCGTGTTTCCCGTATCAGGCGTTTGCGGTGCCAATGGAAAACGTGGTGCGCATCCATGCCTCGTCCGGCACCACCGGGCAGGCGACCGTGGTGGGCTATACGCGGCGCGACATGGCGACATGGTCCGAGCTGATGGCGCGTCTGCAAACTGCGGCCGGAGTCACGCGCGGCGACATTGTCCAAATTGCCTTTGGCTATGGGTTTTTCACGGGGGGGCTGGGGCATCATTACGGCGTGGAAACGGTGGGGGCGGCGGTGTTGCCTGTGTCATCGGGCAAGAGCGAGCGGCAAATCCAAATCATGAAGGATTACGGGACGACGGTGCTGATTTGTACACCATCGTACGCGATGCACTTGGCGGAGTGGATGGCCAAAACGCCGGAGAAAGAGCGCATCCGCCTGCGGTTGGGGTTGTTCGGCGGCGAGGCTTGGACCGAAGGGATGCGACAGGCTCTGCAAAAAGGGCTGGGCGTGTTTGCCACGGATAACTACGGATTGAGCGAAGTCATGGGGCCCGGAGTTTCTCATGAGTGTGTGGAACAAAAAGGAATGCACATTGCCGAAGATCACTTTTTGCCGGAGCTGGTTGATTCGGCGACCGGCCAGCCGGTGACGGATCCCGCCGCCGGAGGTGAGCTGGTGATTACCACGCTGACCAAGGAAGCCATCCCCGTGGTGCGCTACCGCACGCGCGACCTGTGCCACTTTTTGCCCGGCGAATGCGTCTGTGGCCGCACGGGGCGGCGCATGAGCAAGGTGTCCGCGCGCAGCGACGACATGCTGATTATTCGCGGCGTGAATGTGTATCCGCAGCAAATCGAGCAGGCGTTGCTGGCGATTGAAGGCGTGGCGCCACATTATCAAATTGTGGTTAGCCGCGAAGGCACGCTGGACGAACTGGAAGTGCTGGTGGAAGTGACCGAAAGCATTTTCTTCGACGAAATGACGAAGCAACAGGCTTTCAAGGAAAAAATCGAACGGCGGCTGGCCACGGAATTGGCCGTGCACGCGCGGGTGCGTTTGGTGGAGCCCGGTAGTACGCCGCGCTCGGAGGGCAAGGCCATGCGCGTGGTGGATCGCCGGAAATCACCCTAGGGCGGAGCAAGCCGCGGCAAGATGATGGGTAGTTTGCAGGGCAAAGTGGTGTTGGTCACCGGCGGGGGGCGCCGAGTGGGCGCGGCCATTTGCCGAGAACTGGCGGCACGTTCTGCCGCGGTCGTGGTGCATTATCGTCATTCTGAAGCGGAGGCTCTGGCGTTGTGCCGCGAACTAAAAAATGGGGTTTTGGCAGTTCGTGGTGATTTGTCACAGCCGGCCCAGCGCGAATGGGTTTTTCGTGAAGCAATGGAATGGCTGGGGCGAGTGGATGTTCTGGTGAATAATGCGGCGTTGTTTGCCCGCGATGACGAAGCCGACCCTGCCCAGTTGGCCGCTGTGAATGTGGCGGCGCCATTGGATTTGGCGGCGCGGATTGCCGCGCAGCCCGGCGGGGGCTGCGTGATTCATTTGCTGGATAGCTGGGCGGCACGCCCCGAGGCCGCAGCTTTTGGCGAATATGCCGCCACCAAGCGCGAGCTGGCAGGTTCGATTGCCCGCTTAGCGCAACAGTGGGTGCCGCATACCCGTGTGAATGGTGTTGCGCCCGGCCCGGTGTTGGTTCCTGAGCGTACGGAAGCTGCGGGCACGGTGCCGTTGCAGCAGCGTCCAACGCCCGAACACGTGGCGCATGCTGTGGCCTTTCTGGCCGAAAATACGGCAGTGACGGGCCAGATTGTGTATGTGGATGGTGGCCAGCATTTACTGGCCGCCGCCCACGACGGGAGGCAACGGCCATGAGCTTGAGCGGCACGCCGCGCGGGGAGCGGTGGCATATTGCCATTTTCGGCCGGCGGAATGTCGGCAAGTCCAGCTTGATCAATGCGCTGACCGGGCAAGATGTGGCGATTGTGTCGCCCGTGAAAGGAACCACTACTGATCCCGTGGCCAAAGCCATGGAACTGCCGCCGCTGGGGCCGGTGGTGATTTTGGACACGCCGGGCTTGGACGATGCCGGCGAGCTCGGCGCGCAGCGGGTTCAGCGCGCGCACGATGTACTCCACCGGGCCGACATCGCTATTATGGTAACCGAAGTCCAATTTGGCTTTGGCGAGCACGAACAGGCCTTGGCCGTGCAAGCGCGGGCCAAGGGGATCCCGTTGTTGCTTGTCATCAACAAAGCCGATACCGCCGCGCCCACGCTGGCCGCGCGGCAAAGCATGGCCACGCAAGCACGGGCGCCGCTGGTGGTGGTTTCCGCCGTGACCGGGGAGGGGATGGATGAACTCAAGCTGGCATTGATCCGCATTCTGCCGGAAGAAGAATCCCCCCGGCGACTAGTTGGCGATTTGCTAAGGCCGGCGGATGTGGTCGTTTTGGTGGTGCCGTTGGACAAGGCTGCGCCGAAGGGCCGTCTGATTTTGCCACAGCAGCAGACCATCCGTGACATTTTGGAGGCGGGGGCGCAAGCGCTGGTGACCCGGGATACGGAGCTGCCGCAAACGCTGGCGCGTTTAAACGGCCGGCCGCGTTTGGTGATTACCGACTCACAAGTGTTTTCGCAAGTGGCTGCGGTGGTCCCCCGCGATGTGTGGTTGACCTCGTTTTCCATTTTATTTGCCCGCTATAAGGGGGATTTGACCGCGCTGGTACAGGGTGCCCGCGCGATCGATTCCTTGCCCGACAACGCGCGGGTGCTGGTGGCGGAGGGATGCACGCATCAACGGCAGTGCGATGATATCGGCACGGTGAAAATTCCCGCGCGGCTGCGGCAGTACACGGGCAAACAGTTGGTGTTTGAGCATTCGGCGGGGATGACGTATCCGCGCGAGCTGCGGGACTATGCCTTGGTGGTGCATTGTGGGGGCTGCATGCTAAACCGCCGTGAGATGCAATGGCGCTTGGCGCAGGCGCGCGAGGCGGGCGTACCGATTGTAAACTACGGGGTGCTCTTGGCGCACGTGAGCGGCATTCTGCCGCGGTGCCTCGAACCATTTCAATAAGCCGGCGCGGGCAATTTCGGCTCGGCTATGGGGATGTCGCCTCGGCTGTCTTGTGGCTGCCGGAAAACAAGTCCGGCAAATTCAGATTGACCGGTCGCCATCGCGGGTCCTCAAAGGTCCCCGTCAGGCGAAATTCCAGCAGGCGCGTGACCGGCAGGGTGGCCAACCGAACGATGGTGGCCAGCGTTCCATTTCGGAGCAGTTGCACTTCTACGCGGTAATTCAAATTGCCGTCTAAGAAGTAATCACCGGTGGCCTTCACGCTAAACATGGTGCCTTGCAGATCAATATCGCGAGAAGTGATGCGGCTGTTGCGGATGGTGAAATGACCGTTGGCATCGGTTTGGGCAAACAAGTTGAAGTCCGGCAAAATCTTGTCCAAAATAGCGGACAGACCGCTGAATAATTTGGTCTGAAAGAGCAGGCCGCCGCGGACCGTGGCCTGTCCGGAACCGACCACTTGGGGCCCGGTTCCTTGGCCAAAATAGCCGCCGACGCGAATCGTGCCGTCCAGCGTTCCCCGCATGTTTTTGACGGGCTTGGCAAAGGATGCTTCGAGAAGTTCCGTCAGGTTCACGTTGGTGGCAGTCAATTCCACTTCGTAACGCCAATTGGTGTCCGAGCCCACCGGGTAAAAATAGCCGCTGCCTACAGCCTGCCCGCCATAGGCAGTGGCCAGCGCGTTTGTGACGTGTATCCGCATCCCGTCGGCGGCCAAATCAAAGGTAGCCGTGTCGGCAACCCAACGGTCAAAGCCGAAGCCTTGCGCTTCCACCTGAGCCTGCAACTGGTTGAGTGAAAAGTTGCAATAATCCAGCAAGCCGTTGATTCGCAGGCGCAGCGGCCCGTTGAAAACAAACGGTTTGAGGAAGGTGGCAACCGCCGGGCCGAGCATGTCGGCCGTGGCGCGAGGGTCCAGTGTGCTTTCGACAGTGTCCAGCCGCAGCGTTTGGTTGGAAAAAGCCATGTGGATGTCGCCGCGCGCCATGCCCTCGGGACGGGCGAGAAGCGCCCGGGTCATGTGCATTACTTCGTTTGTGATGTTGAGTTGGGTTTGGAAAGATTGAATTGGGGTGTTGCGCAAAGAGAAGTTGGTGGCCTGTACCGGGCCGTAACAATAAATCGCGGGGTTGCCAACGGTGCCGCCGACCATAACGTCGCCCTGAATCGGCTCCTGAAACTCGAACCAATCCACAATGGCCTGCATGTTGGGGGTCAGGAGCGGCTTGAGCAGATGGGGGTTGATGGTGCCCCGTACCCGCGCCTGAAAATCGCGGCGGGTCAAGTTATAGCGCCCCTCTGGTACGGACAGTTTGCTCGCGTGGGGGCCGGTGTCGAATTGCACGCTTGCGGGTCCAATGGTGATTTCCGGCCCCGTGCGTGCAAAGGCCACGTCCAACGCTTCGATGGGCACATTCCGCAGTGCGGTGCGGCCAAAACTGAGACGCCCGGTGATCTGCTGCAGCAGATTGGTGGCGGCAGTGGGCCCCAGTTGCAGGTCCAGTTGCAAAGGAAATTGCAGGATGGGCACCGCCGCTGCCACTTGCGCCTGAATGCGAGGCGGCATGACGCGCAGCAACGTATCCGGCGGCAACGTGTTGTGCAAATTGACCAGGGTGGTTTGGTCGGCGAGGTCAAAATGGCCGGAGAGGGCAAGGATGCCAGCGGTGGTTAGAATTTGGATATTCGGTACCCGGACCTGTTGCTCGTTCAGCGCCACATCAAAATCAAGGCGGCTGAATGCGACACCCTGCACTTGCCCTCCCGAGGCGCTCCGTACTTGCAGCGAAAAAGACTGGCGCGCGGGTTGATCCGGCGCAATAGAGAAAACAAAATCCGCTTGCGGGGGTTGATCAAACGATATTCGGTTGAGTTGCTCCACGATATTTAGCACCCAGGCGGGGGCTTCCTCCATGCCTTGCTGAACGAGGGCCAATGGATTAGTGGCCGGGGCCTGTGGGCGGGCCGCCGGATAAAAAGCGCCGCGCCCGCGAAAATGAATGTCCAGAAAATCGGCGGCGAACTCGTGGAGGGTGATCTTGCGGTCGGCGATGCTTAGGCGGGCGTTTGCATGAGTTACTGCCAACTCGTGGGTGCCATGAGGCGTCTCTGGCTGATTTTGCCCGACCTGAAAACGCAAGGAACCTTCCACAATGGAAACCAACGGAACGGATTCCTGATGCCAGAGCAGGGGGATGGGATTGAGCGCCACTGACAGTTCGGCGGATTCCAAGAATGGCCGGGGCGCGTCTTCTTTGAGGAATAAACGCACATTTTTAGCCACCAAGCCGCGGTCCACTTCCAAGGTTAGCCGCTCAATTTGGAGAAAATAGCCTTGGGCCGCCAAGCGGTTGAGTAGGGCATCGGAAAAATAGGAAGGAAGACCGACCAGATGCAGATAAGCAAAAAACACCAGCGTGATGAGAAACAGCAAAAAAGCCGCCCGCAGTGTCCAACCGCATGCATGCCGCAGCCCAGTCAATAGCAATGCCACGTACCGCCGCCTGCCGAAAGCAGAAGCGGCCAAGGGTTGGGCTTTTCCTTCAGTCATGTGGGGCATCCTACGCCACCGCGGGGCACCGGAAAAGCCCGAATCGCCGAGGCGGCATCTCTAGACTGGAAACTCACGTGTTCTTGAGATACAACGGCGGGCGAACCTCGTGCCAGGCGACTTGCATTGCTGCTGTGGCTCGGCGGAAGCAATTGTGAACATTTTTTTAGGTGTCAACTTGAACCATCGGCAGATGCCAGTTAGAGAAAATATGTTGTCCGTTTGGCTGGCCATGGCAACGGGAGCAAGCGGGCCATGAGCCTTTGGGCCTTTCGTTTTCTGCTCTGGTATATCTGCGTGTTGTTGGTTCAACCACAAAACCGCTTCACATTTCTGTGGCCGCTGCGCATTGCCAATTTGTCATTTTTGATTGCCACCGGACTGCACATCCTTTCCTGCCTAGAAGCCCAAAAACCTTTGTTGCGGCTTGGCCCCGCGACACTGATGGCCTTTGCCCTGCTCTTTTTTGCCACCTTGTCGCAACATTTTGGGGTTTACCAGATTTCTCCCGCCTGGAATCCATATCTCGACATTATCGTAAAGAATTCTTTGCTGCTCATCATGGTCGAAGTGATGGTTACTTCGATCCAGCGGGTCTGGGCGGTGCAAATCACGTCATTGTTTTGCACGCTTTGGTGGATCAAAGGCGGCTTACGGCTGTCCGCCATGGGCGCGACCTATTCCGGGGATCGTTTGATGGGGGCAGCAGTTTCCATGATCGAGAATCCCAATGGATTCGCCTATATGATGTGCGTGTTTTTGCCGCTTTATTTGTATGCATACCAGCAGGCGCGGCACAAATGGGAGAAATGGTTTTTCTTGGCCTGTGCGTTAGCCGCCGTGTGGATTATTTTTGAAACAGGCAGCCGCACGGGATTGGTCACCTTGATTGCCATTGGGGTTTTTTTGGTGCCTTATTACGGACGGAAACATTTCCGGGCGCTATTGCTCATAACCGCCGTGCTGGTGGTCATGTTCCCAATGACCGGCGAGAAGAACCGCGAGCGTTTTCGGACAATTCCCCAGTCCATTGCCGCATTTTTTGGCGGTGCGAGCAAAGGGAAAGAGCCCATGACGATGATGACCCAAGATGAGCAGAGCGCTGAAGAACGCAGCGAAAAAAACAAGCACACGTGGGCACTCATAAAAGAAAACCTGCTGTTTGGTGTGGGAATTAACCCCGATTCTTCAAAATATGTGGATAGATACCCCATGGCTAGCGGGCAAGTGCATTGCGAAATCCTGATGGCTGGCCGGCAGATGGGAATTATCGGTATGGGACTTTACTCGGGATTTATTATTTTAATCTTTATTCAAGGCTGGCGAATCCGCAAGCAGGCTGTCGGCTGGCCGGCACTGCGCGATTTGGGCTGGACTTTTCAACTGCAAGCGGTTGCTTTTGCAGTCGGCGGGAGTTTTTCACCCGGGCCGTGGAATCCCGTAATGATGATACTTGCCGGCCTATCCTCCGCCATGATTCGGCTGGTCCACGAAGAGCGCGTTGACTTGCTGGCTTCCACGACGGCCGCCTGACGTATGCTGTTCAATTCCTACGAATTTTTATTTGCGCTCTTGCCACTAACATTGGTGGGCTATTTCCTGGTGTTCCCCAAGCCGTGGCGCCACGCTTGGCTGACGTTGTGCAGTTTTGTCTTCTATGGTTGGTGGGATTACCGCTATTGCGGACTCCTGTTGCTGGCCATCACCATTGATTATTTTGCTGGGGGACGGATTGCCGCCGCCAATGACCCCGCCAAGAAAAAGCGATGGCTGTTGGTTTCGATATGCAGCGACATGGGGATGTTGGGGTTCTTCAAATACTTTGATTTGGGTGCGCGCACCATCAACGCCGCCATGAGCCTGCTGGGCGCTGAACACCCGGTTATCCCGCTGCTGCATCTGGTACTGCCGGTGGGCATTTCATTCTACACCTTTCAGTCAATGAGCTACAGCATTGACATCTATCGGGGCAACGCCCGGCCCGCTCGCAATTTCATTGATTTCGCCTGTTATGTTTCGCTGTTCCCGCAATTGGTGGCGGGGCCGATTGTGCGCTATCATGAATTGGACAACCAGTTGCGTCAGCGCACCCACACTTGGGCCAAAGCCGGGGCCGGCATCACGTTGTTTGTGTTGGGACTGGCCAAAAAAGTGTTGTTGGCCGATGGGGTGGCGCCAATTGCCGATTGGGGATTTGCTCAGGCCACCATTGGCTTTGCCGGTGCATGGAGCAGCTTGCTTGCTTATACCTGCCAAATTTATTTTGATTTTAGTGGCTACTCCGACATGGCGGTCGGACTGGGCCTCATGTTGGGTTTTCAGTTCCCGCAAAATTTCAATTCGCCCTATCAGTCACTATCCATCACCGAATTTTGGCGGCGCTGGCACATTTCTCTTTCTTCGTGGCTGCGCGATTACTTGTATGTGACTCTTGGCGGCAACCGGAAAGGCCCCGTCCGGACCTATATCAATCTGTTTCTCACCATGCTGCTTGGCGGGTTGTGGCATGGTGCGAATTGGACATTCGTTATTTGGGGCGCCTACCACGGGGTGCTGCTGGCACTTGAACGCATGAATCATAAACGGGGCTTGGGATGGTGGTTGCCGCGACCGCTCCAGATGAGTTTTACTTTTATGCTGGTCATGGTGGGGTGGCTTTTGTTCCGCGCTCCCTCGTTGGAAGTGTTTAGTCGCTTGGCCAAGGGGATGTCGGGGCTTAACGGCTGGGGGGCTACTTATTCTTTTGTGGATGCCGGTGCACTGCAATGGGGTATCCTACTCTTTAGCCTGATTTTAGTGTTCGCGGCTCGCAATACGTGGGAAATACGCTGGCAACCCAGCCGCCGGCTGGCCTTGGGTCTAACATTTCTTTTCTTGGTTTGCGTGGCCGTATTTTTGGTCAATACCAGCTCACCTTTTTTGTATTTTCAATTTTGAGGCCCATTCATGCGCATGGATTATCCAGAAGTTTTGAATGACTTTGCCGCAGCGCCGCAACCGCGACAACGCCGGTGGATGATGTTTGCCTTGTGCGTGTGGGTCTTGCTTTTCGCCGGAGATTGGGTGGCGCGTTGGAAGGTGTTCCGTTGGCAGGATCAGTGGTGGCCGGCGCCGGTGACCTTGCCGCAATCAGGCCCTGCCGCAGCAAGCAAGCCGACAGTCCACCATGTGCCTGACCAAGTGGGAGCGGGCCTGACCAAAATGGTGCCACTTTCATGGGTTGCTGCCCCCTACGCGGAGTTTCATCCCGGTTACGTGGTGCAGCGGGATGCCTACGGTTATTGCAACGCGCCTGCGGTTGATGGGCGCGGCTACGCGGTTGTGGTTTTGGGCGATAGCTTTATGCTGGCGCTGGGCACTCAGACGGTGGCGCAGGTTTTAGCGGAGGTTAGTGGCCTCAGCGTGTATAACCACGCCCAGCAGGGGGCCGGGCCTTTCATGGAAATGCGGCGGTTTCTTGCCTCCGACCGCTTCGACCCGCCGCCGCGCTTTGTAGTGTGGAATCTTTCCGCCCGTGAGTTGGGCGCGCCTTTATTCCAACGACAACCGATAGATTATTGGTTCAGTCAACGCTCACAGGAGAGCCGGGCACAAAACAGCGCTGTTTCCGGCATCTCGTGGGAATATTTGAAGCCATCAGCATTACACGGGGCGTGGCCGAACACCTCGCTGATATCTTTCTGGAGTCGCCATTTTTGGGCACAGGCAAGGCTTTTGGTGTTCCGTGCCTGGCCGCACGATGTGCTGGGCGCAGAAGACCCCCAGTATGGCCCGATGCTGTTTTATCGCGAAAATCTACGAATGCTACCTCTCCTTGTGCCCGAGC
>Ga0208197_1002233_pt1 | contig 17457 bp, 27 predicted proteins | sample AD_JPNNA4_MetaG_FD_184444 | JGI IMG/M metagenome (GOLD analysis project Ga0208197, IMG submission 184444) | Active sludge microbial communities of municipal wastewater-treating anaerobic digesters from Japan - AD_JPNNA4_MetaG (SPAdes) (version 2) | ecosystem: Engineered > Bioreactor > Anaerobic...
AAGCGTAACTAAAAGTCGTTTGTAAATCAATATGTTGTTTATATTGATTAGGTTGATGAGTTTTTCAATTTCGCCTTTGGTTGGCAGTTCATCTGTTTTGATGGTAAAAGACGAAAGTGGTACATATACCATTATGTTGCTTAACGTAATATCCGGTATGATGATGTACCAATATTCGTTATTGATTTTGGCCGGGTGATATGCGTAAATATATCCTAATTTGGTTCCGGTGGTAGGATATGTTTTAACAATTTTGGTCGAAGGTCCCGGACCTTCGTAAACGTTAACGTTCGGAACTCGTGTATATACGGCTGCTCCTTTGTATTTGGATTCGGCTTTTTCCATACTATATTAATTAAATCATTTTGAGGAGTTGATAAACTTCTCAAATCGATGTGAGATAACAAAACAGTCTTCCCGAAATTTCGACGAAATTCGGGAAGTCTGTTTAGTGGTTAGCGTTTTTTAGCGATGCCTTTGATGATGCTTTCTTTTTTCTTTTCACCACTGTTGATGGCAGCGATTTTCTTTTTGTATTCGCTGAGTTTTTGAGCATTGATTTTGTCAATGTCAGCACAGCGTTTTTTGTAATTTTCCCAAACTTTAAGCGAAGCTGTTTTTTTTGGCATTTTGGGATATTTACGTTTAACCGGTTTTTTAGGAATTTTTGACATACAATTTTCGATTTTTGATTAACGATTGACGATTAACGATTTAGGCATTGTTGATGATGTTCAGGTATGGGTCGTCTTCGATACCTTTCATAACTTTACCTGCATTCGGATGGAATGGGATACGAACTTTTTGAGCTTCACCTTTCATAACTTTACCTGCATTCGGATCGAATGGGATACGAACTTTTTGAGCTTCTTCGCTACCACTTGCTGCTTCTGCTGCTTCTGCTGCTGTCGAACCGGGTATGGTTTGTTGGTCAAAAATACCGTTGATTTGTGCAACTGCTTCAGCGGCGATTTCTTCCAACATTTTTTCGTTGTTTTGTTTTTCGGTAACCACTCCTGATAATGGGTTTAATCCCATTTTGGATTTGGTTTCTTCCGGTACGAGTGCGTCAACGGTATAACGAGCTCCTGCAGCTGCTAACCCTCTGCCTACGTCAGCGAGCCATTTTCCGTCTCGTTCGTCAGCGATGGCGACGGCAGCCGTTCCCAAAACGAATGCTAAGGGTCCTTTGAGTTTTTTCATGTTTTCACCTGTTAAGGTTTTGTTGATGAGAATTTCTCCTCCGATGTAGCCTCCGGATGTTAGAGCTGTGCTCATAAAAGCCGGGGCAATTTTTTTGCCAACATTTTTGGTGTTGATGAATGATTTTTTTGCCATAGTTTTTTAGTGTTAAGTTAAACAATGATGATGTGTATGTTCGTAGATGGTCTCTTGCATATAAATTACTTTTTAAGTATGAGCCATGCCATGGTTCCCATTCCGAGTACCCATAGCAGTGTATTGTCTTTTTCGGTTTGGTTGTCTTTTCCTTCGGGTGTTATATTGATGGTACCGGGGTCAATGTTTTCAGAATAGAGGTTGTTTTTGTTCTTGACTCCTCCTATTTTAAGGTGTGCAGAGTTGACAGCAGTAGCGGTGATTTCATATGCGGCAGCAATGGCTGCAGCGTATGGAGCTGCCGATCCGGAAGTGGCAGCGGTAACTGCCGAGGCGACTCCGACTCCGATACCTTGCGGCATACGTATTTCTTTTTTTGCTACGGTTTCTGCCACTGCTTCGGCGGTTTTGTCGTTGACAGATGTTTTGGTATTGTCTTGTGCTGTTGTGATAACGGGAGGAATTATGTTATTGTCTTCCGTTTCTCCGATAGCCGGTTCATGGTAATACTTGTCAAAGAATTTTTTGGCTTCATCGACATCTTTGTCGAAGTTGGTTCTGTTGCCACCCCATCCGTAATACATGTTGCGGATGTTTTCGTATTTGGCGGGATTTTGTTTTTTCAGTGCATAGAGATGTGCTCCGACCATGAATAAGTTTTTCTTTATCATGAGTTCAAAAAATCCTCTGAGGGGTGCAGCGATAACTGTTTTCACGGCTTGCCATGCTTTTTCAAAGTTGGATACTTTTTGCCAGTCTTCGAGTCGTTTAGCAATTTTGTCGAAGGTATCTTCCTGATTGTAGAATCGTTCAAAAATATCTTTAAGTTGACGACGCGCCATTATACCATCATTGGAAGTAGCTTGGCATATGTCATTGAATTGTGAGCTGTTTTTAACGGATGAGAGACTGTTGTAACATGCCTGCGCAATGATGTAGTGTCCCCATGCATCGGAGTAGATGTTCATCCAATCTTTGATGTGGTTTGTTTCTTTGATGATTTTGGAAATATCTCCACCGGCTTCGTCAATTTTTTGTTTTACAGCCAAAACTTTTGCATAATTGGTTTTGATGTTTTCCCACTTTCCGGCGATTTGTCCTAAATAGTTTTTGGTTTCGTTTTTTTTCCATGCGTTTCCGCCGGCCGTTTTTTTATTGTCGGCAACCCAATCCAAGATTTCAACCGTTGCTCCGGTAACCGGTATGTTTATTTGGTTTTGACCTGCTTCAGCGACTATGTATAATGCTCCGCGTTTTCCCTTTGCGTCGTTCCACCAGTCGGAAACTATCCAGTAGTTATCAGCAGGAATGCCGTTTTTGGTTCCAATTCCTGCAACTTTTACGACTGCCCAATGCAGTTTATTTTCGGGAATTGCTGAAAGTTTATCACGATCAGCGGGGTCAATTCCTAAAACAAGTCCAAAACATCCGTTGTTTTTGTTGTAGCCGTATCTTCGTGTGTCGTATAGTGAAGTTTTAACCGTAGTAACGGTGGCCGCTAATCCGGATATATGTTGGTTCAGTTTATCATATGTTTTTGCCCACTGATATGAGAGTTCTTTGTAATACTGTTTTTCTGAATTCAGTGTGAAATATCCGTATTTTGCTTTGTCGTGTGCGATGTAGTTTGCTAAAAGATTGATGGCATAATCAATGAAATCATTGCATATTTTACCCTCTTTTTCATTTTTCCATATGATTCGGTTATTTTGAACCGATTTGATGTGGTTTAAAACCATCAATAATGCTATTTGCAGCAATGAATTATTGTTTGCTATGATGAAATTGATTTTAGATTGAATTTCTTTGTCATCTGTTTTAATGTTTTTCATTGCTTTGGTAACAGCGTTGTCCGGTAGTGGTGTACCGTTGTAGTAGCGTGATTTGTCGGGCATGGTATCAATGCCGTTGAGTACGATAATTTTTTCCATATTTCTGATATATGTGTTGCTGATGTTGGACAATGTTCTGTTGAATATGGTATCGACCGGGTCGATGATGATGCCTCCGGTGGGTTGGTTGTTTTCTATATGGCAGTTGAGTGCTGTCAATATGTGCGAGAAATAGTTACTGTCGTTGAATCCGACCATAATAAGTTGCGGTTGGTATCCTAATTCGATAAGGATGGATGCGGTAAGAATCGTGAAGTCATCGCAGTCGATGCCGGTGAAGCGGTCGTTCCATGAGCGGGCGGGTGTTCTCAGTTCTTCGTATCCGGGTGTATCGTATGCATATTTTATATTGTCATGACACCACTTCCATATATTATGACAGGTTTGCAGTGTAGTACTTCCTCTTAATTTTGGTGCTAATTTTCTGACCTGTGGATGATATTGTTTGATAACATTTTCAATGGTATCCAATGTGCGGAATACATCACCGGGTCCGATGGTGAATGTAGTACCGGTAAATCCGGTAATGATTTCTTCCTGGTTATCGTGCTGAATTCCTTCCAGGTCATCTGTCCAATCTATGCCGGATAAATTTTCCGGTAAAAAAATTTGTTTATCTGTAACCTTGGTATTATATTTGCGTAAAATTGTTTGGAGCAATTCTGCAATGGCTGGGGTGATTGTTACCCCGGTTGCGAGTTGCTCCAACTTTTTTATGTCAGCGTATATCAATAAATCACGATTCACCCAATTCAATAAATGCAGAAAAGGACGTCCATGTATCGTTTTGATATCATAGATGAAAAACGTTCCTTTTTTATTTTTAGTTAACCCGATTAAAATGAATCCTTTCTGATTACTATTGGTATTAACAATAGCAGGCAATATAATATTGATTCCTCCTGCAGGATACTTGTATACTAATAATGGCTGATTTAACTGTAAAGGTAAATCCTTTAACGAATCCGATGAGAGTTCAGGATGCTTTTTAATTTTGTCTTTAAGTGTTTTTGTTGATATACGTATTTCATTATTAGTTAACCCGATTTTTATTAATACAGCATCAGGGTAACCTAATGAGATATGGTCATCATTTGGTTTTTGTTCAAAAAAGCTTTTGAGCTTTTTATTAAATTCTTCGTTATATGTAGCAATGTCAGACATTATCAGAAATTAATATTAATTGGTATGGTTTCTTCGATGGGTACCGAAAATCCGTTAGCGTTGATGGTTCCCTTGATTTTAACGGATTTATATGCTCCTTCTCTGACTGCCTGATATATGGATGTGAGTGCTCCGAAGGTGGATAAAGAAAACGGGATAGCCACTGAAACGTCCGTTCTTGCTTTGATGTAAATACGTGCGTCTGATGGACAATTGATATTGAATAGTTTGTTGCCTCCATCATCGTAAACCTGAAATTGATAGTAGTCAATGACGATGGATTTGTAGGAGGGGTTGCTGATGAGTATATAGAATACCATGTTGAAGTTCAGTCCGTTAAATGATTTGAAACTTAGCTTCTGTGGTGTATATGATAATTTGTCAGAGGCGTTGGATGTTTTAACGGCGTTGACAACGATGAGTGCGGTTGTTACTAATGCTATGGGTAGTATGATGTTCATAGTTGTACGTTTTTAGTGTTATTTATGATTGTCCTGGTTGTCTATATTGTTTTTATTTTTGGCTATGTTAATGAGTGTGGACAGTAGTTCTGGTGTCAGTAGTTCAATGTCTTGTTCATCTATTTTATCGTAGATGTAATTTGCGATTTTTTCAACTTTATCTGCTTTTGTGTCGTGCGAATTTGTTGGTGTTCCTGATAGTGGTGCAGCCGGTTTGTTATCTGCCCATCCCAATTCTCCGGCAATTTGCCAGAAGACATTTTTCATGCCGCGTGCAACTACGGTGGATTCCTTGTTCAGTTCGTTGTCTCGTTCGATTAATTCTTTTTCTTTTTTCTTGATTTCTTCTTCTTTGATTCCGAGTAATAGTTCTTTTTGGTATATCTCCATTTTTTTTTGTATGTACGCATCCATTTCTTCGGGTGTTTTGAATCCGTTTATTCCTTGCTGCTGTGTTTGTTCTATGCCGTTAAGTGCTGTTGCCTGTTCGTTTGTAATCTTGAAGTTGTATGAGAATACGGATGCTTCTCCGTTGGATGTTTTGGTTTTTTTCATGACGATGTGGAAGTACATGGGTATTCCTTTGGGCAGTTCTTTTTTGTAATATTCCAAATCGGATTGGAGTTTGCGTATGGATGCTTCTATCCTGGTATCATCGTCTTTGAGTTCGAGTGTATCCGGATCAAAGATGTCGGATGGGTTATTGCTTCGTAAAACGCCATCGTGCATGTAGAGTGTCCAATATGGTGTTTTGTTGTTACGAATTTTTTCATATATGAGGTTTTCGGACAGGCTTAACATACTTGTTCTGTTTTAAAGAAATAATTCTTTTAATTTGGACAATGCTTGATTTTTTATGGTTTTGTTTTTAACGGCCTTGACCAATAGCCACAATTCCTCATCGTTAAGGTTTTGTTCCAATTCCCTGATATACTCCTGACGGTTAAAGTCAGGAATGGTTTGCGATGTATTTCTGTTTAAAAATCCCATTTTTTGATTTTTGAAGTTTGATTTTTGATTTAAGATTTTAGTTTGAGCAGAAAATAATCAACAAATAAAAGGTGTTGACCAAAAAGAGTGTTTTTGTTTATGTCGTAATTGATTTTGAGCCAAGATTGATATGGTGTGTATGCTTCCGCTACCAATTGTGCTATGGTGATGGTTGGTGAGAAGGTGGTGTCAATGAACGGGTGTTCGATGCGATAAGCGTTTCTAAAGTCATAGATAGCATGGTTATCTCCCTGTATGGTCAGGAAATCATACCCCTGTTCTATATATAGCTGTGTATAGTCCGGTATTTCTACCGCTCCTCTCAATCTATATGGTAATATGATATCGTTTTTTCCTACTTCTATTTGTGTGTTGTATTCATGGGGTGTGAACATTTTGGGGATAATGATGTAATCTTTGGCCTCTATTTTATGGGCTTTCAGTATGGGTGTTATGTTCCTGTATGTAGGTGATATCATATACGATGGTATTTTTATCAAAAATGCCTTTTTCGGAATTATCCCAACAATGAGATATACGTCCTACGAAGGCATTTCTGATGCAAACAAAAGTTTATCTGATGGGTGCAACGGCTACACCTTTCAATACAAATTCTACTTTGGTTGTTTCTCCACCTGCTCCGGCAGTACTAACGCTTCCGCCCTTAGCGGTGATGATGTTAATTTGTATGTCTGTTTTTTCCGGAACAAAGAAGGGGCTTTTTAAGTTCATACCGTTGGCATGGTTAGCGCTTGGGTAGTCGCGGTCAACTTGCATTAAGTCGCGTGCAGGTCCACGGAATTTGACTTCGTTTCCGACCGTTATTTCAACTTCACCGTTAAGAACAGCGTCATAGGTGGTACCGTAAGCGGGGTTGACATAAGCAGCTAATTCAGCAGCTTTGGTGTCATAAGCGAATTTCCATTCGAGACGAGAAACTAACATGTTAACACCTTCAGCAAGTTTTTGTTTGCTGATGTTGCTGATACCTTCGACGCGGTCGATGGTGTCGTCAAATAATTTGATAATGCCGGATGCTGCCGTGATATCCTTGCGGATATAAATGGTAGCATCTTTCATTTTGGCGTTGCCATTTTTGATACGGTTTTTGGTATCTTCTGTAAAGTTGGCAATTTGGTTGTAAAGAATGCGTTGTTCGCGATTCATGGTTGAAGCAGCAAAACTGTTTTTAACGGCTGCGGCTGCTGTTTGTGTTGCTGTCTGTGCTGCGGCTGTAGCTACTGCATCAGCTGTTGCACTGTCAATCTTGATATCCTTCGTAGCAGCTAATTTGGTTGCTGCATGAAGAATGGTAGCTTTGACGTCTTGTGTTGCAAGAACAGGAGTGATTCCTTGAAGCATTTCGGGGTAGATCATGTCATTTGGATCCATAGTTTCTAAAAATTAAAGGTTGAACATATTGATTTTTTTTTATAGCTCTAAAATTTGATTGGAACATAAGAATAGAACATGAATGATTTCTATATCATTTTTCGTAGGAAAAATGAAAGAAAAATTTATATATATATTCTGTCCTGCGGAGTTGAATCGTACAGGATAGAATTGTCCGTTCAGATTGTTGTTAAAACGTCTAAACAGAGATAGTGGAGTTGTGTCTAATAGTATCTCTTCTGCTTCGTTTCTTATGCTTATTTCCCATCCCGGATTATCATTTGTGTTGTATGAATTTGAACCTATTTTGGCTGTTCGAGACACTATCCATATGCCGTTGACTTGTTTCATGTCAACCGGCAAATTGAAGGGTGAAGTGGTGAATGATTTCTTTCTTGTGGCGGTAAAAGATTTATAAAGGTATGTATAGGGGAATGATTTTTCGTTTTTGACATCCGATAATACAAAGACTAAGTCAAGTACTATATCGATGTCAGTACCCTTGGTAAAAAAATAGAGGTCTATTTTTCTGCCGGCAGCTTCTATGTTCAGAGGTAGAAATCCTTTGTAAACAGAATCCTGGAAAAAAGCAAGTGGCGTTTCGTTCAGTATTCTGTTGTATCCGTCTGTTAAGCTGATGGTTGCTTCCTGACTATATCCACTGTATATGGAAATGTTCATTCCTATACAAAAAGGCATGTCCATCAATAATTCTATACTTTGATTAATGGTTTGCGGGTTAACGTTTGCCGGTATGATGATGGTTTTGTGTTGATATCGGATCTTTCTGTTGATATTGCTTAACATACCTTTTGCGTTTTTTTTTGTTTATAAAATAAACGAAAAAGGGAAGTTTACTTCTTCCCTTTTTTTGGAAGGACGGGTTCTGTTACCTTGGGCAACTGATTTCTCACCTTCATGTGTGTATATGTATTCTGTATAAGTGTATGAATAGAAACCGTTCTGACTTCTTTGTCATCTATATAGAGTATAGCCATTTGCGAAGCAATATTGAGAATAATAGCATATACCAATGCTTTGTTGTCAATAGATTTTAACCATCTAACGGTTGCTATAAAAACAGCAATGGGATTGTCTCTGTCCACATCTTTTTTGAATTCATCGGGTATCAAATCCCAAACTGCATGTACAAATAATTCAAGCCATTTTTCCAGGCGATCGTAATAATTTTGTAGCGTTTGAATAAATGATGCCCGGATGGTCTTTTCGTTCATTTCAAATTCATTGAAAATGAATGCTTTCAATGTTTGTAAAAATAAAATGATCGGCTTGATGTACCTATTGACCGTAGGGCTTAGCATGGACACTATTTGTCCAATCATGAACAGTATTGCTTGTATGAGTTTCATATAAATAAATTTATAAATTACAAGCAATATTACGATGTTTTTTATCAATAGTAGGGTAAAACAGGAAGAAAAGGAAAAGAAGGAAAAAAAAGGAAGAAGTCAGGAATAAGGAGTCAGAAGTCAGGAGTCAGGAGTAAGGAGTCAGGAGTCAGGAGTCAGTAGGAAGAAGTCAGGAGTCAGAAGTCAGGAGGAAGAAGTCAGGAGGAAGAAGTCAGCTGTTCCTAAATAATTTAGTTTATTTTATGAGTTTTTGTTCAACGAGTTCTTTTTTTATGTCCATGATCTGACAAAATTCGTCAATGGAGACTACCTGTTTTTTGTCCTTGCCAAGTGCGTCTTTGATGTATTTGTATGTGTTGTACGCCTTTTTATAACGACAATCGAAAATCCGCATGATGTCTTTCGGCAGAATAATGATGGGTGGTTCCATAAGTTTAATGTTTATTTATGATGGTTGATTAAATGTGGGTTCGTCTATTATTTCTTGTCCAGGTGTTATATGTTCAAAAAGACAGAAGTAAAATTCCTGTGTTTTCAAGTCTATATTGCGTGGCAGATACTTCATGAGGTATTCTCTGTATTCCTTTAATGGTATTCCTAAATCTATGTAGGATTCCATATCTGTCAGTTCATAGTAACGAAGTTTTTTTATTGCAACTAATTGAACGAAATAAACCGGCATTCCCATCACGACTGTATCGTAGATTTCTCCTACGCGGTAGTAATCGGGATCAGCCAGTACCAGTTTTGTGAAAAAACGTTGGCTGATTTTGCCGATGGCTTGATAATGAAAACGAACTATTTTCAGTTGATGTTTTCGTCCGTGCTGATTTGTTGTTACATTGGTTTCCATATGTTATGATTTAAAAAGGTTTTCAAAGACAGGAATCAAGATTTTTTTAATTCTGAACCGTGCTACAATGATGTAAACGATTAGCCACAGTGGCAATAATAACCATAGAGTAAGTCGTGCATAGTGATTAACAGCGGCATGGATGCATTCGCTGATAGCTGCGCCGACGGTCATAATGAACAGGTATGTGAATAAAACGTTGATCATAGTTTACCAAATATTAGTAGTTTAAACAATTCGGATAGTTTGATTCGGGCGGGAACTTCCGTGAATATTTCTTCCGGCGCTGGATAGGATTTATATGGGAATAGTGTATGTCTGCCGTGGTAGCGTCTGTTTGCCGGGTCGAATGCCACTAAACGGCATTCGTTTATATGAACAAACTCACCGGTAAACGGATTGATAGGTTCTGCGCGTTTTGTCATTAGGTTTTCTTCTTCTTCCGGATCTTCTGTTTTTTGGTCTGTTTTCCATATGTATTCGAACGGCAAATCATCGTCAGAGTTTGCCGGTATTTCAATGTTTTCCGGTTCCTGATCGGGTTCGGGTTCACGGAATATGTTATTGAAGTTGAGTTTTTCTTCTTTGTAAAACGCTCCGAATCGTGAGTAAAGTCTGACATACTTGGTTGACTTGAGTATAATGAGCATGAGTTCTATGTCGTATATTTTGTTTTTTTCGTCGAGGAAGAGTGCATCTTGTTTGAAGTGATACTTGATGCATTCGAGTGTTCCGTACAAAAATGCTTCTGTGATTTGTGCATTGCGTTCTTCGGGTGTCAGGTTTTTGTTTTTGTTAATAGAATCAATTTCTTTGTCTATATAAGTTTTGATGCGAACTTTGCGTTCTTTTAGAATGTATGTTTCGAACATGCCGTCTGGTGCTTCGATGGTTTCAATTTCGTCGGGTTTGTACTCATCGTTACGAAGTGTACGTGTGGCGTATCTGCCGAGGTGGTCTTTTTTGTAGTAGTAGAGTGTTTCTGCCCATACGATGGCTGTTCCTTCGTGTTTGATGAGTTTGGTCCACCGTTTACGTAGTTCTTGTCTGAATTCGTTGACGGATACATTTTTATGCAGTAACGTAAATGAGTGTATGTGTATGTGTAGCCCGGCTTGTTTGCTTCGTTTGATTTCTATGCCATATTCTCCTCCATATACATTTTTTTTCCACCACTTGGAGTCGCGTAGTTGTGTAAAGTAATCGCGCAGTTGAGCGGCATAGAATTTTTTTCCGCGAAAATGTCCGTCTTTGTGGGGGAGTGTCAATACAATGTGTATGGGGTGATACTGCCATAATTGGTTATCGATGATATAGCTGCGGTAAATTTTTCGGATGAGTTGGGATTTACGTTTGTTCCAAACCGGGTCAAGTCTGTGTTTGGAATAGGTGTGGAACAATGTAAAAGTTTCCATTTCCTTGCCGTTGAAAAATTGTGCGGCAACGCTTTTGCTAAATTCTATGAGTTTGTAGTATAAGTTGATGATTTCGTACATTTCTGTATGAATGTACATCCATTTTTCGGCTATCTCTGCTCTGTCGGGACCGATATCGATGGGTTGGGTACTTAGATATGTGGCTTCATCTATGATTTTCTTGTACTGACTACGCCATTCCGGAAGACGTAGTTCAAAGTTATCATATATGTATTCGGCAATAGCTTGCCGCATTTCGAGTGCTGTTTTACGGCCCCATGACAGCTGCGCTTCAAATCGTTTGTTGCTTTCGGTTAATTTTTTGGTATCTATATCCGTTTTCATAAAAAAGGGGGGACTTATTCGTATTATTATCAAGGAAGGCTTATTGAATTGATTTTCATATGTGTAGCAATTTATTCCAGTGTTCTCAATTCGTAGAGTTTTTTGAGTATGTTAGGGAAGTTTTCGAGTGGCATGTATCCGCTAATTTCTTCTGCGCAGAAGTCAATTTCTGTAATGGTGTAGTCCGGTATGATGGTAAACGGATTTTTTTGTATATAGGCTGAAAATTGATAGACGTGTGATTGTAGTTTTTCGTTGTATTGAAACCGGCAGTGTGCGGTTAATGGTATAAGATGTGTAATGCTTTCGAATTCTTGGTTGACGATGTCAATGTCAAGTTTGATTTCCTGGATAATTCCGTTACCTTGTATTATGCGGCGAATTTGTACTAATTGTTCCATTTTGATTTACGATTTTTGATTTACGATTTTTTTTCAAATAGTTGTTCCTGTAATCCTGTGTTGTCCGGAAATATTTCTTTTTGCCGAACAGTCGAGGCTATATGTATGAGGTTTTCTACGCCTCCGAATAGGGATAGTCGCTTGTAGTCGTTCTGTATTTGTTCTATGGTTTGTAGTAGTGATTTGCGTTTGAGTTCTATGATTTCTCCTTCTCTGATATCTTTTTGTTTTGTAATGGCATTGCCGTAAAAAATGACAATGGCTTCTTTGATTTCCTGTAGCTGTTTTTTCAGCTCGTAATAATTTATTTGTTCCATAATAGACATATTTTTAAGTTATCAATCAGTTTGCTTAAATTGTTTCCCACACGCCAAACAAGTTCCGTAAGGTTGCGAAGCATATTCCCTTGCAATAAATTCGTGAGAGCAAACCGGTATATTGCAGTTTTTATGCTTATCTTCCTCTAAGCATTCAGCAATTAGTTCTTTAAAGAAACTTTCCATATTTGGATGTTTCAAATCAACTGCGGCAGTCTCGCCAAAATGTTTAATAAATAAATCGTGTGTACTCATATTATTAATTTTTAGTGTTTCAAAATCGCATAAAAACCGACAACATACCATCGTCACGTTAAAAGTTAGAATTCAGAATTAAGAAGTAAGAAATTGGGAGTAAAAAAAGAGAGTGGCACGGCTTAATGTCGTTGCCATTCTCTTTATGGTCGGAGTATGTGTGTTCATATAATCCTGAAGCTCCCCAGCTTCCGAGGGTTATAAGTAGAATGTAGAAAGGTGAACGTATAATGTTCATACTTTTATTACTATTTTGGTTGTTTAGCACGGATTCGGCGTAACTTCTTGGCGTTGCGTTGTTGAGCACGGTAGGTCATTACCGTGTGTTTTCGGGGAAAAAATTGTGGGTTTTCTGTAATTGTAATAAAATCGTTTAGATAAACCAAACCGTCTGGTACAATACTGTTGCTCATATATATTAAATTAATTTTACTGGTTCTTTATTAATTACACTCAAAAAACAATCGCCGTTAAAAAATGCGATATTGTCAAGTTCCTTTAACCTTCTTAGATTTATAATAGTATTATCAATCGTAGAACCCATTTCTATATGAAGAAAAGCCTCTCCAAATCCATTAACTCGTTTTTTACCTTTTACCAATGCTTTAGCTTTATTCACATATTCAAAAACATGTTCAGGTATGTAATTAACAAATGACGTTGTGACTGTTTTCATGTTTTTCAAGGTTAATATATTTCCGGGCTTCCAACCGGTTGAACTAATTCATTTTTTGTTTTTTTGAAATATCGGGCAATGATTTCGAGTGCTCCGTATTGCGTAAGCTTTACGTCGTTTTGTTTGAGAATCTTTGCCATGTTGGTAGGATGGCAACGGAAGTAATCAATCAGTTGGATGCGAAGGTCTAAGTTTTCCTGTTTGTTGATTTCCTTAATAACTTCAGGTCGAAGTTGATACTGTGTTTGCATAATGTAATTATTTAGTTATTATATTTGATGAATAAAATTTTTGATTTATGGATAAATTATTTCTTGCTAATAAAATAGCGCATGATGTACGCTTAAAAGGTTTGATAGAGCATTTATACACTGAATTGAACAAAGTTGATACAAAAAAGGATGTTAGTAAATATTCTATAGATGCTATAAAAAAGATAGCTCCTGAAACAATACTTTTATTTGAACTACAAGATTTACTTGTTTCAAGAATAAAAGAATTATATGCAGTTACGATGTTTGACATTGATGACCGTTTTTTAAGCATGATCTTGACAGAGTTTGAGGCGAGCATAAGTAAAAAATAGCTCCTTCTCTTCATCCGTTAATTGGCTATATTCTTTTGATTTTATTGGATAAAGTTTTTCATCCAATTGATTTATCATTGCTGATATGCTATTCCTAACGTGTTTCAGTTTTAACTGAAATTTACGGTATGTATCATTTTTTTGGTCTTTCGTTTGCATAATTGAAATAGATTTAGTATATTTATTTAGCAAATGTAATACATATTATCATAAGTACGGACTTTTTTATTAACAACTTATTAACATGAACCTGTTGGTAATTCATAGAATACTAGAAAGACAGGGCAAATCAATAATATGGTTAGCCAAACAAATAGGTATGACAGATGCTAATCTGTACAGAAGAGTTAAGGGTAATGATATAAAAGCCAGCTTTTAGAGATGAATCTTAACTTTGAAACCTTTGAAAAGGAATATTTATTCGATGAGAAGGTTAACGGATCGCAGACCGATTACTTTCAATTTGCCGAAAATGAGTTAAGACTGAAAGACAAAATTTGGTGTTATCAGCATTTCAGACAACACTATTATGAGCTGCAAAAGTTAAAAAAGTTTAAAAATGAAGTAATCATAGAAAAAATCGATGTCCGGTTCATAGACGAATATGTTCATTATATGACAGTAAAGTTGAATAATAAAATCAATACCGTGAATAAAACACTGAAGAAAATGAAAACCATATTAAATATAGCCGTTCAAAAAAATGTGATAGAAAAAAATCCGTTTGTAAATTATAAAATCAAATCTGAAAAAACACACAGGGTTTTTCTTACCAATGAAGAACTTGAAAAATTATATCAATTTTATTTCAATTACAAGCGTGATGATAAATATAAAACGGTTCTGCATTATTTTTTATTTGCATGTTATACCGGTTTACGATATTCCGATATAGAACAATTAAAATGGAACCATATCATAGAAAATCAAATTTACTTAGTACAACATAAAACCAATGAATTAGTACAAATTCCGTTATCAGAAAATGCGATATCCTTATTGCCGGAAAAAAGAAGTGAACATATTTTTGATGTACTTTCAAATCAAAAATCAAACGAGTACCTGAAAATATTAATGGAAAAAGCCGGAATCGAAAAAGATGTTTCATTTCATACAGCCCGGCATACATTTGCTACGCTATCTTTAGAACTTGGAATTAATTTGAGAGTTGTTCAAAAATTATTAGGTCATCAAAAAATTTCAACGACTCAAATATATACAGCGGTAACCGATAAGGTTTTACTAAATGAAATGAAAAAATGGAATTCTATACATTAAAAAATTTATAACTATGAGTATTTGTTTTGTTGATACGGAATATACGGATCGTATCTATCTGTTAAGTTATGCTTATGATTTACGAAATTATGGGCAGTTGTATGACAACACGTTAAATCAATACAACATTGAAAGAACCATCTGGCCGGTTGATTATCTGTTATGTTGGGGTCCTGATATCGGGAGAATTCAAAATGAGTACAATATACTTTTGAAAGAGACAACGTATGCTGTCAATCTTTTGTCGGTATTCAAAAATTATGTTAATCTATACAGCTATAAGCTGGATGAAGTTGAACGATATATAGGTATTTATCGTCAATATAATTATAAAGGTGATTACCGTCAATTGATAAAAGATTGGTACGATCCACAAAAAAGACAGTATGTACTACTGTATAATTTACAAGATGTACTTTCGTTGGTGCGTATATGGTATTGGTTGAGAGATTACTATGGAGTAAGTCTCTATGATTTGAGAAAATTCAGGATGTAAAAAGGTGAAAGTTAAAAGCTTTAAAGGGAAATTTGAAACGAAATTCGTGTAAAAATATACCCTTCATATTATATAATAGAAGGTTTCAGGTAAGGTTTTGGATAGGTTTTGGGGTAGGTTAAAAACGGCTGAACAAATAATAAAATGGAGGCAAAGCTCAACATTTGCCGAAATTTTTATTTTTGTTCATTATAGAGGCATTTTGAAGGTTTAGGATAGGTTTTGGGTAAGTTTTTTATTTAATGAAATTCTGTATTAAATTTTCTATATGTTGAAGTGATTCTTTATTTTTATCTTAATGTAAGATACGAAAGTACAATAATATGTTGATGTGGTTTGGGGTAAATCTGATGTATGGCCATGTTGATAGTATTGCCTGATACGATGATATCGTCAAATAAAATAAATGTAGAAAGAGTAGGGAGTACTGCGATTGTTTGAGATGGCAGGTATAGTCGTGTGTATTTATATCTATTTTCCAGGTCAAGTGTTTTATAGGGTAGTGGAGAAAATTTACTGATGGGAAATTTTGGTTGTTTGGTGTGCATCAATAAATATGGTGTTGCCTTACCATATATATATAATATGGGATAATGGAGTTGATGTTCTCGTATAAATTGGTTAATAAGATATGATATTTTTTCAAAGTAAGCAGCATTGTTATTTATTTTAGCTTGTAAAAAATCTTTATAAATTTGATGTTGTTTGCTGCAACTATATAGTGAATAGGTATGGGTTAACACTTTATCCCTTCTTAGAATTGTTTTTTGTAGAGTTTGCGGCAATAATGGCCAGTGTTCCCAATCCGGCTAAAATCCAGCCGATACCTGCTGTTTGTGTATCAGCTTCCGTTTTGGTGTTTTTGATCATAGCTAATGTAGCCGTTTGCAATTTTTTAAATGCCTCGTTGTTTGTGCTGTCATATAGCCAAACAGCCGGTGTTGGTTTATCAGGGTCATCATCGGCATGAATGGAACCATTCTCAAGTCCGATGCGTTTGAATCCGGCTTTGATGAGTGCGGCCAGTATGGTGGCATATGATGTAGCGTCAGCTCTGATGTCCGCTGCATATCCTTCGGTATGTGCAGAATCTTTAACTCCTCCGACTTTTGCATTGTGCTGAGCGGTTCTGTATCCGCTGTTTATGATAAAGGGTATTCCGGCATATTCACGAGCTTTGTCTAATTTATTAAGTGTGGATGCTTTCATTTTTTTCCCGCTACCCGGTTCATCGGGAGAATCAAATTCGCTGTAAGTGAAATATTTCATAATAATTTATGAATTTTGATTTTTGATTTTTGATTTTTGATTTTTGATGGTTGATTTATTTTTTTAAGTTCTTATAATGGTAGTTGTAACGGCGTTCAATCATGTTTCCTTTTTTTGCGATTGTTTTTGATTTTGTAATACAGGCTGATGATGGCGTATATAAATGTTACCGTGGCTGTCATGGCCCCAACTATCTGTGTATAGGTGCTGATATTAATCCAATATAATATCATGCCATACAGTCCTGACAAGTAAGTAGCTAAATCTCTCAGTATATTATTCATGCTGATTTGTGATTTGATATGAGGTCTATCAGTTTATATCCGAGCAGTCCGACGACACTCCATTTTATAACGGTAATAAAACTTCCTCCGGTGTCATCTATTTTCTGATCTGTTTTTCCCTGGTTGTATGCGTTATCGATTTGTTTTTCGAGGTCGCTCAGTACTTCTTTTTTTTCTTGTGGTGTCAGACTGTCCAGTGCTTTGGAAAGTCCTTCCGATATAATGAGGTTGGCTGTGGAACTGTCGTAAGTGGGTTTCAGTACAAAGTAAAGTAATGTAATCACTGTAGCGGTCACGGCGGCACCTATGCCGAAAATGAGTAATACGGGTGCTGCACCGAGTCCTGATAATCCGACTGATTTTTTCAGTTCTTCGTATCTGTCATCGAACCATGTTTTCACGGTTAGATAGTTTTTCATAGAATTAAGTGTGTCGATATTGTTCTGCAGATTATGCCCAACGTTTGCTGCTGTTTCTGCAACCTTTAGCAACTTGTTTAGTCGTGCAGCATCGTTTTTATATACGACTTTGAGCCGGTTGATAATTTCAAGCGTAACTAAAAGTCGTTTGTAAATCAATATGTTGTTTATATTGATTAGGTTGATGAGTTTTTCAATTTCGCCTTTGGTTGGCAGTTCATCTGTTTTGATGGTAAAAGACGAAAGTGGTACATAT